>Ga0209573_1002778_pt1 | contig 21086 bp, 18 predicted proteins | sample TNRBio252014_DNA_FD_185870 | JGI IMG/M metagenome (GOLD analysis project Ga0209573, IMG submission 185870) | Wastewater treatment Type I Accumulibacter community from EBPR Bioreactor in Madison, WI, USA - TNR Reactor_6/25/2014_ DNA (SPAdes)... | ecosystem: Engineered > Bioreactor > EBPR >...
CTTCGAGATCGAGAGCCGCACCTGGGCGGGGGCGCTCGCGAGCATCCGGGGGCAGGCAACGCAGAACTACCACTCGGCCGGTCTCATGACCTACTATTTCTACTACCTCGACGGCAACGGCGACGGCGCCAATCTTATCGCCTACCTCCGCGAGCTGGAGAACGGGGATCGATCCGCGGAGACGGCGGCGTTTGAAAAGCACCTCTTGCGCGGGCGTTCGCCCGATCAGTTGAAGGAGGATCTGGTGAAGGCCTTCCGCGGCGAAGGGATCAACCTGAGCTTCGACGAGCCCGGGAAAAACACCGCCTTCACCTCGCCTCAGTGAAGCGGCGAATCACTGTTCAAAGATCGATCGCGTGACCCGGCGCGGGGATCACGACGCGGGTATCGGGCAGTCGTTTCCCGAGGGTCTCGAGGAACCAGCCACGCGCGGACTCGTCGCCGTGGACGAGGATGACGGTCTTCGGCGAGCAGGCCACCGCGTAGTCGACCAGTTGCTCGCGCGGGGCGTGACCGCTGAAATCGAATCGTTCGACGGAGCAGCGGATTTCGCTCTCGTGGTCTGATCCGGAAGAGAGGGTGACGCGTCCGCCCTGTCCGGCGGCGAGGATGCGTCCACCGGGCGATTCGTCATCAGCGTAGCCGACGAACAGAATCGCGTTTTGTTCCGAGGCGAGGATGCGGCGGGCGAAACGGTGCGAGACGGTGTGCTCGGAGATCATGCCGCTGGAAAGGGCGTAGATCGCTCCGGGATGGAAGTCGGGCTCCTTGCGACCGCGGGCGAGGCGACGCAGATCGGGGAAGTCATCGAGGAGCCGGTAGCCGGGATGGAGCCGGTCGGGATGATCACAGAAGCGGTCGGTCACCTCGGTCATCTTGGTGCTGAGTCCGCCGATGTGGACGGGGAGGTGGGGGACGAGCCCTTCGTCGAAGAGCTCCTTCAGCATGAAGAGAAGCTCCTGTGTTTTGCCGAAGGCGAAGACGGGCACGAGGACCGATCCGCCTCGCGCCATCGTCGCGTTGATGGACTCGGCGAGGCGGCGTTTTTCCCGCTCACGGGTATAGGCGGGGTCGCGTTCGTGGTCGCCTCGGGTCGTCTCGATGATGAGGGTGTCGATGGGATCGGTCGGAAAAGCCGCGCCTTTGGTCACGGTCTGATCCTCGAAATGGACGTCGCCGGTGTAGAAAATGCGGTGGCCGTTTGCCTCGATCCGCATCCCAACGGCCCCGAGGACGTGACCGGCGCGGAAGAACTCGACGGAAACGCGCTCGCGCTCGCCGAAGGAGAAACGCTCGCCTGGCTCGCGGGTCATCCAGCGGCGCACGCAGGCATCGACCTGGCCGTGGGTGTAGAGCGGGTAGAGGGGCTCGTTCAGCTCCTCGCGCTGGGCCTTCATCACGTTGACCGAATTGTGGAGAAGGACGCTGCCGTGCTCGCGGGTGAGCTCGCTCATGACCACGGCCGCCTCGGCCTGTTCGCGCATCAGCACGGGCAGGGCTCCGATGTGATCGAGGTGGGGATGGCTCACGAGGATGGCGTCGATCGCATCGCGCGGGAGATCCTCGTAGAGGGGCAGGGTGTCGCGCCCGGTGTGTTTCGGATGCGTGCCCGCGTCGAGGACGAGGAGGGTCTCGCCGAGTTCGAGGAGGTAGGAGTTGGCGCCAATGTCAGGGTGGGCGGCGAGGTTCGTGAAACGCATGGGGAGCGCCCTTCGGGCGGTAAAAGGTGGGAAGGTAAAAGGTAAAAGGTCTGCTTGAAAAAGAGCGGCTCAGGATAGCTCCGGGTTTTCGGGACCGAGGTTGGATCTTTTTTCTTTGGCGGCCTCGCGGGCGGCGCGGAAGAAGGATTGGAGGATGGCGAGGGACTCGGCTTCGAGGACGCCGGGGGTGATCTCGCTTCGGTGGTTCAGGGTCGGCTGCTGGAGGAGGTTGAGAAGCCCGCCTGCCGCGCCGCCCTTGGAATCACCGACGCCGAAGATGACGCGGCGGATGCGGCAGTGGACGATGGCCCCGGCGCACATGGGGCAGGGCTCCTTCGTCACGTAGAGGTCGCAGTCGGTGAGACGCCAGTCGCCGAGGGCCTCCTGGGCCTGGCTGAGGGCGAGCATCTCGGCGTGGGCGGTGGCGTCGCGGAGGGTCTCGACCTGATTGTGGGCGCGGGCGATGATCGTGCTGCCCTGCACGATGATCGCCCCGACGGGGACTTCGCCCGCCTGGAAAGCCCGCCGCGCCTGGCGCAGCGCCTGTTCCATGAGGAAGGTATCGCTTGAGAATTCGATCGGAGCATCGGCTCCATCGTCCGGTGTGGGAAAGACCATGTCTGAAAGGAATCCGGGAGGCAGGGTTGCGGAAGCCGGAAAGCGTGAAGATAATGGACCCGTCATGAGCGACTGCAACACCCGAATCATCGCCCCCTCCCTCCTCGCCGCCGACTGGTCGAAAGTGGGCGAGGAAGTCCGTCGGGCCGAACAGGCCGGGGCGGACTGGCTCCATCTCGATGTCATGGACGGCCATTTTGTCGAAAATGTCTCCTTCGGCCCGCAGTTTGTCGCGGCGGTGCGGCCGCACACGGGCCTGCCGCTCGACACGCATTTGATGATGACGAGGCCGGACAAATACCTCGACCGCTTCATCGCGGCGGGTTCGGATCGCATCACCGTCCACGTCGAGGCCGATCACGACGTCTCCGAAACGCTCCGCCGCATCCGCGAGGCGGGCCTCTGCTGCGGACTGGCGCTGAATCCGGCGACGCCCTTCGACGCGGTCGTGCCCTATCTCGACCAAATCGACCTGCTCCTTGTCATGACCGTGGTCCCGGGCTTCGGTGGGCAAGCCTTCATGGAGGCGGAGACGATGCCCAAGGTCGCCGCCGCCCGCCGTCACGGCGAAAAATACGAGTTTCCCTTTCACATCGAGGTCGACGGGGGCATCGACCAGCGCACCGCCGGGATCGCCGCCGCCCACGGGGCGAATGTGATGGTCGCGGGCACGGCGCTCTACGGACAGGCAGACATGGCCGCCGCGGTTGCGGCGATGCGCGGCTGAAACGCATGTCCGAGCACGTCCATACCGTCGCGGGGATCACCGCCCTGATCCGCGAGAGTCTCGAGGACCGCTTTTCCGGCGTCTGGATCGAAGGCGAGATCAGCAATCACCGGCTCCCGAGTTCAGGGCACCACTATTTCACGCTGAAAGATCCCTTCGCCCAGCTCTCCTGCGTTTTTTTCAAAGGTGCGGCGATGCGTTGTCCGGTGCGGCTCGGCGACGGGATGCAGGTGCAGGTCTACGGCAATCTCTCGGTCTACGAAGCGCGGGGCCAATACCAGCTCGTCGCCCAGGCGGTGCAGGCGAAGGGCTTCGGCGATCTTCAGGCGAAATTCGAGGCGCTGAAACGCAAGCTCGAGGCCGAGGGGCTCTTTGATCCAGCCCGTAAACAGCCGCTCCCGTCCTTTCCGACGCGCATCGGCATCGTCACTTCACCAACGGGGGCCGCGATCCGCGACATGATTCACGTCCTTTCGCGGCGTGCTCCCTGGGTGCGGGTGATGATTTATCCGGCCAAGGTCCAGGGCGACGGGGCGGCCGAGGAAATCGCCGCCGGGGTGCGCTTTTTCGACGAGGCGAGTGGCGGGCAGCGTCCCGAACTCGTCATCGTCGCCCGCGGTGGCGGCAGCATCGAGGATCTCTGGGCTTTCAACGAGGAAGTCCTCGCCCGGGCCATCGCCGCCTGTTCGCTCCCGGTGATGTCGGGCGTCGGACACGAGATCGACTTCACCATCGCCGATTTTGTCTCCGACCGCCGTGAGCCGACTCCGAGCGCCGCCGCCGAAAATGCCGCGCCGGACGGGGCCACCCTGCTCCGCCATCTCGGCCGGCTCCGCGATGCCCTCGAGGCGCGGACGGACGGAGCCCTCGCCCTGCATCAGCGGCACGTCCTTTCCCTCCGCCGCGAGATCGAGGCCCGCGAGCCGGGACGGAAAATCCGCTCGTGGATGCAGACCCTCGATTTTCTCGAGGAACGGATGGATTACCTCGTCTCGGGTCGGCTCCAGCAGGCGCGGGCTTCGGTCGATGCGGCGCGCCGCTCCCTCGCCGCGATCCAGCCAGAGCGGGTCGTCGCCCGCCAGGCGGAGGAAGTCGCCTTTCTCGCCGAAGCCCTCGACCGGACCGCGAAACGCCGCCTCGCCGACCTCGCGAAGCGGCTCCGCTCGGCCGGTGACTTGATGCAGTCGCTCAGTCCCGACGGGGTCTTGAAACGGGGATATTCGCTCACGACCAACTCCGAGGGCCGTCTCATCACCTCCGCGAACCAAGTGCGGCCCGGTGAACTCGTCCGCACCCGTCTCGCCGAAGGCGAAATCGCGAGCCGGGTCGAGTGAATGTCTCTGTTTTCAGAATGATCCCGATTTCCGTAATCAGGGCGGCAGATGTCTTGCATTGGGAGTTGTGATCGACGGGGCGCTACGCTAGAAAGTCATCGCAATTGCAGAGATTTTTTGAACCGAAGGACGGGTCGCGGGGTTTACCCGGGGCCGGTGCATCCGGGGCCGAAACACCAGACATGAACAGCCTGAATATCAGTGGGCTGCGGCGGAAAAGCGCCGCAGCGGGGAGGAGCGTCGCTCTCGCCCTCATTTGTCAGTCCCTTTTGGCTCTTTCGCTGCGATCGCAGGACAACAACAATCAGCCCAACGCGACGGCTCCCGATCGTCCCCAGCCATTGCAGCCGCTCCAGGCCCCTTCGCAGTTGCAGGGTCCCGGCGGACCAGCTGGTCCGGGCGGAGGTCCGGGAGGTCCCGGTGGCGGACCCGGGGGACCTGGCGGACCGGGATCCAACATCGTCGGCGACCGAGTCAGCCTTCAGTTCCCGCTGAATCCGGTCAATGACATCCTCAACATCTATGAGCGCCTCATCGACAAACCGATCGTGAAGGACAGCACGATCTTCAACGGGCCTCAGGTAAGCCTTGTCACTCCCAGTGATGTCTCGAAAGATGAGGCGATCCGGCTCATCGAGGCGGCCTTGCTGGTGAATGGCTACGTCCTCGTCGTCGAGCCGGAGGACGACAGCAAGGTGAAGGTCCTCCTTGGAGGCACCCGTCAGGGAGGCGGTAGCCCGTCCTTCAGCGAGGGGGTCGTCATTTATACCGATGCGAACATGTTGCCCGAGGGCGAGTCGCTTGTCGGCTTTTTCATGGAACTCGACTTCGTTGATCCCGAGGATGCCGCGACGATTTTCAGCAATCACGTCGTCCTCAACGAATTCGGCCGCATCACCCCGGTGACGAATCCGCGCGGCCTCCTCATCACCGAGACGAGTCCGATCGTGCGGCAGTTCATCCGCCTGAGGGCGATCATCGATCATCCCGTCGATGATGCTCCGCTCATCACCGAATTCGTCCAGCTTGAGTATGCGGAGTCCAATGTCGTCGCCCAGATTATCCAGGCTGCGATGGATGCGCGCATGGAGGAGCGCCAACGCCAGGGAGAACGCAATGGGACGGTTTCCGGAGCACGCACCACCGCCCAGCCCCAACAAGGGCAGCCTCAGCAGGCGCAGTCGAATCAATCGAGCCAAGGCAGCCAGCAGGGCCAGAATGCGGCGAGCCAGGGCAACCGCTCCCGCAACGTCATGAACGGCATCGGCACGGCTGACCAACCCGCCGCCCAACTCATTCCCGACGACCGGCTCAACCGCGTCATGATCGTCGCTTCGCCGACCGATGCTGCCTACATCCTCGAGTTGATCCAGCAATTCGACCGGCCCCTCGACAATCATATGCCCGTCGAGCGGAAGCTGAAATATGTGAAGGCGAACGACATCCTCCCCGTCCTCGTCGACGTGTTGCAGGATACCGGTACCGGCGAGACGATGCTTCCCGGCGGCCGGCAAATCCAGACCCGTCCCACGCCGGTCACCTCGTCGCAGCTCTCGACCCTCACCGGGACGAACCAGAACCAGCAGAACAATCAGAACCGCAACCAGCAGACCACCACGGAAGAAGTGGGCGGTCGGGAAGATCAGATCTCTTTTCCGCTCGACGACGTAGCACCCATCTCCGTGCTCGTCGGCAAAACGCGTGTCATCGCCGACCGGCAATCGAACTCCATCATCGTTTCGGGCACGCGGGAGTCCGAGCAGATCGTGCTCGACATGGTTGATCGGCTCGACCGCCGTCCCGTGCAGGTCTACCTCGCCACCGTCATCGGCGAGCTCACCCTGTCAGACGACACCCAGTTCGGTGTGGACTACATCCAGCGCTTTGCGAAGTGGAACGGGACCAAACCGGGGAGCGGAGGATTCACCAGCGGCAACCTCAACGGTCCCAGCAACATCTTCGCCAACGGCAACATTTCGAACATGGCCAACATGATCACGACGACACCCTTCGGCCCCTCGAACGGGCTGAATTTCTACGGGCAGATCGGCGAGTCGCTCGATGTCATTGTCAACGCCCTTGAGCAGACGCAGCGTTTCAAGGTGCTCTCTCGCCCCGTCGTCTACACGCAGAATGGAAAGCGGGCCGAGATCACGTCCGGACAGGAGGTTCCCTATCCCGAAACTGCCGTGACCGACACGGACAACCCGAATTCGGTGCGATCCACCGTCGCCTACAAGGATGTCGTCCTAAAGCTGGAAGTCCTTCCCACGATCAACGAGGACAACGAGGTGACGCTCGACATCGTCCAGATCAACGACCGGGTCGTGGGACAGCAGCTCATCGATGCGAACGAGATCCCCATCATCGGAAAGCAGGAGCTGAACACGACCGTTTCCGTGGCAAACCGCTCCACCATCATCCTTGGCGGGCTCATTTCGGAGTCGAAGGATGTGCAAGATCAGGGCATTCCTTTTCTCAAGGACATCCCTGTGATCGGATATGCGGCGAAGAACTCGAACGTCTCCAAATCCCGTTCCGAGTTGATGATTTTCATCCAGCCCATCGTGGTGCGCACCGACGAGGAAGCCACCTTTACGAGCTACGATGAAGATGTCCGCAGCGAGATCGGTGAAGACGCCGCCGCGACCTTCCCCGAGCCGGGCAATCCGACCATCATGCACCGCGCCGAAGAGATCCGCGACGTCGAGGCCGAGCAAAGTCCGCTGAAACGACTCGGGCAGAAGCTTTTCGGCAAGCAGAAGGTTCCCCGCGAGCCATTGCCTTGAGAAGGTGCGCGCGGGAAGATCTTGGCCCCGGCCTACCCTAACAAAGACGCCAAGCGCGACAGGTCGAGGTCCGTCAGGTTCGACAGTTGCGCCACGGCCCCGGTGAAATCGAGGTGGGCGGTGACGCGGTTTGGCACGACGACGCAGGGACATCCCGCGGCCATGGCCGCGAGCAATCCGTTCCTCGAGTCCTCGAGCACGAGCGCTTCCCCCGGGGTCACGCCAAGTCCGGCGGCGGCGGCGAGAAAAAGATCGGGAGCCGGCTTTGGCGCGGCGACATCGTCGATGCAGCGGGTCAGGACAAAACGGTCGAGCAAACCGAGACGGGAGAGATGTCCCTCGACCCAACTCCGGGGCGAGCTTGAGGCGACGGCGCAGGCGAGGCCGCTCGCCGCTGCCGCATCGAGCAAGTCGATCACGCCCGGCAGGGGAGGGAGTATCTTCACGCGCTCGAGAGCGTTGCGCTCGCGCCAGAGGTCGCGGTCGGGCCAGTCGATCGCGGCGCCGACGAGGGATTCGAGGTGGGACTTCGGATCGAAGCGGTTGAAATCGCTGCCAACGCAAGCGGCATAGATCTCGAGCGGCAGTTCGTGACCGTGGGCGAGATAGTCCTCTCGCCAGGCTTCGTAGATGGGGAACTCGGTGTCGAGGATGAGACCGTCGAAGTCGAAGAGCAGGGCGCTGAGTGGCATGGAAAAAGGAGAGGTGGAGGGAATCAGGATTTCGAGGGGAATCCGGCTTTGTCGCGCAGGATCTCGAGGGTGCGGAGATTGCCGAGAGTGTTGGCGGGGGGATTCCAGTTGGTTCCTCCGGCGACGACCTCGGCAAAGGCATCGGCCTCGACGGCGTAGATTGGACGTTTTTCGCGGACGCGGTATTTCTCGATCGCGCCTTTCGGAGAGATCAGGGAAAATCCTTCCTTCGCCTGCCAGAAACGCGTGATCTCGATGCGGCCCTCGCTGCCGGCGATGTGGGCGCTCTGGTCGGAGAGCACGGTCATGCCGCAGGTGAAGGTGGCGAGCGAGCCGCCTTGAAATCCCAGCAAACCCGCCGCGTAATCATCAACGCCGAACCCGTGACGATGACCGAGGCACTCGACCCTGTCGGGTTCGCCACCAGACAGGGTCCGGGCGAAATCGACGCAATAGCATCCGACGTCCATCAGCGATCCTCCGCCGGGTCCGGCCTGGAAGCGGGCGTCATCGTGCGACGCTTCGCGGGAGAACGTGAAGTTCGCCCGGATCAAGCGCACCTCGCCGATGGCACCGCTCGCGACGATTTCGAAGAGTTTCTGTGTCTGGGGATGGGCGCGATACATGAAGGCCTCCATGAGAACCAGTCCCTTCTCCGCGGCGCGGTTGAACATTCCGCGAGCCTCGGTCACATCGAGGGCCATGGGCTTTTCACACAGCACGTGTTTTCCGGCGTCGAGGGCGGCGATCGTCCATTCGTGGTGCAGGGCGTTGGGGAGGCTGAGGTAGATGGCGTCGAGGTCGTCGCGGTCGAGGAGGGTCTCGTAACCGATCACGGGCTCGCCGCCATGGGCGCGCGCGAAGGACTCGGCCGATGCACGGGTCCGCGAAGCCGTCGCGACGAGCCGGCCGGAGCGCGAGGCGGGCAGTTCGGTCGCGAACTTGGCCGCGATACGGCCGGTGCCGAGGATGCCCCAACGGAAATGGCGGGAGGATTTCATTGCCGCAAGGATAGCATGAATCGTTTGCGTGGCACCTTACCTTGCAGGATGTTTCCGCTCGCAATTAATTCCCCAATGAAAGTCCTCGTCACCGGCGGAGCCGGATACATCGGAAGCGTCGCCGTCGAGGCCCTCCTCGCTGCCGGCCATGAAGTGGCCGTCCTCGATAATCTCTATCAGGGCCACCGTGCTGCCGTCCATACGGACGCCGCCTTCTATCAGGTCGATCTCAAGGACAAACCCGCCGTCGACCGGGTCATGAACGAGGTGTCGCCGGATTCGATCATGCACTTCGCCGCCTACACCCTGGTGGGCGAGTCGGTCGAGAACCCTTTCAAATACCTCGGCGAGAGCGTCGGCAACGCGGTGAACCTGATTTCCTCGGCGGTCGACCACGGGGTGAAACGCTTCATTTTCTCCTCGACCGCGAATCTCTTCGACGATCCCGTTCGCATCCCCATCGCCGCCGACGAACGCATCGTGCCGGGCAGTCCCTACGGCGAATCGAAGTATTTCGTCGAGCGCATCCTCCATTGGGCGCACCGCACCAAGGGACTGCGCTACGCCTGTCTGCGGTATTTCAATGCCTCGGGTTGCACTCCGACGCATGGTGAAGACCACGATCCCGAGACCCACCTCATCCCCATCGTCATTCAGGTGGCGCTGGGGCAGCGGGCCTCGATCAAGATCTTCGGCGATGATTATCCGACGCCCGACGGCACCTGTGTGCGCGATTACATCCATGTCGAGGATCTCGCATCGGCTCACCTGCTCGCGCTCGAGGCCCTGCATGAGCGCGAAGTGCTCCACTACAATCTCGGCAACGGCAATGGTTTCAGTGTGAAGGAAGTCGTCGAAATGGTGCGCGAGGTGAGCGGACGCGAAGTCGCCGCGGAGATCATTCCGCGACGGGTGGGCGATCCGGCCACCCTCATCGCCGACAGCACCCGCATCCGCGAGGAACTCGGCTGGACGCCCAAATATGCCGACTTGCGTTCGATCGTGCAAAGTGCCTGGGACTGGCATCTCGCCCATCCCAAGGGCTACCGGGAATAAAGATTCGCGCCCGTGGGGTCGTGATTTTCGCCTTTCCCACGGTGGCAGTTTCGTCCTAGAGTGCGGGGCATGGAAATGACCCGCCGATCCTGGATCACCGGTGCCCTCGGGCTCGGTCTCGCCCCGACCGCTTCGCTCTTTGCGGTGAAGGACCCCTATCCCCGTTCGGGAAAGGGACTTCAGGTCGGACTCGCCGCTTATTCTTTCCGGAACCAGTTCGAATGGTCGCGTGGCAAGAAAAACCCGAAGTTTGAATCCGGCGAGCGTGCCATGGACATGCCGAAGTTCATTGAATACTGCGCCGGCCAAGGCATCAAGGGGGCCGAGCTGACGAGCTACTTCTTCGCCCCCGATGCGGGTGAGTCGACCTTCACCGCATGCCGCGACATCGCTGCCAAGCTCGGGATCGCGATCTCGGGGACGGCGGTGGGCAACAACTTCTCCCATCCCAAGGACTCGCCCGAGAGACCGGGGCAGATCGCCCATGTGAAGCAGTGGATCGACTACGCGGCGATGATGGGGGCACCCCACATCCGCGTCTTCGCCGGATCTCATCCGAAAGGCGTGAGCGGCGAAGAGGCCGAACAAAATGCGATCGACGCCCTCACCGAGTCCGCCGTTTACGCCGCCGAAAAGAAAGTCTATCTCGGTATCGAGAATCACGACAGTATCACTACGGCGGACCGGCTTCTCCGCATCGTCCGGGCGGTTGATAGTCCCTGGGTGTGTGTGAATCTCGACAGCGGAAACTTCATCGCCGAGGACGTCTACGCGGAAATCGCCGCCTCCGCGCCCTACGCGATGAATGTGCAGCTCAAGACGGAGATCAAGGTAGGCAAAACCGGAAAGGAAAAGGCTCCCGCCGATCTCGAGCGGGTTGTGAAAATTCTCAAGGACACCGGCTACGAGGGATTTGTCGTGCTCGAGTACGAGGAGGAGAACGATCCCTTCAAGCACGTCCCGCCTCTCCTTGAGAAACTGCTCAACTGGTGCGCCTAAGTTTCGAGCTCCCTGGTCTGGTGTTGCCCGCGAACCGATGAATCCCCACCTGCGGCACCTTGGATACGGACTTGCCGCGGTGCCGGCGTTTTTTCTGCCCTTCGCTTATTTCATCGCGGTGGGCTGGCTCTGCGCCTATGCGTTGCCGGCATCCTATCATGGAGAGGAAATCCCCGAGTCGGGCGATCGTTTTCTCGTGGTGACGAGGGCTGGATTCGATGCCCTGGTCGTGCAGTGGCCGATCTACTTCGTCTGGGTCCTCGTCACGCGAAGGCTCACGCCCCGGCTGCGCCTGCTCTGGGGAGGAGTGATGGTGGTCTTCAGTCTCTTCGCGATTCCATGGTTTCTTTTCGCGATGTGGCGGCGCAGTGAGCGCATCGAGTTGCTGCGTTTCATCCGGAGACCTTCGGTGCGGCATTACTTCGCAAAGGGCCTGCGCGAAGATTTGCCGCCGATGCGGCATCATCTCGATCTGCCCGACGAGTACCGCCGGGTGCGCTTCCGCGGTCCGGTCGAGGAGGCACCGCCGGAGTTCCGCATTCTCACGGCCCACAATCCGGAGGGAGTCGTCACTTCTGAGGAGGCCAATGACGAGGCTGATGCCCATTTTCAAGCCGAGCTCGAGCGGCTCGGGCTCGAGTCTTTCCCAGTTACCGGAGGTAGCTCCGATTTCTCGCATGCCGAGCCGGGTTACGGCGTCGTCTGCACCCGCGCCGAGGCCTTGCTGCTTGCTCGGCGATTCCGTCAGAATGGCTTTTACGAGGTGCTCGGCGGCCGGGTCTATTTGTTTTCGGTGCACGAGGCTCACCGCCCCGGAGAATACGTGGGTCGCTGGCGGGATCTCGCCGAGGAAGAGGTCGTCGGCGGGATCGACGAAGTTCCCGGCGAGGGTGAGGCGGCGACGCTGAATTAGTGGCAAATCAGAAAATTTTCGCTTTAGGGTTTGACTCCCACCTCTCTTTTTTGCCTTCATTCGGTCGGAATTTTGCTGATTCCGGATTCTCGATGGCTCGTCTCGGAAGCGTCCTTGTGCTGACTCCGCTGCTCGCGGTCGCGGGACTTTGGGGGCAGGACGAACCCAAGCCCGATCCGCCCGCGACGGTGGTTCCCGCAGCGGTCGAGACCGATGGTCCCGTCCAGTTGCTCGAGCGCGGGCGCGCCGCCTTCGCCGCGAACGACTTTGCCGGGGCCGAGACCGCGCTGGAGAAATTCATCGTCGATTACGGCACGGCGGAGGAGGCCAAGGAAGCGGCCCGCCTCCACCGGCCTCTCGTCGCGATCAGCAAGGTGGGGCTCAAGAAATTCGACGAAGCCCTCAAGTGGATTGATGAATCGCTCCTCGATCCGAAGATCGACAAGGGCCTTTCCGACGAGCTGAGATTCTGGCGGGGCATCTGCCTGATGACGACCGGCGAACTCGTCGGGGCGCAGCGGGCCTTCGGCGAATACTGGGCCGACGAGACCCACAACGCCTTCAAGCGCTACGAGGCGCTCCTCCTCTTCGCGACGCTCTACCTGCAGCAGGAGTTTCCCGCCGAGGCGGCCGATTTCCTCGAATCGCAGTTGTCCCAGGTGCGTGAGGCCTCTCCCGAGGCGGCGAGCCGGGCCGTCGTCCTCGAGCTGCATTGCCGCCTCGTCGCGGGTCAACACGACGAGGCCCTCGCCGTGATCCGGCGCGAGCATGCGAACCTCGGGAGCATGACGCAGGTGATCAGCTTCCAGAGTCTCGCCCTCCAGCTCGGGGCCACCTTTCTCGACGAGAAGCGCTATCACGACGCCATCACCTGTCTCCAGCGGATCTGGCCGAGGCAACGGCTCGTCGACTATCAAAACCAGAAAATCGCGGAAATTGAGGAGCGCATCGCGATGCTCGAAGCGCGTCCGAACACCCAGGGCACCATCTTTCAGTTGCGCGCCATCCTCGGACGGGTCCAACGCGAGCTGGAGAATTTCTCGAAGACCGAGAACTTCGATTCCGCCTTGCGCCTGCGGCTCGCGATGGCGTACCAAGGCCTTGGCCGTTACCGCGAGTCGGCCCTGATCCTCGAGGACATGCTCGCCTCGATGCCGCCCGATCCCCTCGTCGAGAGCGCCACCCTCGCGCAGATCCAGTGCTGGATGGAAACGAAACATTGGAAGCGGGCGGTCAAGGCCGCCGAGCGCTATGAAGAAGTCTTCGGGGCCGACGGCAAATCGCTCGCGACGGTGCTCTTTCTGAAGGCCGAAGCCTTACGCGAGAATCTCGAGCACGGTGCCGCCCAGCTCGCCTATGGAGAACTCGTCGAGCGTTTCCCCAAGGATCCCTTCGCGGGCAAGGCGATGTTCATGCAGGGCTTTCTCTACCTGCAGCAGGACGACAACGAGGGCGCGCTCTATCAATTCGACCAGGTCCAGAGGCAGTATCCCGATTCCGACCTTGTCGAGGACGCCGACTACTGGTCGGGCATGGCCTATTCCTTCTCCGCTCTCTACCAAGAGGCGCGCACCCATCTCGAGGGCTACCTGAAGCGCCACAAAACCACGAAGTATCGCAAGGAGGTCACCTTCCGCATCGCCGTCTGTACCTTCTCCCTCGCCGATTATCCCGGAGCGATCGAAAAGCTCGAGGCCTTCAATGCCGCCTATCCCGGCGATCCGCTCACCGACGAGGCGAACCTCCTTCTTGGCGACGCCTATTTTTCCGAGGGGAAAAACGACGAGGGATTCGCCGCCTACGAGCGCGTGCGACCCGAGTCGGGCCGCTACTTCGAGGACGCGTGGTTCAAGAAAGGCAACGCGCTGAAGTTGCTCGAGGAGCTGCCCGCGATGCGGGAACACTTTGCGAAATTCGTCAGCGATTTCCCCGCGAGTGGACGCCTCCCCGAGGCGGTTTACTGGATCGGCTGGACGCATATCCAGGAGGACGAGTTCGGTCGTGCCCGCGACATCTATTGGAAGACCATCGAAGACCTCGGCGACGATCCCGAGCGTTTCACCATGACCGATCTGCTCGGGGGATTGCCGAAGGTCTATCGGTCTGGTGGTGCTGCGGGAAGAGAAGAGCTCGTGACGAAACTGCGGCTCCTCAAGGCCAGGGCTGGGGTGCAGGGCAAGACGACCCTCGCCCTGCGTGCGGGCTGGGCCTTGTCCCTCGTGGCCGAGGGTGATGGCGCGCGCACCGAGTTGCTCGACATCGCGAAGTGGGTTGATCCGCGGATCCACGAACCCACCATCACTGTCGCCGTGGCCGAGGCCCAGTTGGCGTCGGAGAACCGCCTCGTCGCGAAGCAGCTTTTCACCGAGATCCGCCGCTGGCATCCCCGCGCCGTCGAGCGCGACCGCATCTACCGCGGGCTCGGCGAGATCGCCACCGCCGCCGGCGAGACCGAGGAAGCCCTCGATTTCTATCGCCGCTTCGAGCGCGAGACCGCCGCCTCGGTCCATCTCGGAGAGGTGCGGATGAAAATGGCAGAGCTCCACGAGGCGGCGGGACGCGGTGACGAGGCCCGCTCCACTCTCGAGAAGACGCTCGAAACCGCTGGTGTCACCGCCGCGACCAAAGCGGAGGTGCTGCTGCGGCTCGGACAATCCCATGTCGTCGAAGAAGAGCACGAGAAGGCCATCGTCTACTTCGAGCGCGTCTATGTGGCCTACGGAAAATTCGGCGAACTGAATGCCAAGGCTTATTGGGGGCGCGGTAAGTCGCTCGAGGAACTCAAGCTCGGACGCGAGGCCCTCGAGACCTATCAGGAATTGGTCGCGCGTGAAGAGCTGGCCGATTTCGCCGAGGTGCGGGATGCGAAACGCCGCATCGAGGTGCTGCAACGGGAGTTTCCGCCGGTGCCCGAAAATCCATCCGAACCAGCAGGGGAGGGGAGCGAATGAGAGTGATGTTTCTCGGTGTCTTCTCCTTGATCACAACGTCCCTAGCGGCGCAGGACCTCGTCGTGATGAAGTCAGGCGAAACGCTCGCGTGCCGGATCGACGACCTCACCGATGCCATCGTCAACGTGACCCTGCCGGGAGCGGCCGGGGCGGTAGGATCTGCGAAGCGCACGCTTACCGCAACCCAGGTCGAGCGGGTTGAATTTGGATTCCGTCCCGGCGAGGAGGCGCTCTTTGCGAAGCGCGGCTCTGCGACCGCCGCCGAGTTGAAACCGTGGTGGGATCTCTGGTTTCCCCACCTCCATCGCCCCTCTTCCCGCAGTGGCGCATGGGGACTCGCCTACGCAAGGGCGATGATGCGCGAGGAAAGTGCGATCGGAGCGGAGAAGGCGCTATCGCTTTTTGATCACCTCATTGCCAAAGCTTGGTCGCCCGAAGTCAAAACGGCAGCGAAGCAGGGACGCCTCGAGGCGCTCATGGCGAAGGGGGATCTTGCCACCGCCACGGCCGAGGCGCGTCTCCTAGCCCGTGAGACGGAGGATCCAGCGCTGCTCATTGAAGTCGAGCATCTCCTCGCCGAGGCCGACTTCCGCGTCCTGCGCGAACTCGAGGCGGAGCATCCCCGCTGGATCGAGGACGACGAAGTCCGTCCCCGCCGCCACGAGCTCTATCACCGGGCTCTCGATCAGTTTCTCAAACCACATCTCTTCCACGCGACCCGTGAGGAGGTCGCCGCCCGCGGTCTCTTTTCCGCCGCCGCGTTGCTGCTCTTCGGCGGCGAAGGCGAAGAGGCCAAGGCGCGCTGGGAAGACCTCATCAAACTCTATCCCGAAACCTCGTTCGCCGCCAAAGCGAAGGAAAGTCTCGCCGCATTCCAATCAACTCCGACCGATCCCAAGGCCACTGCTCCATGAACCGCATCCGAAACCTGATCCATCGTTTCCTCGTCGTCGCCGCGCTCGTATGTGCCGGCGGAATCGTTGCGCCGATCTTCGCACAAGACACCCCGGCTCCCGATCCCGCCGCCGGAGTGGTTGCCCAGGATGTCTCCGCGCTCGATCTCTATCATCAGGGCGGCGGATTCATGCACGTGCTCCTGCTCTGCTCCATCGGCACGATCGCCGTAGCGGTCTACTGCTTCGTGCAGATCTCGAAAAACAAGATGGCCCCGCAGAGCCTCGTCCATCAGGTGAACGCGGCGATGGCTTCGCGCGACGTCGGTTCGGCCTACAGTGCCTGCTCCTCGCATCCGAGCAGCTACGGGCGCGTCATGTCGGGAGCGCTGCTGAAGGTGAACTTCGACCGCGACCTCGCCAACAAGGCGAGCATGACCGATGCCGCGGCCGAGGCCCTCGACGAGGAGGAACACCGGCAGATGGTGTGGGTCAATTACCTCAACATCTTCGCGACCCTCGCCCCCATGATCGGACTCCTCGGCACGGTCTGGGGCATGATCGAATCCTTCGACAAGCTCGCCACGACAAGCGGCGATGCCAAGGAACTCGCCGGTGGCATCAAGGTGGCGATGGTGACGACGGCGGGCGGGCTCATCGTCGGGATTCCCGCGATGTTCTTCTACTTCTTTTTCCGCGACAAACTCCAGGGCGTGATGACCACGGTGCAAAAGCACGCCAGCTTCGCGATCGACATCCTCTCGGGCGAGATCCGTCTTCAGGGTGCGGTCGAACCCGCCGAGACTCCGGCCGAGTCCTGACAGAACACCAATCACACTTCGCATGATCCGCCGCCGCCAGAGGTCGCTCGACGAGGTGAGTTTCCAGCTCACCCCGATGATCGACATGACCTTTCTGCTGCTGATCTTTTTCATGGTCACCCAGAAGATCACCGAGCAGGAGCTGAGCGTGCCGATCCGACTGCCCATCGCCGCGACGGCGGCCTCTCCTGAAAAAACGCAGCGGGACGTCATCAACATCGACGGGGAGGGGAATTACTACATCGGCGACCGCGCCGCGTCGAAGGACGAGGTCCTCGCCCACCTCCGCGTGAAGTTCCGCGATTTCCCCCCGCTGCAGATCTACCTGCGCGCCGACCAGAAGACCCCGACAAAGAAGATCCGCGAGTTCGTCGAGATGGCCACCGAGGTCGGCGCGATCGACCTGATCTTCGGGGTCCACGAAAACTAAACCACGGACTCGACCCTCTTCACCGACCGACCCGACCCTCTTGACTCCGATGAGACGAAGGAAACAGCGCCGCTCCTCCACCGTGGAGATGCAGATGACGCCCATGATCGACATGGTCTTCCTCCTCCTCGTCTTTTTCATGGTCTCGGCGAAGCCGGTCAAACCCGAGCGCGACATCCCCATGGGATTGCCCGGTCAGGTCGCGCAGGAAGAGGTGGTCGACATCCCCGACGAGGCGCGTGTCATCATCGAGCCATCGGGGCAGATCGTGTTGAACGAACAAAATCTCGACGAACCCGCCAGCACGAGCCTCCCCGAACTGCGGGCGGTGCTGATGCGCTTTCGCCTCTCCGCCGAAAATGCGAAGACGGAGGCCCTCGTCACCCTGGCGCCGCACGACACCGTGCCGCACCAGCGTCTCGTCGATGTCCTGAACGCCTGCGCCGAGGCGGGCATCCGCGGAGTCACCCTGGCCGGAGCGACCGATGAGTGAGATTTCCATTTCCCTGCAGCCCGAATCTTCGCCACCACCGCGTCCGCGGAAGAAAAAGCGCGCCCCGAGACCGCGACCCGACGGGCTCACGCAGGAAAAGAGCCACCGTCGCGCCCTGATCGGCTCCATCATCATCGGCAGCATCGTCGTCCACGGCGTTGTGCTGCTGATCTTCGGGATCTGGACGGTGGCGAAACATTTCACCCGGCCCGAGGCTCGCTTCGAGATGAAAAAGGTGGTGAAAATCCCGCCGAAGACGCCCGAGCACAAAATGAACGTGGCCAAACACGAGGCCATGGCCCCCAAGCCGACCTTCAACGACAAACTCGTCAGCACGCGTCCCGTCGAGTTCGCCCTTCCCGAGCTGCCCCAGGTCGATCTCGATCAGATGCTGCCGCTCGATCCGTCGGAGTTGATCTCCGACCAGGTCAACAGTCTCGTCGGCAGCGCCGCGCTCGGATCGGGTCTCGGACAAGGACTCGCCGGAGGCGGCGGCACGGGGCAGGGGATGAGTTTCTTCGGCGTGCAGACGCAGGGGCAGCGCATCCTCCTGCTCTTTGATGTCTCATCGAGCGTGGTGAACAAGGCGAACGCCGCCGGGATTCCCCTCGAGCGCATCCAGGAGGAAACGATCAAGCTGATTGGCGGACTTCCCATCAGCGCGCAATTTTCCATCATCCAATTCACTGGCAATTACATGCCCTTCACCGAGGAGCTGATCGCCGCGACTCCGGGCAACAAGGACCTCGCCAAGAAGTGGGTTGAGGAGAAATGGAACAAGAGCGGGGCGATGAGCGCCTCCACCTCCGGAGTCGTGAGCAATCTCCACGGCGTCGTCGGCGTGCTCGAACGGGGCGTGGCGATGCGACCCGATGTCATTTTCCTGATCTCGGACGCGAGCTTCCAGTGGCGTCCCGAAGGAGCCGGCGGACTCAGCAACATCCCCTACGACGAGATCAAGAAAGCGATCGACAAGCTCGAAGAGACACCCCAGGGAGAGATCCCCTTGAATTTCATCGCCTTCCAGCCAAAGCCCGACGATGAGAAGGAGTGGACCCGGCTCGTGCGCGGCACGGGAGGGGAGTTTCGACAACTCAAAGCCGAATGACGGCCGCTCGGAAAACGCCAATTGAGCCACAATTTTGAACTTTTTTGAGAAAAATTGCGATTTTTCCCGGTGAAAGCCCTGATTTTTCGTCGCAGACTCCGGATTTGCGGCGTATTTTACCGCTTGAGAAGTTTAAAACTTTTTCTAATCTCTCGCTTTTCCTTAGCTTCGCCGCTTCCTATGAAACTCGCGCCCCTTTGCTCCGTCGTGCTCCTGACCAGTCTCCCGGTCTTGGTCACGAGCTGCAAGTCGAAAAATCCCGAGCAGCCTGTCGCGCAGGCTCCGATTCCCCCGGCCCAGTATGGTCAGCCCGGCCAACCTCCTGTGCCCGGTGCTCCGGGTGCGCCAATCCCCGGAGATCCGGCAGGAGGACGTTTCGGTTACACGGGTGCCGCGCCCGCCCCGGGATCCGCGCCCGGCGTTCCCGCCCCGGCTCCTGGTTCTACCCCCGGTGCTCCGGCTTCCGGGATGCGCGATGTCCGTGACATCGGCTCGGCTCCTGCCGTGAAGCCCCCCGTCGAGGAAAAGCCGACGCCTCCCCCGGCACCGTCGTCGCCCTCGACCTCCGAGATGCCTTATGCGAATGCTGTCCCTGGTAATCCGCTCGTCGTGACGCTGCCCGGCACCCACGCCTCGCTCGGCCAGATCTCTGTCGAGAAGTATGATTCGGCTGGCAATCCCACCGGCGAACCGCTCAAGCGCGGCACCCAGGTGCAGATTCCCGATCCGAACAACCCCGGCAAGAAAATCTTCTTCAAGGTTCCCTGAGCACCGAACGCGAAGCCCCGTTTCGGCGGATCGCCGTGCTCGCTCCCGGGCTGATCGGGGGATCCCTCCTCCGCGCCCTGCGCGAGCGTTGTCCCGGGACGTCGATTACTGCTTGGGCTCGTCGTCCCGACGCTGTCGATGAGCTGAGACGCGAGCCAGGGCTCGTCGACCTCGCCTCCACCGTTGTCGATGAGGCGATTGAAGGTGCCGACTGCCTTGTTCTTGCCATGCCGACTGGCCACATGGCCGCAGTCGTCGGGCAGATGAGTCCGTTTCCGGTGGGATCGCAGGTCCTCGTCACCGACGTGGGCAGCGTCAAGGCTCCCGTCGTCCGCGAGATCGGTCCCCTTGTTCGGGAGCGCGGCGGCGTTTTCATCGGCAGCCATCCCATGGCCGGATCGGAGAAGAAAGGGCTCGCCCATGCCGATGCTGCTCTTTTTCAGGACGCGGCCGTCGTTCTCACTCCCGATGAGGACGGATCGGCCCTGCTGCCCCGGCTCGAGGCCTTTTGGGCCATGCTCGGCGGGGTCGTCACGTGCCTTTCGCCCGAGCGTCACGATGAACTGGTTGCCGGGATCAGCCACCTGCCCCATCTCGTGGCCGCTGCCCTCGCCCGGTCCGTCCTTGCCTGGGAACCGGGTGCGGTGAAGCTGAGTGGAGGAGGCTTTCGCGACACCACCCGGGTCGCAGGCGGCCCGGAAGAAATGTGGGCCGACATCCTCAACGACAATCGCGAGGCCGTTTCGCGCCGCCTTGCCGCCTATCTTGGCGAATTGCAAGAGTGGAAAGAGGCTCTAGACGCCCTTGACCGCGATCGCCTTCGTGATTTGCTGAGTGACGCCCGCCATCTCCGCGGGACGCTACTTTCACCCGCCGCCTCCAAGGACCCGGAATCCTGAAAGCAGCGAGCAAACTGTGACCCCATGGCCGATCTTCGAGTCAAGAAAGTAAAGGATTTCTCGGCGGAACTCACCGTTCCCGGAGACAAGAGCATCTCTCACCGAGCGCTCCTTTTCGCGGCCTTATCGAACGGGCCGTGTGAGATCACGGGATTTCTCGCGAGTGAGGATTGTCTCGCCACAATGAACGCCCTGACCGCGCTGGGAGTGGAGATCGAGCCACTCGGTTCTGGTGGCACCCACATTCGTGTCCATGGATGCCGAGGTGACTTTCAGGATCCCGGAAAACCAATCGATTGCGGCAACAGCGGCACGACGATGCGTCTCCTCGCCGGGATTCTCGCCACGAAACCCTTCGAGGTGACCCTCACGGGTGACGAGTCCCTTTCGAAGCGCCCCATGAATCGCGTTGCCGTCCCCTTGGAACGCATGGGGGCGAGGATCAAGGGGCAGGGGGACCGTTGCAACCCTCCGATCAAGATCCTTGGGAAGGAGAAGCTCAAGGCAATTCATTACGATTCACCCATGTCGAGTGCCCAGGTCAAAAGCGCGATCCTTCTCGCCGGACTCGCCGCCGAAGGCCGCACGAGTGTTTCCGAACCCAATCCCTCGCGCGACCACACCGAGCGCATGCTCAACTACCTGCTCGTCAAAAATCTCCGCGAGGGCAATACCGTCTCGATCTGGGGAGGCCAGACCCCGGAGTCGCGCGACATCGAGGTTCCCGGAGACATCTCCAGTGCTGCTTTCTGGATTGTGGCCGCCGCGGCCCGCAAGGGAGCCCGTCTCATGATCCACCATGTCGGACTCAATCCCACCCGGATCGGCATTCTCGGCGTCATGACCCGCATGGGTGCGAAAATCACCGAGCGCATCGACAATTCCGGCTGCGAA
>Ga0209573_1002779_pt1 | contig 21075 bp, 12 predicted proteins | sample TNRBio252014_DNA_FD_185870 | JGI IMG/M metagenome (GOLD analysis project Ga0209573, IMG submission 185870) | Wastewater treatment Type I Accumulibacter community from EBPR Bioreactor in Madison, WI, USA - TNR Reactor_6/25/2014_ DNA (SPAdes)... | ecosystem: Engineered > Bioreactor > EBPR >...
ACCGATGCGCTGCTGAGAAAAGAATTTGGCCGCTCCCTCAGCGACGAAAACATCCACATCCTCGACCCTTTTACAGGCACGGGCACTTTTATGACTCGCCTGATACAAAGCGGCCTCATCCGCCCTGAAGACCTCCACCGCAAGTACACGCAGGAACTGCACGCCAACGAAATCGTTTTGCTGGCTTACTATATCGCGGCCATTAATATCGAAAATGCATATCACGATATTGCAAAACAATATACAAGCTACCCCCCCCCCGACAAACAATTATTTGGCTACCGTGCATTCGATGGCATTTGCCTGACCGACACTTTCCAACTCGGCGAAAGCGACGAGAGCGAAAAACTCTTTTCCAGCATGTTCCCGCAAAACAGTGAGCGGGTGTTGGCGCAGAAAAAAGCGCCGTTGCGGGTGATTATTGGTAATCCGCCGTATTCTGTTGGGCAAAAATCTGCGAATGACAACGCGCAAAATCAGGAATATAAAAAGCTGGATGCCCGAATTGCTAAAACATACGCCGCTGCCACGGAGGCTACCAACAAAAACTCCCTCTACGATTCGTACATCAAAGCCTTTCGTTGGAGTACCGACCGACTCGACCCGAAAAACGGCGGCATCATTGCGTTTGTATCCAATGGCGCATGGATTGACGGCAACGCGACTGATGGCTTCCGAAAATGTTTGGGGCAGGAATTTTCAGCCATTTACATTTTCAATTTGCGTGGCAACCAGCGCACGAGCGGCGAACTATCCAGAAAAGAAGGTGGCAAAATTTTTGGCTCTGGCTCACGAACCCCTATTGCCATTACTTTTTTAGTGAAAAATCCCGAAGCTTCAACCGCCCCGGCTACTATTCATTACCACGACATCGGCGACTATCTCAACCGGGAAGAAAAATTGAGCATCGTTCAAAAATTCGGCTCGGTGGAAAGCCCGGAAATGGGCTGGCAAATTTTGCAACCTAATGAGCATGGGGATTGGTTGAATTTGAGGGATGAGGGTTTTGGGGAATTTATTCCATTGGGAGATAAGGACGATAAAACCAATAACAAAACCTACTTTATCCCATTTTATTCAAATGGCGTAAAAACGCAGCGCGATGCTTGGTGCTACAATTTTTCAAAAAAGGCTTTGGAAATAAACATTCGGCAAACCTTAGATTTTTACACTGACCAGCGGAACGCCTTTTTAGAAACAATTAAAACCAATCCGAAATTAGAGGTAAAGAATTTTCTCACTTACGATTCTTCAAAAATTAGTTGGACTCGTGCTTTAGAATGGGATGTCGAAAAAGGTAAAGAATATTTTTTCAATGCCCGAAATTTTGTCGTCGGTCAATACCGGCCATTTTTCAAACAGCACCTCTACTTTGCTCGTGAGCTGAATGAAATGGTTTATCAAATGCCCAAACTATTCCCTACTCCCACCACCGGAAACCGGGTCATTTGTGTATCGGGAGTGGGCGTAACAAAAGAGTTTTCGTGTATCATCACGGACATCATCCCTGACCTCGAATTGATCGGCAAAAGTCAATGTTTCCCCCTCTACTACTACGAAGAACGGGCAAAAGCTGCACCATCGCTCTTCGATGCGGCGAATGAAAACGAATACATCCGCCGCGACGGGGTTTCGGATTTTATCCTTGCACAAGCCCGGTCGCGCTATGGTGAGCGCGTGACAAAAGAGGATGTTTTTTACTACGTCTACGGTTTCCTGCACAGTTCCGAATACCGCACCCGCTTTTCGGCGGACTTAAAAAAGATGCTGCCCCGGCTGCCCTTGGTGGAAGCGCCTGCTGATTTTTGGAAATTCAGCAAAGCAGGCCGTTTGCTCGCCGACCTGCATATTGGTTATGACAACTTAAAAACCGCGCCCACTGCTGAGGCCATCGGCGTTGTGGTGCGTGGCGCTGAAAGCGGCCATTTCCGCGTGGAAAAAATGCGTTTTCCCTCGAAAGCCGACAAAAGCAAAATCCTTTTCAATAGTCAAATTGTCGTTGAAAATATCCCTGCCATTGCTTATGAATATCAGGTGAACGGCAAATCGGCCATCGAATGGGTTATGGAACGCTACGCAGTCACGACGCACAAAGACTCAGGCATCAAAAACGACCCAAACGATTGGGCGGTGGAAGTGAACAACCCGCGCTATATTTTGGATGTGCTGCTTTCTGTGATCCGGTTGAGTGTGGAGACGGTGGATATTGTGCGGGAATTGCCTAAATTGGGGTTATAATACGCAACTATTCACTCAGTAGCCGACGGCGATAATGGCATCGAGGTTGTAAAAATCCACTTCGCGATTGCCCTCGGTTTGAACTATCCGGAATTTCCGGACAGTTGCGGCCGGGTAAACAAACAGTTGACATACCTTCGTATGAAGCAGGGGGATGGCCTTAAAATTAAAAAGACCCTTCGCTATTCAAAACGAAAGGTCTTTTTAGTTATGATTTGACTGATTTCAGAAAGCCGGAGTAAGCTCAAAGGGATTGGTAATGGCACGCCGGCCAAACTCTTTCAGTAATTTTGCTTTGGTTTCCCCTTCGCTACCTGACTTTCCTTTTAAAAAAGCTTCTACTTGCGGTTGGGAAATCCCGGGCAGGCGACTTTCAAAAAAAGGCGGCAGGTCATCTGAAACATATTCTCGATTCACATCCGGGAAGTTGGCGAATGGCTTGATCTCTGATTGTTTTTTGAACCAGTCAGAGTAAGCAAACCGCCATTGATCCTTACTAAATTCGAGTACTCCGATTTCATTGTGTTCGTAAATAAGACAAAAAACAAGCCGTGAGGCTGGGTTCGTAGATTCTTTTGTATCCTTGATGCTGGCATTTTTGGAACGTTGCCAGCGACGTGGCCATGTTATTTTCATGTGCGTTCCTCCTCTTTTATTTGGTGAATGATGTTGCTGAGTAATTGAAAGCGCAATTTAAGACACTCTTTGATCAAATCGTAACGGATTGGGGAATACAATCGTTTAAACTCTTTTTCCAGTAGCGCATTTGCGGCCTTTTCTCGTTCTGAACTGAGCATTTCGTCAAAGATGAAACGAAGCTCCGGACGATTTTTGTATATTAGCCGTGCAAGTTCAAAATGATTCGGGTTATGCACTCCCTCCCACCCGATTCGAGGCATGGAACCCTCCGCGTATCGTTCAAGATTACTCACACCATCAGGTGTCTTTTCCCGAAAACGCCCCAATTTTTCTTCGTGTTCGTTCCAAAAGAGCCCGCGCGCTGAATCATAGACAGGAGAAAAGCGAGGTGTGCGTAAGCCTTTAATATGACAAATGATGCCCCAATTGTAGATGTGTCGGTCGTTGTTACCTGTAATTGCATCGAAACAAAGCATTCTAACAAGGTCGGAGATGATCTGTTTCCCTATATCGTGGTGTCCAAAACGGTGCTGTATGGCACATTCTGTAAATTGAAACGTAAAATAGTTGCGAACGGTTCGCCTGTCTTTTTCGATTTCCTCTACCAAAGCGTCATCGGAGAGATAGCCTTCATAAATCTCTGCTCCATGTTCCAGTCTTTCACCTGGTCTTAAGAAGTATTCACTTAAAAATCGGAGGCGACCAAATTCATCATCCACCACCAACTTGGAATTAGCAACGGTTGCTCCCAGAGCAAAACCCAAACGGTTTAGCAAATGTTCCGTGATGCTTTCATTGGGATACCATTTTCGAGCGACTTTAGCAATGTAGGTTGTCCAGGTTTTGGAGTTGTTTTTGCGAGGCGTACGCCCATATTCGTAGACTTTAATAAAATCTTTCGGGGCTTCTCCTGAAATAGCTTCATCCAAAATCAGGGTATGTCTTTTGGGAAGGATTGGCACATGTGCCCGCAAATCAGGGTCAAAGCCTGAGTGGTTTTCATAAGGGACAAATTTTAATGATTTTGACATAACTGTAATCTGTAGTTTTCATATTTAAATACCGGCTTTCCGTTTTTCGTTTATGGTTTCGATGGTTTGAAAGGGGAGCGCAATGTAGTTTTGCCATCAGCGGCAGGTATTCGAAGTTTTCGAATACCTTAATCTTCCGGAAGTTCTCCGATAATAAATCTCTGATTTGGCTTAAATATATGCTTAAAGTGTGGAAGATGTTGCATTAGCAGTAAATTTACATCAAGATGGTAAATCCGCCCTCCGGGCAACAAACAGGATAATTAATGCAAAAGGCCGTCGTACAAACCCGCTTTTTCAGATTTGGAGGTGTTCTGCATCAGCACTACCAGCATCTTGCCTTTCAGTTAGTTGAGCTGGAAGACCGGCTCAACGCGGCAATTTCTGCCCCCGGTTTTGCAGCGGTCGTGGAAAGCGTGTATTTTATTCCTGTCATCACGGAGGAACAGGTCATGGAAAACCAGGAAGCGCTATCCTACAAGGAGGCTGAAAAGAAAATTATCATAAAGAAGCAGGTCTCTCCGGGCGGCGATATGATGCAGGCTTTTTTAGAAGGGCTGGTTTCACTTAGCGCCGATCACCCTCAACTCCTGCCTTTATTTCAATGGGTGAAACAGCAGGTTCCCTCACTTCCCAATACAAAACCTTGAAAAAATACTGTCCAGCAAATCCTCCGTCCCAATCTCCCCGGTAATTTCCCCCAGATAAGCCAGCGCGCGCCGAATATCCATCGCCACAAAATCGCCGGTAACGCCCGTGTCTAAGCCGTGGAGCGCCGCGCGCAGGCTTTCGGAAGCTTTCAGCAGGGCTTCATAGTGGCGGGCGTTGGCCACGATGGTACTTTCCGCGTTGAGGTTGCCTTCCAGTACAGCGTTCAGGAGTTTTTCTTTCAGGTATTCGATGTTCATGCCATTGATGGCGGAAACGGGCACCCAGGCTTCGGCGGGCAGCCATTCGTTGGCGTATTGCTCGTGGGTGGTGTAAGGGTTAAGGTCCATTTTGTTGGCGATGACGAGGAGTTTGGTGTCGGCGTGGACGAGCTGGGAAAGGTCCTGGCGAAGGTCTTCCGGCGTGGTGCGGATGACGTCGAACACGTAGACCAACAGCGCCGATTGCCGCACTTTTTCGAGGGTTTTGGCCACGCCGATGGCTTCTATGGCGTCCTGTGCTTCGCGGATGCCGGCGGTATCTATGATGCGGAAAGGGATGCCGCCGATGTTGAGCACTTCTTCGATCGTGTCGCGGGTGGTGCCGGCGATGTCACTGACGATGGCGCGGTCTTCGTTGAGCAGGGCGTTGAGCAGGGTGCTTTTGCCGGCATTGGGGCGGCCGGCAATGACGGTGCTGACCCCGTTTTTGATGGCGTTGCCGAGCTGGAACGACTCCAGCAAAGCATCCATCAGCGAAAGGATGCGGCGGATGAGGGCTTTCAGGTCTTCGCGGTTGGCGAATTCCACGTCTTCTTCACCAAAATCCAATTCCAGTTCGATGAGGCTGGCAAAATCAATCAGTTCGGTGCGCAGGCGCTTGATTTCGTTGCTGAACCCGCCGCGCATTTGTTGCAGGGCGATGTTGTGCGCCGCTTCGGAGGAGGAGGCGATCAGGTCGGCCACGGCTTCGGCCTGACTGAGATCCATGCGGCCATGCAAAAAAGCACGCAGGGTGAATTCGCCGGGCTGGGCCAAACGTGCACCCTGCCGAACAAACAACTGAATGAGTTGCTGGATGATGTAGGGCGAGCCGTGGCAGGAAACCTCGGCCACGTTTTCACCCGTATAAGAGCGCGGCCCGACAAAAAGCGACACGACGACCTCGTCTAACAAGCGATCCTGTTCGTCCCGGATGGCGCCAAAATGCAGGGTATGCGAAGCCTGAGCGTTCAGGTTTTTCCCGGCAAATACCCGGTCTACAATACCAATGGCCTGTAATCCCGACAAGCGGATGACCGCAATGGCGCCTGTGCCGGGGGCGGTGGCAAGGGCAACGATGGTATCGCCGAGGTGGCTGGCGTTGTAGGACATGGTAGTGGTTATTTGTTATTTGTTACTGGTTATTGGGGACGGCTTCATCCAATCCCGCTCGCGCGATGACTCCGCCTCGCGTGTCCTATTCCCCGGGCTCTGCCCGGTCAAGGCTTCATCCAATCACACATTACATTAAAAATTTAACACAATTATCAAAGCCGATTCCTAGAACATTAACAGCGCAAAACCCTGGTTTAACGCTTCGTTAATAGCCACAGAACCCCGAATCGCGCTAACTTAGATGCAAAATTCAACAATTATGAAGACACTCCTTTACTCTTTCCTGATTTTTGTGGCCATCGTAAGTTTTAATGGCTGCTATGTCGCAACGTATACCCACTCATTTTACAAGACACCCGAGTTTCGCCGCGATGCTTCGTTCAAAGTCATCAGCATCAATACGAATGACCCTATGTTGGGGCGCTTGGAGCACCATTTGCTAAAAAATGGCTTTAAGGTTATTTCCGATAACTTCATTCGCGGGGAGGTTCCGGCAGGCAGTACGATCATCAGTACCCGCGACACAACTTACCGGGTTCCCAACAACCAGTCGGTTGCCCTGCGTTTTGCAGAAGAAAGCGAGGCAGACTACGTCATCAAGTATCAAAGTAAAAGTAATTACGGCGGCAATCGGGTTAATTCACTCATTATCAATATTGTCAATACAAAAACCGGACAAAACGAAGCATCCTTTACCTATCCTGGAGAAGGTAAATCCGGCAATAGCACACTCGATGTAGACGAGGCAATCGCTTTATTTATCGCCGGCCTGAAAAAAAATTAACCGCGCTTTCTCTATCTTCGCTTAAGCTTATGATGGAGATAACTGTATACCAATGACAAACGCCTACCGGCAATTTTGCCAGGCCAACCCGCAACTGCCCATCTTTGCGCAAGACTGGTATTTAGATGCCGTGTGCGCAGGAGGCGAGTGGGGCGCGGCGACGGTAGAAGAAGGCGGAGCAGTGGTGGCCGCACTGCCTTATTTTTTGAAACAAAAAGGCCCGTTCCGCTATATGGTCATGCCGCCTTTTACCAAGCACCTGGGGCCGTATTTGCATCAAACCAATGCGCCTTACAGCCTCACGGATACACACCGGTTGTACGAATTACTGATCGAACAACTACCGGCAGTTCACGTATATGAGCAGGATTTTTCTCCGGCAGTGACGAATTGGCTGCCTTTTTACTGGAAAGGATACCAACAAAGCACCCGCTATACCTACCGGCTCGTGCTGGATGACCTCGACCGCATTTACGCCGGCATTAACCGCAACATGCAGCGCAATATCCGCAAAGCGCAGACTGCCCTTTCAATTTCCCACAAGGGCGATGTCGCGGATTTGTACCGCATCAACCGGTTGAGTTTTGACCGGCAGGCGCTGCGGTTGCCTTATGCTTTTGATTTACTGAAACGCCACGATGAAGCCCTGGCTGCGCATCAGGCCCGCCAGCTTTTTTTTGCGCGCGACGCTACCGGGCGAATGCATTCGGCATCCTGCCTGATTTATGATGCAACGACTGCTTATTATCACATTTCCGGCGACGACCCGGAGCTTCGCAACAGCGGCGCCGGCATCCTGCTGACCTGGGAAGCCATTCGCTATACAAAAGAAGTACTCGGATTGCATCATTTTGATTTTGAAGGCAGTATGATGCAAAATGTAGAAGCCATTCGCCGACAGTTCGGGGCGGTGCAGCAGCCTTATTTTCGGGTTTCGAAGACGCATTCGCGGGTGTTGAGGTGGTTGGGGCGGTGAATTCACTGATGCCTCTCCCGCAGCACCCCGATCACATCGTCTAATTCAAAACCCTTGGCGGCCAGCAATACTAAGTAGTGAAACATCAGGTCTGCGGCTTCGCCTAAGAAAAGGTCCGGGTTGTCGTCTTTGGCTTCGATGACCAATTCTACCGCTTCTTCGCCTACTTTTTGTGCAATTTTATTGATGCCTTTCTGAAAAAGGGAAGCGGTATAAGAGTTTTCTGTGGGATGGTCGCGGCGTTGACGAATGATCGTTTCGAGGTGGTGTAAAAAATCTTCCGGAGCGTTGGTTTCGCCGAAGCACGTATCCTGGCCGGTATGGCAAACCGGGCCGACGGGATCCACCTTCAGCAGCAACGTATCCTGGTCACAATCAAGGGCAATGTCTTTGACCCGAAGAAAATTCCCGCTGGTTTCTCCTTTCGTCCACAGGCGGTTTTTGCTGCGGCTGAAAAACGTGACGACTTTTTCCTGCAAGGTCTTTTCAAAAGCGGCTTTGTCCATATAACCCAGCATCAGCACTTTGCCGGTTTGAGCGTCCTGCACGATGGCGGGAAGCAGTCCAAGACCTTTTTCAAAGTCCGGTTGGGCAGTGGTTAGCGTCATTTTTTGTCGTGTTGGTGTCAAAAAGAAGCGCAAAGGTAGAACCGCTGCCGGATAAGTCATTGCAGCAGAGGTGTTAATTTTTGATTTTCGCGATCAATCCGCTCACTTTGTATGGTTTTTTCAGGAAGGGATTTTATCTTTGCATTTCGTTTGTAAAACTTATTTTACAACTCACTGATTTTTAGTAACTTGGATATCGTCGGTCTGCACTGGAAACAGATCGGGCGGAAAACAAAATAACAGTTTAAAGGATGGCTCTGATTAGTGAAATTCGGAAAAGGTCATGGATCGTACTGGTTACGGTCGCGCTTGGTGTTGGCGGGTTCGTCATTATGGACATGGTCAACTCCACCGGCCCGGGCGGCACAGGAAGTTTGACGCGCACGCTCGGCAAAGTGAATGGTGAAAAAATTGATGTCATCAATTTCGACAATACCTTCAACATGCTCTACAGCAATTCGGGCAGCGCTTCGCTGGCAGCCCGTAATGCCCTGTGGGAGTATACCGTAGAAGAAATTTTAGTCAGCAACGAAGCAAAAGCGCTTGGACTTGGCGTGAGCGAGCCGGAAATGGAAGACCTTCAGTTTGGTCCGCGCCCCAGCAGAATTATTCAGCAGCGCTTTGCTGACCCCAGTAACCCGCAAGCCCTGAATCGCGAACAACTCAATCAGATCAAGCAAATTATTGAAGAAGATCGGGTAGATGAAGCGATTGAGCAGGGGCAGTTGGCACCTAACTTCAGCCAGTTTTGGGAATACCAGAAAAAGGAAATCACGAAAGACCGCCTGCAATCGAAAATGGGCGCCTTAGTGGCTAAGGCAATGTACACGCCGACCTGGATGGCGGAAATGCTTCACAACGAGCAGACCCAAACGGCGGACATCGCTTATGTGAAGGTCCCTTACGACAAAATTGAAAACACGGAAGTTTCGCTGGAAGACCAGGATTTCGAAGCCTATATCAAAGAAAACGAAGCCCGCCTGACGCGCGATGCAGAATCGCGCAAGCTGCAATTGGCTATCTTTGAAGTATCGGCAACAAAAGAAGACTCGGCTGCTTTGGAAAAACGCATCGCTGACCTTATCCCGGAATTCCAGTCAACAGAAAATGACTCTCAATTTGTTTTCCGCAACGAAGGCCGGATTGACGAGGCTTATTTCAAAAAATCGGAACTGCCGGTTGCCATTGCCGACACCGTTTTGAAACTCCCGGTTGGCACGGTTTATGGCCCTTATATTGATGCGAACAGCTACAATGCCATTAAGATATTGGATCGCAAGGTTATTCCCGACTCCGTTCAGTCGCGGCACATCCTGCGTCCGGCAACTACTCCGCTTGAAATGGCCCAGGCTCGCAAAACCATTGACAGCCTCAAGACGTTGGTCGAAGCAGGTACCCACCGCTTTGATTCTTTGGCGGCTAAATTCGGTACGGATGCCACCAGCACAAAAGGCGGTGATTTGGGTTATTACGGTATGAATGGGTTGGTAAAACCCTTCAACGACCTGATCTTTTTCAACGCTGTGCCCGGTAAAGTTTACGTTTGCGAAACGCAGTTTGGCGTACACCTCGTAGAAGTAACCAATAAGAAGTTCATCAACAACGAGCAGGGCGTACAGGTCGCATTTTTGGCTGAGCCGATCATGCCGAGCCAGGAAACGCAAGCTGCCATCCGCGACAAAGCGGACGAAATGATGCGCTCCAACCGGACGCTGGAAGCTTTGGTAAAAGCAGTGGGCCAGGATCCTGCCATCAAGTTGGAAAATACGCCATTGTTGGGTGAAAATGATTTTGAGATTCAGGGGTTGACTGCCGGTACTGAAACACGCGACATTGTCCGGTGGGCCTTCAGTGCTGATGTAGGCGACGTTACCCCTTCGGTCTACTCCTTCAGGGACGAAACCAGCTACTACGACAAACAATTCGTGATTGCCGGTTTGAAAACGGTACAGGCTGCCGGTATTCCTTCCGTTGCCAATATCCGCGACGATATTGAGCAGGAAGTGATCAACCGCAAAAAAGCGGAAATCATCAAGCAGCGCCTGAGCGGCAAAGACCTGGCTGCAGCTGCCGCTGCCTTCGAAGTAGCCGTAGATACGGCCAAAGCCGTGAGCTTTTTCCAGAGCTTCATTCCAAATATCGGAAATGAACCGGCGGTAGTAGGGCAGATTTTTAAACTAAATGCCGGACAAACTTCGGAAGCAATTACTGGGCTTGCTGGGGTGTACTTAGTGCAACTCATCAACAAAGCAGCGGCGACTCAGGCTCAGCCTGACCAGCTTGCTTCTATTCGCACGCGCAACAACATGTCTTCCGGCATGACTGCACAAAACAGCATTATCACGGCGATGAAAAAACAAGCATCCATCAAGGATAAACGGGCGAAGTTCTTTTAACCTGAATATGTTTTTAAATAAAGAAAAAGTAAGCCATTCTGAATATCAGGATGGCTTACTTTTTTTGATGAGGCTCCAAATCTATTTATTGTACTACCACCCTCGCCACGCCAATCTGGCCCGCCGCCGTACGCACCTGCACCACATAAATACCCGCCGGCAATCCTGCAATATCTATGTCAGCATTGCCCGATTGCTCCACCTGCCGCACGAGGCGACCATTCATATCGCGCAGCGCGACGACCGCCGGATACAGCGGCTGCTGAAAGCCTTCCATGCCGGCCTGAAAAGCGCCCCGGGTTGGATTGGGATAAATGCGAAGCTCCGGGCTGCCGGTCGAAACAACTTCCGCCGTTGTACTTGTGATGACCTGGTACGTGCCGCAGTCTGGTTCAAGGCAGCCATCGCTGTCTAATTTGACCACCCAGACATTGTAGTCATTAATAACAGGCGTTTGATCTGTATAAGTATCCAAGATTGTGCCCACAAAAACCAAGCTGCCGTCTGCATTTTCTACAGCACTACTCAACCAACTGCGCAGGTAAGGGCGGGTCAGGTCTGCGATACGCCGCTCCCAAAGTAATTCGCCTTGCGGATTAAGCCGGAATATCCAGCCTGCAACCCCCAGGTCTTCATCAAGCAGGTTGATGGATCCCATACCTATGATGTCGCCATTGGCCGTGCGGTAGAGGTTGATTAATGTCCGCTTGTAATCATTGGCAGAAAAATAGTAGCTGTTCGTCAATTCGCCCTGAGCGTTGAACCACAACACAGAAGGCGGAAAAGAAATCAGGCTGTCTAACTCAAACCAGAAGTCCCTGGCCCAGGAAACCACAAAGCCGCCGTCGTCCACAGCCAATACCTGGCTTGAGGTACTCAATACCGATGCAGGATAATTATGCGTCCATATTTCATGACCTTCGGCATCCGTTCGGGTCATGGTGAGGTCGTAACCTTCTGCATCACAGAGTGAACCGGCGTTTGGTATGCTGCAAGTGCTGTAGGTGAGCAAGAGGTCTCCATTGCTGAGTTTGGCAAGGGATTGTGGATTGATGTAGTTGTATTCCTGTCCAAATACGTTTTCCCAGAGAACGTTCCCACTGGAGTCAATTCCTTCCAGGCTTATTATATCCTGACCCGGGCTTATAGTTTTGTAATTTAGTAATGCAAGGGTGGAGTCAGAGGCGGCAATTATAGATCTGGTAAAATCCCGATATTGTCCCCCCCTAGTTATTGAAAAAAGGCTATCTCCTGTAGTCGTATCAAATTCCATGAAATATGTTTGAATCTCCTCATTTTCGGTAGATATTCCTCCAGCAAAATAATAACGTCCCGACGCAACACTACAGGCTTGAACACTGCCCAGGTTTATTTGATGTGGGGAAGCCTCATATTGTTTTTTATAAAAGATATTTTCAAATATTGAATCTACGCTCAAAAAACCGAAACAATTGACAGTATTGTTCGAGCAAACGGAACCAACCATGATCAGATAGCCATCCTGCATGGAAATGATCTGGTATCCACTATCCGACCCATTGTCCATATCTATAGATTTCATAAATGTGTTTTGCCCAAATGCAAATATGATTTGTAAGCAAAAGCACACAATGAGGAGTATTAACTTAGCCATGCCCGAGTTTTTTTTGGAAATAATAAAAATGGGAAAGCCACTACGCCAGAGTAACCCCGGCGTAGTGGACGAGTGCGGTTGAAACAACCAAAAACCTACCTTGTTATGAGGATTTTACCCCGCGAAATGACCTGCCCGCTATGCGTTAAAGACAGGAAATAAACCCCTTGCGGCAACTGACCTACCTCAAGTGAAAAGACCTGACCTTCTTCAAAACGGGTTGTTTGTTGTTCCCGGCCATGTACGTCAAACACAGTAATGGCAATATCGCCGTTTATCCTTTCGGTGTGTGCAAGCGAAATTTGCGCATTGGCGGGGTTTGGGAAAATATTGGCATCAGGTACTTTAGTTGCCAGGGCTTGAACACCTGGCAGATTCGCGTTGAACGGCGCCGCTGCATTGGGCAATACCGGCATAAAGGAGGCCTCTTCCAAAAGCGACAAGAGGGCGCGGGCATAAGCGCGCACGCCCGACTCGCTGTTGGCAATGGCCCAAAGTGTGTTGTGCTGTTCGGTGCTGAGCGTAAAAATGGTGTTGGCCTGCAGGCGATCCAGGTTGATTTCCTGAATGGTTTTGAACTCCTGATCTTCTGCTTTTTGGATGGGGATTGCATTCAGCGCCGTTGTTGCATTGCTGAAATCCCGCTTTTCGAGATAAAGGCCGTACAGCAGGCGTTTGGCTTCCTTCGTATTTTCGGTGTTCAGCACCGTAACGGCGTTTTGCAAATTGCCCGATGCCAGGGCATCAGAGAGGAACCAGTCAATGATCCGCTCTTTGGTCTGCGATGCAAGGTGTAACTGGCTGTGTAAGGCCGCATTGCCGGGGTTGGCCGCCACCTGATTCACTAAGGTAAGCTCATCGCCTTTTGCAACTGTGTAGTTATTGACGGTGAAAGGACCGGTTAATCCTTCGGGTACAATGGGGCAATTGGATGTTACTTGAAAAGTAGTATTTACTACATTATAATTATCCGTCCCAAAAGTAGCCTGCCCGGGTATTTTACAGGCATTGGTCGTATTTTGCGGCACGTAATAGTCGAAGGGTTGGGTAACGCCCACTGTCCAGATGTTTTCGGGGTGGGTTTGCGAAAAGCAGTTGTCGGCAGGATCATTAACCCCGCCCTGCACCGGGGCAATTTTGCCGATGGCGTTGTCCGCTTCCCAAAGAGAAAAATTGACATCTGCAGTAGCGAAGGCATTATCGAAAAAAGTCAATCCTTCGTTGTCGCCCGCTGCCAGAATGCCGAACCAGCCATCTTTAAAAGTGTTGCAGTTGACATAATTGTTCTTATTACTTGTATTTACCGGAAAAACTCCGGTTCCCATGTTGTTGAAGGAGTTATCAAAAATGCTATACTGGCTCGGCCCTTCCAACCAAACCCCAAAATCAAAAGCTGTAGTGGAAATGAAATCGTTCTCGTTTACGATCAAACCTTTAGGGCGGCTCGTTGCCTGCGAAGCAATATGGTTGGCGTTGTCAATAAATTTGTTAGCGTCAACCCGGACAAAATCTCCGCTCGAAACCGGCGAGGTGGCCATAATCGCTACCGCGTTCACCATAGAAGTAAAAACACAACCTTTTGTGATTGTACAACCTGCATCCCAGGCCAGAATGCCGTCTTGTTTCAAATCAAAGACACATTTTTCAAAAACAATGCCATCTGTATCCCATATCGTCACACCCGCATAGTTATCATCGAGGTCGTCCATAAAGTAACAGGAATAGAACCGACTTTTGTTGTCAATATCGTATTTCATAAAGGCCACACCACGGCGGTTGTTTATGAAAAAAGATTCTTCGGCAACAACCAGCCCGCCCCAATAATCCTGAACCCAGGAAAGGTCAGGATGAAGCGTCTGAATGGCGCTAAAGGCATATTCGATGGTAGCACCATGGAGCAATACGACAACTCCGGGGTCGTCTATGGCTAATGTGCCGGTTGCATTAGCGGGTTGAGCCTTGGAAAAGTTGCCTAATACATAAATGCCTTCCCATCGGCCAAAGCAGGCGCCTCTTGTAATTTTTCCACCGTCAACAATCAGCCTGCCGCCCCGGTTAACCACAATTCTGGCGCCAGGGAGCATTCTCAATTCACCCGTTATGGTCAAGGTAGCGCCTGTATTGACCACAATATTGTGATCTGGTTCAAAGACACCGCCGATGGTTTCACTAATATTATAAGTGACCGTAAGTGGGGGGTCAGCCGGATAGAGATTTGTAGCGTCAAATTTGAGCGCGGCTTCTGCATTTACTCGTCCAAAGCCAAGTTCGAAGGAATGTCCGGGTCTTAGTGGGTCGTGTTTATAATCGTATCCACCTACTTTATCAGCAGTTAGTATCAGAATGTCCCAGATTTGATCCCGGGTAAGGCAAGGGTGCTTTGACTTTAGCAATGCCGCTACACCTGCTACAATAGCGGAGGCACCGGAGGTTCCATCAAAAGTAGTCTGATATCCCCCACCTTCTTGAGTAGTCACTAGGTCAACAGCAGGTGCAGAAATATCGAGGTTGTTTCCAAAATGCGACGGATACCATTTGCTGTCCTGTTGAGTGGTTCCCCCTACTGCCATCACCAATGGATGACTAGCCGGGTAAACGACATTACTGCCAGGGAGACTAGGGTCTTGCCCTGCTGCCGCAATAATAAGGACACCAAAGTCATTAACCGCTGTCTCTATGGCAGCGTCTATCGCCGATAGGTTGGGGATTTGATCGAACAGGTTAAACCCTAAAGCCAGTTCAATAATATGCGCCCCATTCTCAGCGGCATAGAGAATGGCATCGTCCAAAATAGAACTGCTGACAGATTGGCTATCACTGATTTTGACAGACATTATTTTCACGCCTTCCTTATTGATGCCTCTGCCTCCGGCTACGCCTGCAACGCCAGTGCTGTTATGCGTTTTAGCTCCAATTAATCCAGCTATGCCCGTGCCATGCCCGACATTGTCTCTTGAGTCATTGTTGTTGCCGTGGAAGTTCCAACCTTTAAAATCGTCCGTAAAACCATTCCCGTCGTTATCTATCTGATTTCCTGTGGATGGGTTTAAAGGATTAAGCCAGTCATTTTCCGGTTGATTAAGGTAAACATTTTGATAGTTGTTATTCCCCGTTCCAGCGCCCAGGTCTGGATGCTCCCAATCTACTCCGCTGTCAATAACCGCTACGGTAACAGCCGGACTGCCTGCATTGATATCCCATGCGTTGTTTGCACTGATTTTGCTCAAATGCCATTGAGTGGTATACTGTGGATCGTTGGGCGTAAAATAAAGCGTACCATAATAGCACAATTCAGCTATTTCTACCGTTTTTAAAGCATTTAGTCCCTTTGTAACTTTGAGAATATCGTCGCCTTGAGCAATTTCATAGTCAATAAACCCAGTACGGGCCTGTCTTAGGTTTTTCAATTTAAATTGTCTTTCCACCATAATTCTTTCTTTTTCATTGCTTTCTTTTCGATACTTCAAGGTAAGCACACGTTCATTAATTTTGGAAACACCTACCCCCCCCCAATAATATTTTGGGCGAAAGTCGTGGTGATTGATAACACGAACGTTATCAGGATAAATGCTTTGGAAATGATGTTTTGCATAAAATAGTTATTTTGGTTTAACAATAAAAACCTTAAATAAGAACAAGGCATCACGCTTAAGCCTAAACCCACAAGGTTTTGATGACCTCATGAGTTTGCCAGCGCAACTTGTCCTGCCTGACGGAAAAACTTATTGGAGTACTATATAATAAATAGGTATCAAACTATTTTTTTCAAATAGCCCGATCATAAGAGGTAGTAATATTAATCGTAACGAGCATACGTATAGTTATTTTCTTTAGATCAGGATTTTAACATTCTGCGGGTTGCTTCAAAAAATCCTCCGTCTCATTGGCGCATCAGTTTTTTTGTACATCTTTGCAGCCGAAAAAATGGTTTCACACTCGTTCTAAAACGCCGGTCATGTCAGATATTCAAAATGTAGGCAGGAAAGGATATTGCATGTTGTATTTCTTTCTCTTCTTCTTGTTATTCACCATTTTGGTGATTGCTGTATACAAATACAACGGCAAGTTCCTGGGGAATTGATGTTTCAAAACCGATCTGGTTCAGCTTCCTGCATCATTCGAAGGGCAGCTTCGTAAACATCTTCCACGTTGGGTTTGGAAAAATAATCTCCGTCAGAACTATAAGCGGGTCGGTGTGCCTGCCCGCTAATGGTAACGGGCATTGCGTCGAGGTGGTAGTAGCCGCCTTGTTTTTCCAGCACTTCACGCATCATGTATGCCGTGCCGCCGCCGGGCACATCTTCATCCAAAAAAATAATGCGGTTGGTTTTGGCTAAGGATTGGCCAATCCGCCCCTCAATATCGAAAGGCAGGAGCGTTTGTACGTCAATCAACGCAGCCGAAATGCCTTCTTCTGCCAATCGTTCGCAGGCAGCCATTCCAATGCGGACACAGGCGCCATAGGTCACAATGGTCAGGTCATTTCCTTCCCGCAGGACTTCCGGCACGCCAAGCGGTACGGTGTACTCGCCCATGTTATCAGGCAGCCGTTCCTTTTGGCGAAAAGCGTTGAGGCACTCGATCATCAACGCCGGATCGTCCGATTGCAGCATCGTGTTGTACAAGCCGGCGGCCTGTACAAAATTGCGCGGGGTAAGGATGTAGATTCCGCGCAGTCCACCAAGCAACACGCCCATCGGAGAACCGGAATGCCAGATGCCTTCGAACCGGTGGCCGCGTGTGCGGATGAGCGCCGGCGCCGCCTGGATGCTGTTGCTGCGGTAGCGCAAGGTGGCGAGGTCGTCGGAAAGCGCCGAAAATGCGTAGAGAAGGTAGTCTAAATACTGAATTTCTGCTATAGGCCGCAGGCCACGCATTGCCATTCCAATGGCCTGGCCAATAATGGTCCACTCCCGGATGCCGGTGTCGAAAACGCGCGCTTCGCCATATTTGGCCTGCAAGCCTGCAAAGCCCTGATTGACGCCGCCAATTTTGCCGACATCCTCTCCGAATGCGTACAGGTTGGCGTGTTTGGCTAAAGCCGTATCAAAAAAAGCGTTAATGATTTCAAAACCGTTTTTGACAGGCGATGATTCTGAATAAACCGGCTCAATCACCGGCACACGGAGCGCAGAATATGGGCTTTCGCTGTACAAATGTTTGCCATAGCGTTCTTTTCCGCGTGCTATTCTTTGTTCTACAAAATTGCGCAGGTCGTTGGCCGCTTCGGTGTCTAATTCCCGAACAAGGTGACTCATACGCCGTGCAGCCCTCAGAATTTCCGAATAAACGGGATTGAGCGCAGCCTTTAGCTCCTGGTAAATTTGCGACAGGCGCCCTTCGGCCTTTGCGCTGTCGGGCAAGCGGGAATAAATGCCTTCTAAGGTTTGAAAGTCATCCATCAGGGGCGTTTCAAACATGGCCCAGGCGCGCTCCCGCGCCGTGCGGACTTCTTTTTTCGCCTCAGTCTCTACTTGTTTGAGTTCGTTCTCATCCGCAATATTTTGAGCCAGTATCCATAGGCGAAACTGTCGGTTGCAATCGTAGTCGGCTTCCCACTGCAGGCGTTCCGCCGATTTGTAGCGCTCGTGCGAGCCGGAAGTAGAGTGTCCCTGCGGTTGGGTCAGCTCCTCAACGTGAAAAACTGCCGGAATATGGGTTTTTCGCATTTTTTCGATCCCCTGCATATAGGTTTCGCACAAGGTCGGGTAATCCCAACCGTGGATGCAGTAGATGTCGAAGCCTTCCCCTTTTTCGTTGAGCCGGAAGCCTTCCAAGGCCAATGAAATGCTTTGTTTGGTGGTTTGATAGGATTTTGGCACCGAAATGCCATAGCCATCATCCTGCACGGTTACCGCGAGCGGCACCTGCAGCACGCCCATCGCATTGACGGCCTCCCAAAAAACGCCTTCGGAAGTGCTGGCGTCGCCGATATTGCAAAAACAAACCTCGTTGCCCTGATCTGAAAATTGCGTTTCTCCGAGTTGTGCATCTTCCCGGTAGCGCTTGGAGGCGAAAGCCAATCCTAATCCCCGGGCCATCTGCCCGCCGGTGGTGGAAATATCGGAAGAAAGGTTGTACATGTCTTTGTGGGGCAGCCATTCACCGTCGGCGGTCACCATTGGGGTAGCATGGTGGTTGTTCATTTGCCGGCCACCCGAGAACGGATCGTTTTCGCAGTCGGCGTACAATTGGGCAAACAGGCTTTCGATAGAGGCAAGCCCCAGGGCCAGTAAAAGGGTATGGCCCCGATAGTAGTCGGCGCGGAAATCGCCGGGCTTGAACGCTTTAGCCATCGCGATCTGGAAGAGTTCTTTACCGTCGTCGGAAACGCCGAATTTCGCCCGTCCATTGAGTACTTCTTTTCGGATACTCAGGCTGATTTCACGGCTGACACAGCAAATGAAATAGTCGTGGAGAATCGTTTTTTTATCGAGGGGCAAACCCATATTGGCGTGAGATTGTGTGGATAGTAGTCCCCAAATTAAAAATATCCCTCAAGAATAGCGCATTTTTTAGAAAAAAAAGGCGAATCCCTTCCGAAAGCAGTGAGCAGAACCTTTCGATTTTTTCGCAATTTACGACGGGAAAACTGACTCTACTCCGCCAATTCCAACCATTTCATTTCTTTTTCTTCTAATGCTTCCGTCACCGTAGCCAGTTCTTTTGAAAGTTTTTCGATGTCGCTGAGGGCGATATCGCTTTGGTTGAACAGGGCCATGATTTCCGTTTTCCGGGTCTCGAGTTTGGCGATGTCTTTTTCTAACCGGTTCAATTCCTTGCGCTCTTCCTGCGTGCGTTGGCGCTGAATTTGCCGGGGCTGCGCAGCAACCTCTTTTTGCAACTGCTCGGCTCGTTCGACGCGGCGTTGTTCGCGCTCGCGCTCTTTCAGGTCTTTGCGGTAATCGGAGTAATCGCCGTTAAAATCGCGGATATGCCCGTTGCCTTCAAAAATGAACATGTGATCCACGAGTTTATCCATGAAATAGCGGTCGTGGGATACAATGATGACACAGCCCGGAAATTCGAGCAAAAAATCTTCCAGCACGTTCAGGGTGAGGATATCTAAGTCGTTGGTCGGTTCATCGAGGATGAGAAAATTCGGGTTCTTCATCAACAAGGTCAGCAGGTAGAGCCGGCGCCGTTCCCCGCCGCTGAGTTGCGACACGTAGACCTGCTGCTGCTTTCGGCTGAACAGGAAGCGCTCCAACATCTGCGGGGCGGTGATTTTTTGGCCTTTTTCCAGCGGAATAAACTCGGCAATGTCCTGAATGACCTCGATGACCCGTTTGTCGTCTTTGAGTTGGATGCCATCCTGAGAGTAGTAGCCAAAAACGGTATTGCCGCCTACCACCACTTTGCCGCTGTCGGGGCGTATTTCCTCTGTGATGAGTTTTAAGAACGTGGATTTGCCTACGCCGTTGGGGCCAAGGATGCCCACGCGCTCTTCTTTTTTAAACTTATAAGAAAAACCCTCTACAATGGGGGTGTCGCCAAAGCGTTTGCCCACATTGTGCAATTCCAGGATTTTTTTTCCAAGTCGCTGCCCCTTGATTTCGATCTGGATTTCTTTGTCCACTTGTTTGCCCGACACTTTTTCGTCCAATTCGTAATAGGCATCTACCCGGGACTTGGCTTTGGTGGTTCGGGCTGAGGGGGAACGGTTAACCCAGTCGAGTTCCTTTTTCAGCAGCTTCTTGGTTTTGTCCAATTCCACACCCTGCGTTTCCTGGCGGATGGCTTTTTTTTCTAAAAAGTCTTTGTAGTTGCCGGTGTAGCGGATGAGTTCTCCATGTTCCAATTCCAGAATATTGTTGCAGATGCGCTCTAAGAAATACCGGTCGTGCGTCACCATCAGCAGCGTGATGTTCGGCTGGGAGAGGTATTCTTCCAGCCATTCGATCATGTCAATGTCTAAGTGGTTGGTCGGCTCGTCGAGGATAATAAATTCGGGGTCGTCAATAATCAGTTTGGCTAAAGCCAACCGTTTCCGTTGGCCACCGCTGAGCGTGCGTACCGGTTGTCCTAATTTTGTGATCCCGAATTTGGAAAGGATTTCTTTGATCCGGGCTTCCATATCCCAGGCTTTCAGGTCGTCCATTTTTGCAAGCGCGGCCTGCATTTCGGCTTCGTTTTCCGAAAACAGCAGCGCTTCTTCATAGTGCCGGATGGCCTGAATAACCGGGTTGTCCGAATCCAGCACCGCCTCCAGAATGGTATGTGAATCGAAGAAAAAAGGATCCTGCTCTAAGTAGCCGATTTTAGCATCGCGGCGCAACAGGATTTTGCTGTTTTCGCCCTCCGGCGCTTCCTGACCGGCAATGATGCGCAACAGGGTAGACTTGCCCGTGCCGTTTTTAGCTACCAGCGCTAATTTTTGGCCTTTGCTGATTTGAAGGGAAATGCGGTCGAACAGCACTTTCTCTCCGTATGTTTTGCTCACATTTTCAAGCGACAGGTAGTTCATTGTTTACTTTTTGTAATAAAACATTAGGGGGTTATCGTGGAGTTGGCAGTTTTCAGGGGCAGGCGTGAGCCTACTTCTGATGGTGTTCCATTTTCAAATCGAGGAGAAGAAGCTCAATCGTTTATTAACCAACACATTGAAACCCGTAACCTCCTGCCAACTGCCAACTGCATCCTGCCCACTATTCCCTTGTATACCAGCTCATCGTTACCTCTGTTTTGATCGGCAACGAAAACACTCCTGCCAACTGCCAACTGCATCCTGCCAACTGACCTACAT
>Ga0209573_1002780_pt1 | contig 21064 bp, 18 predicted proteins | sample TNRBio252014_DNA_FD_185870 | JGI IMG/M metagenome (GOLD analysis project Ga0209573, IMG submission 185870) | Wastewater treatment Type I Accumulibacter community from EBPR Bioreactor in Madison, WI, USA - TNR Reactor_6/25/2014_ DNA (SPAdes)... | ecosystem: Engineered > Bioreactor > EBPR >...
TCTGCCAGCGTACCTTATCTGGCACAAAAAGTGGGTAGCTCAGGCCGAGCAGCACCCAGGACTCCCGCACGATGTCCGGCGGCATGAAGCGCAGGCAGTGATCGAGCGCCTGATCCATTTCCGTGAGGTTGGCGGCACCGACGGCGAGGTTGTTGACCTGGAGAGCGGGGAGCTTGGGCTGGAGTTCGGAGGGTATCCAGGCCTCCTGCGCACCCGAGGCCCCGAGAACGAGGAGCTGGGGCTTTTGAACATGGTGGAGGTTCGTGCTCTGCAGGATGACGTTCATGGCCTCATCCGTGAAGCTGGTGCGCGGGTGCTTCAGAACCTCGATGGGCAGTTCCGCAACCGGCACGCCTTTGGTGAGGCCTATGAGCAGCGTGACAGCTGCTGAAATGGCCACATAAAAGCTGAGGATGAGGAGGATCGTTTTCACTAGAACTGCTCGTAGAAGAAGGCACCGCCAAAGGAGGGAAAGAGGAAGAGATAAATCTCAATGAGGACGATCTGCAGGGCGATCACGAAGCAGGACCACACCTGACCACGTGGCAGCGGCAGCGCAGGCCACTTCCATGAGAAGAGCAGCATGGCCAGCACTGCCACGAGGAGATGCGCCACCAGCAGGCCGACCACACCATGTCCCGCGAGTATGCGCTGCATGTCCGTCAGGCTCATCCAAAGGGGGGTGATGCTGAGGCAGAGATACGCAAAGGTGACGCCGACGCTGAGGATGATGTGCAAGCGATGCGTGCCGAGTGCGTCGAAGCGCTTTTTCCCGAGGCGTTTGCGCTGGAACGCCCGGTACCACTGGTTCACGCTGGCTCCCAGGCCCAGCAACAGACCGCAAACGATGAACGCGCCCGTGGTGCCATGCCACAGGCCGACAAGGAAGAAGGTGATGAAGAAAGCGGCCGCGCCGATGATATTCGCCGCGCCAGTGGACGGCCAGCGCTGGGTGAAGGCCATCAGCAGCGGATTGAAAGCATAGACTTTAAACCAGTTCGACATGGACATGTGCCAGCGGCTCCAAAAATCGAGGAAACTGCGAGCTTCAAAGGGTCGGTTGAAGTTCTCCGGCAGCTGCAGGCCAAAAAGCCCGCCCACACCGATGACGATCTCCGTGTAGCCCGCGAAATCGAAGAACAGGTGCACAAGGAAGAACAACTCCGCGCCGCCTAGTGCCAGTGGCGTGGCTGCCTGAAAGGCGATCGACTTCAAACCAAGCCAGATGAACTTACTGATGCCACCGAGCACCAGCACCCAAAACCAGCCCCGCACCATGCGTGAGAGAGAGGCGAGCACGACCTTGTCCGTGAGGCGAAAGGCGGCCATCTCATGCAGCTGCACCGCAAAGTCCTGAAACCGCTGCACCGGGCCAGAAATCAAGCAAGGCCACCCGGTGAGGAAGGAAAAGACCGTGATGGCCTGTGGTCGCAGCGCGGGGTCTTCACGCACATCCGCGAGCAACTGCATGCCACGGATCAGCATGTAGGAAAGGCCGACGGTGGATGGAATGAGCGCAGAGAACGGTAGGAAGGCCAAAAAGGTGTACTCCTTGAGCCATCCGAAAATAAGCAGCACCACCGCGACCACGGCGACCATGATGCCCTGCGCGGGACTCCGTGCGAGGATGCGTGTGGAAAGCCAGATTAAGACAGCAAAGCCCAATACGATGCCGAAGCCGATCCAGGAAGGCATCACCAAGCCCATGAAAACGAGGGAGGTGAGAGGGAAGACGATGCGGGCACGCCATGAGCCTGGTGCGAGGTGAAACAGCACCAGCGCAGCGAGCAAGAAAAGGAGGAAGGAGGGCGAATTGATCGTCATTGCCGGTTTATTCGCGCTGAATGTCATCCGCTAAGATGAACTGCATCGGCGGGCAATGCGGCATGTGCGCCGCGACATCGAAATGCCACACTTCGGCTACATTTTCCTGCCCAGCGGGCTGAAAGCCGAGTTTGGCATAATGTTCCCTGACCATGCCATTTTTCTCCGTAGGGATGTAGTGGCCGATGAGGCGCGTGATGCCGCGCTGTCGTGCGCTGGCGGCCAAAACATCGATCACGGCCTGCTCCACGCGTCGATTCAGCACGCGGCAGCTCATCAGCCAGGTGTCGATGGTCCAGTCTGTGCCGTTCGCGAGGCAGATGATGACGCTGATCATCCCATTGTCGCCAAAACGGTCGGCGAGTCGCACTTGCAGCGTGAAGGCATCTTTCCGCTGCTCCAAGGCTGCGACTGCGGCGTCATCATAGCGGCGGGTGGTGAGATTGAACTGATTGGAGCGGTTCGTGAGCTGTGAGATGCGTGAGCGGCCTGTGGCATCGAATGGATCGAACCGGATGACCATTTCCAGCGAGGCGAGGTAGTCGTTGATGTCACGTGCGGTTTCAGCGAGCTGCGCTCGCTCGGCATTGGCCTGATACTGGCCCGCACGTGCGCGATCGTCGTCGGTGAAAGTCACAGCCTCGAAGTAACCTCCGGCGAGCAGGAGCAGCGGATAGTCGGAGGGGTCCTCTGTGAGTTCTGGCACTGCGACTTCGGGCAACGCCAGGCGCACTTGCTCACGCTCGGCAGGATTGTCATCAATGAAGACGAGGGCGTCGGTGCCGATGTTGAGTTGGCGTGCGATGGCTTCCAGATTGCTGGCCTTGTCCCGCCAGTTGGCCTGAAAGACGGTGATGTCCTCTTCACGCAGGACCATGTCCGGATGCTCGCGGAAAGGAGCACGGGCATTTTGCTCGTCGTTTTTGGAACACACGGCTAGGATTATGCCGCGTTGCTTGAGCTGCTTGGCGGATTGCTGGATGGTGATGAAGGCCTCTCCCAGCGCATCGCCTTGGCCGAGCACGAGGCCATGGACGCCATCATCCCCGACAACGCCTCCCCAGAGGGTGTTATCAAGATCGAGCACGAGGCACTTACGCGAGGCACCCGTGACCGCGCCGAGGAGGCGCATCGCATGCTCGGCATAGAGTGGGCAAAAATCCTGCGTGAAGGGCAGTTTCGCCATATGCCACTGTTTGGCGTCAGCCCAGTTTTCATAACCGACGGCACGGGTGAGCCCATCCACGTCGAAAAGGATGCCCGAGTGCTGTGTGAGCAAATCATGCAGTCCAAGATTGAAGCGCTCAATGCGGCGGCGCTGTGAGCCACGCAGGCGTGCATCCAGACTGCCAAAAAGCGTCTGCGCAGGCGCAGGAATGTTTTGGACGAACAGTGCTGCGCGGGTGTCTCTCTTGAGTCCGCTGCAGATCAGATCCATGTGATGCAGCGCTTCCGCCACGGCGCGGTCTTCATCCTCTACGATGCCTGCCGCTAAGCCGGGCAGCCCACGATGATCGAGGGCGATGAGGATGCCATCGGGCTGCGCCGTTTTGATACTAGATTCGGACATAGTGGCTTCTTGAAAAGCCTGGTCGAACTCGCCTTCGATGAGCGTGAGGTCGATGCCGTAACGCAGTGCGGTGGCGACGAATGCCGGCGCTAGTAACTTGGTAGTGCCATTGCTGAGGATGCCTAATTTGTAGCAGCGGAGGCCTGGGATAGCGGTGCCAGTTTGTTTTTTGAATTTGGAGGCCGTTTTATAAAGGCGGTGCAGTTCATTATCATCGAGTGCATAAGCGGCCAAGGAGCGGAACTGACCTGCATCAGCTTCTACGGCGGCACGCTTGCAAGTCTCCTGAAAATCCGCCGGTGTGCGTCGCAGCCAGGGAAGGCGAATGAGGGCGTTCGGATTCATGTCAGAGAAGGCGGAGAGGATTAAACACTCAATGTACACGCGTTCAAGCTGCGAGTCGTCGAAAAATGATTGCACAGGCACGTCACCCCACCCATAACTGTGCAGTCTTATGACTCTCGATCAAGTTTACACGCAACTGACGCCAATCTTCCGCGACGTTTTTGATGATGAGGAGTTGGTGCCCGTTCCCGTCATGACAGCGAAGGATGTGTCCGAATGGGATAGTCTGAATCACATCCGCCTCATTGTCGCCGTGGAAAAGTCCTTCCAGATCAAGTTCGCCACCGCTGAGGTGTCCAGTTTTCGTGACGTGGGGCACTTTGCTGACACGATTTTGGCAAAACACTCGCTCGCGGCTTAAAAACTCAGCTCGCAGGCCGCGCAATGAGTGCAACCGTGATGGAGCCGCTGATTTTCCGTGCTTTAGTCAGCGTGTGACCGGCTCCAGGTGCGAGCAACAGCTCGTCCACGATGAAGCCTGCTTTTTCCACCATCGCGAACGCTTCCTCCGGTGTGCTGAAAAGATGAATATGGTCGATGGTGGGTGCATTCACCGGAACATTCATGTAAAGCAAGCCGTGGTCGCTGATGCATCTGCGCAGGTTTTTCAGTGCGCCGAGTGGGTCCTCCAAATGCTCCAGCACCTCACTGATGACGATGCTGTCCCAAGGCCGATCCACTGTCGGCGGCTTCATGATGTCCTGTGTTTCCAGCATGAGAGGAAGCTTCACCTTCATCATCTCCATGCACGCAGCAGTTTGTTGCAGGCTCGCCGGACTGATGTCCCACCCCGTGAGGCTGGCGCAGTGAGGATGCAGCGCGGAATAGTAGAAAAGCAGCCCATGCCCAGGCCCGACCTCCAGATGCCGTGCATGGGGCGGCAGCTTGGCCAGGAAAGTATTCACGAAAAAATCCATCGCCCGAGCATGCTGGATCCACAGCACCTCACTGGCTAACAGGCCGTCCATGTATTGGGTCATGCCGACATGGTTTTGGTAAATGGCGGCATCCACAGCAGTGAACGAGGTGTTGCGGTAGCAGTTTGTGCGGCGGAAGTGCAGCTCTTCTTCCTGGATCATGCTGCAGAGCCAGCGGTAGCCCTGCGCCAGCCGCTCTACGGCACCGTGCTCGATGGCTGTGATGAAATGCGCACTTTGCTCCGTCAGCCGGATGGTGGCAGCAGAGCGATCACGAAAGCTTTTTTCCAGGTAGGCAGCGTGATCGGGCATGAGATTGAGCACGGCAGTGACGAGTTGTCGTGTGCAAGGATATGCTTTCAGGCGAGACAAAAGAGCTTCCATCACCAGCAGTTGGCTCAGGGCGTTAAGCAAGGCAAGCAAAAAGGCGTTTGCTGACAACCTCTAGGAGATAGAGTGAATTCACTTTGTATTGCAAGCCAAGTCTGGCACAATCTATGATTCTTCACGCTATGAGACCTATACTTCCATTATTTTCATGTCTGCTAATAGGTTGTTTGGTTCAATGCTCACGGGATGAGCGTGCTGTCGAGCTTCACATCATCGCTGGTCAGTCCAATGCCCAAGGCTACCAGGGTGATGCTACGCACTATCCCGCTGAGGAAAGTTGGCGGGACAAGAACATCTTATTTTTCTACCATTCGACCGGCAACGGGAAAGAAGCGGGTGCCTGTAGCTCGGATGGGAAGTGGATGAGCATGAGGCCGCAATCAGGCCGCTTCGAAAAGGGCTATTTTGGCCCCGAGGTTTCCTTTGCCCGTGCACTGGATCGCAAAGGCGTGCGCCCAGCTATTTTTAAATACACCAAGCCCAGTAGCAGCCTAGCTGAAAGCTGGAAAGGCCCATCGGACCAGGGGGATTATACCGCCATGTGCCGCGATTTATCAGTGGCCATAGAGCAACTCAGAAAGGAGCATCCTCAGTTTAAATTTGCCAGCTTTACCTGGATTCAGGGCGAATCCGATGCTGAAACCGACGAAATGGCGTCCGGTTACGAAGAACGTCTGCGTGCGATTGTGCGGCATATTCGCGAAACACTCCAAGAGCCAGAGCTGCCCATTATTCTCGGAGCCGATGAGGAGCATCCTTGGGTGAAAGAGCGTCCTGCAATCATAGAAGCTCAAAAGAGGATTGCGGAGGAAGATCAGCAAATGGCTTTCCTCTCAATGCAAAAATTGGAAAAATTCGACACCTCCCACTTGACACCATCTGGGCTCGTCGAGCATGGCAGGAGGCTATTCGAACGATACGAAGCACTCGTCGCCGATCGCGAACTCAATCTTGCGCGTAAGTCAGCGCGAGATTAATACGGCACATGTATTTGCCCGAGAGGAAACCCGAAGAGAAAAGGTTCGAGGAGTTGGATTCCCTACGAGGTCTCGCCGCCCTTGTGGTGGTGGTGGGCCACTTTGCTGCGATGTTTCATCCCGGCATGGTGTTCGGCAACGGACCCGCAGAAGGCTGGGAGCGTCTGTTCTCCTCCACCCCGCTGCAGTTGCTCTGCGCCGGCCACTTCGCGGTTTGCCTGTTTTTCATCCTCAGCGGCTTCGTGCTCAGCGTGCACACCCTGCAACCAGGCATCGCTCCCCCGAGAGCCCGCCAACTGGTCGTGGATATGCTGCGCAGGCCGCTGCGGCTCATCGGCGTGGTGCTCGCCTGTGAGTTGATTTCCCTCGTTCTCTGGCGACAGGGCTGGTTCTTCAACCAAGAGGTCTCTCAGATGCTCCGAAACGACTGGCTCGGTCTGTTCTGGCAGGGAACGCCGCCTGAAAACGCACTGCGCGACATCACTACAGCTCCCTTTTTCGAAGGGGGGCGCTACGACGCCCCGCTATGGACGATACTTCTGGAGCTTTACGGCTCATGGATGGTCTTCGTGATCGCCTGGCTGCTGGCGCACCTGCCTAGCGGTCGACTGCTGCTACTTGTCCCAGCCATCATCGCCGTGCGTCAGTTGCCGAGGTGGCTCACCTCCTGCGGTTACAATCATCCCCTCGCGGCTGCGGAGCGATGGCATCTGCTGCAGGGCTTTCTTATTGGCATGATGATGGCAATGGCCTGGCATGCACGGCCTCGATGGATGCTCTCGCTGTGGAGTTCCCGAGGCTTTCGCATTGGGTGGACTTGCTTGGCGCTCTTTCTCGCCAGCGTTCCGGCCTATGCGCCGCATGAGGGGCCTTGGTTCGGCCTGCTGCCATCGCTCCCGGCTGAGCTGGCAGGCGGTCACCCGATGCTCGGGGCCGGCATGCTCTTCGCCGCCGTGCTCGGAGGTCTTGGACGAGGCTGGCTGCTACGCCCCACGCCCCTCATGCTAGGCCGACTTTCCTATGCCATCTATGGCTGTCATTTCATCGTGCAGGGCTCGATCTCATGCCTCGTGTATCTGCGCATGACTCAGGTAGGACACACGGTGATAGCAGCCAGTACGGCCTCATTTGTAGCCATGGGCATCCTCACCATTTGTTCCGCCCTCCTGCTACACCGAGCTGTGGACCGCATGTGTATGCGCGCCTCAGCCGCGCTAGGCCGCCAGTTCGCGAGCAAACATAAAATCGCCCCCAGCACGAAAATCGCTTGAGCAGTCTGCTTTACGAACTAAAACCCTTCTTTGCAATTCATCACTACCTATGCCTGATCATCAACACCCATTAGTAAAACAGTTTTTCGACGAACGCCAAGCCGACATCCTCACGATGGGTCAGGATGAGGAGTTGAAGCGCAAGTCCATCGACTGGATGGTCCACGCGGATAAATACAAGTACACCTACAATTTCACCTGGATGGGGCGTCCGATCATCAAGTTCCCCAGTGACATGGTGATCCAGCAGGAACTCATGTGGCAGATTAAGCCTGACCTCGTGATTGAAACTGGCATCGCTCACGGAGGCTCGATCATTTTCTCCGCAGCGATGCAGCAAATGATGGGAATCACCACCGGACGTGTGGTTGCCGTGGATATTGACATTCGTGATCACAACCGTGCCGAAATCGAGGCTCACCCAATGTCCAAGCATATAACTATGATCCAGGGTAGTTCGGTTGACGCGGGGATTTTTTCCCAGGTTAAGGAATTTGCCAAAGGAGCAAAGACCATCATGGTCATTCTTGACTCTAACCACACTCATCAACATGTTTACGATGAATTGAAACTCTACGCTGATCTTGTCACTGTGGGCTCCTACTGCATCCTGCCGGACACTTTCATCGAGTTCTTCCCCAAGGGGCACTATGACAACCGTCCTTGGGATGTGGGTGACAATCCTTGCACTGCCGCCCGCCAGTTCCTGTCCGAGCGGTCCGACTTTGAACTGGACAGCTTCCTCACCTCGAAGGGAATGATCAGCGAGGGACTCGATGGCTATCTGAAGCGCGTGCGTTAAGCCTGCACTTATGAAGCTGGCCTTCTGGCGTAAAAAAAAGCCGGCACCGAAGGCGGCCGCGCCAGAGCAAGTAGTCGTCACCGACCCGCGCCTCATTGGATTACGCACGGACATCCTCCCGATGTGTGTGCGTACTTACAATCAGGACGGACTGGCCACGCTTCACAACACCGCTTTTGCCTTCGAGCCGGATTTCTCCGCCGCCTACGCGGCTGCGGTGGATACTGGATCATGGGGGGGGGCGGACATTCACTGGCGGGCACATGTGATCTGTTGGGCGGCCCGTCTGGCGACCGGGCTGGAGGGTGACTTCGTCGAGTGCGGGACCAACCGTGGAGGCACCGCAATGCTTGTGGTAAAATACCTCGGCTCCCTCCTGCACGACCGGCAGATATTCCTTTTCGACACCTTTCAAGGCCTCGATCAGAGCGTCAGCACTGCGGATGAGATGACCAGGCTCACCGGTCACTATGTGGAATGCTACGAGGAGACCGCCGCCCGCTTCAGCCCCTTTCCCAATGTAAAAGCCATCCGTGGCATGGTGCCAGAGGTGCTGCGCACCAGCGCACCGGAAAAGATCGCCTTCCTCCACATCGATCTCAATGCCGCCGAGCCGGAACGCGCTGCCATCGAAATGCTCTGGCCGCGCCTCAGCCCGGGTGCGCCCGTCGTGTTTGACGACTACGCGTGGGTAGCCTGCCAGAACCAAAAGAACGCGCTCGACGAATTTGCCGCATTGGCGGGCGTGCGCATCCTCTCGCTCCCCACCGGGCAGGGACTGCTATTTAAACCCGCACAAAAACGCTGAATCGAAATGGACTCATCGCGGCAGCCATTGGTCTCCATCGTCATCCCGTCCTACAATTACGGGACTTTCCTCGCCAACACGATCCAGAGCGTCCTGGGTCAGACCTACAAGAACCTGGAATTGATCATCGTGGACAACGCCTCCACGGACAACTCGCTGGAGATCGCCCGAGGTTTTGCATCTGATCCGAGGGTCAAGATCCTTCAGATCGAGGTCAACAACGGCCCCGTACCCGCCTGGAACCTCGGTTTTGAGCACGTCCGGGGAGAGTGGTTTGCGATGCTTCCGGCGGATGACTATTTCGAGGCGTCCAAGATCGAAAAACAGATCGAATACATCCGGCTTCATCCCGAGGTTTCCATGCTTTCCACCTACGTCCGGCAGGTGGATGAGAATGGCAGGCCCTCCGAGATGCCATGGATCGAGCCGGTCGTGAACATCCAGGCGGATTTCAACACCCCTGATTTATGGGATTGGGAACACCATTTTTGCATACCCACTGCCATCTATCGCACTGATCTCTGCCGCCTTGTTGGCCCCCTTTCGGGTGGTCTGCACTCAGTGGTGGATATCGAGTTCCATGTGCGGCTGATGCGGAAAGGGGCGGTGGCTCATGTGCTTCCTGAGCAGCTCACGAACTATCGCTGGCACAGCCGGAACCAGTCCGGTAAAAAGAACCAGAACACCGCCCATCAGTGGGTCTACTACCAGATTACGCAGTTTCTGCCCTTTGTAGAGGAGAAGGGCCTGCTGACCTCCGAACTTCAGACCCGCAGCCTGAATAAATTCTTCTCCCAGTTCTATTTCCGCGAATGTTCCATCAGGGAAGTGGCCGCGTTTCTGGAATGCTTCGCCTCATGGCGAGACTTTTCTCGCCGGTTTCCCGATTACCAATCATTCAGCGTTTTTGTCGAGCACTACGCCGAATCCGGCGGCGAGGCAGTCCCCGCCATGCTGGTGCTTTCCGAAGAAGCCTTAAAACATCGTTCCGCCACTGCCGACGCCTATGTCAAGAGAGCCTACCGCCCTTGGCTGAAGGATGCCATGCGGGAAGTCGAAAAAAGGCGCGCATGCGGCGATATCCCCGCTCAGGCCTCCATGACGGACATCTCGTATCCTTACAAGGCACGAAGCTCCAAACGCCTGCTGCTCAACGTGTTTGGATTGTTCGAGATCCACCGGCCCTCAATCAGAATTGGCAGAACGCTAAGTTTTTTGTTTCGCCGTGTCAGAAAGTTTTTTGGCTGGGAAAAGCTCAAGCAGGGCGGTCCTTGAGCTTCGTGGCAGGCATGCCGCCCCAGATTTCATAGGGTGGCACGGTTCCCTTCACCACGCTGCCAGCGGCGATCACCGCCCCTCTTCCGATGTGGGCACCATCGAGGATCACACTGTTTGCTCCAATCCAAACATCGTCCTCAATCGTGATCCCGCCCTTACTCGGTAGAAAGCCCTGATGGCGGATTTCAATGTCTCGTCGGCCAAAGGCATGATTAGTCGGCATCAGCATCACGCCTGGGGCCAGCAAGACATAGTTTCCCATAGAGATCCCATTACCCGTGTAGATCACGCAGCTGGGATTGATGTAGCAGTGCTCGCCCATGGTGAGATCACCACTGCCGCCCACCGCCCGGATGAAGACGAAATCATAAATCTGCGTGTGTGCGCCGATGACGATGCGAGTCCCGCGGCTGGACGGATGCACACGGGCGTCCGGGCTGATGTAAACCCCCTCACCGAGGATGAGGGCAGGATTCGGTTCGGAAGTATTCATGCTTGTCTCGAGTTTTTTTTCCGGCCGCTACCGCGCAGCCATTGTTTGAACGCTTTTCGCTGACGGGAGAAAAACAGGCGCAGGGCGCTTTTCGCAGGCGGCGTGGTGAAAACGACCCTGCCGTCGGCCACCCGGCAACTGCGTGAGATAGCACGGGCGTCATTCACGCAGTTCTTCCACTGCATCGCCGCCGCCAGCGCAAAGGAGGGATCGTTCAGGGCCTCCAGGCGCAGGTCCTCAAGCAGGATGAAATTACTCAACGCACTGTCTCGAAGCACCTCCTCACGGTCGCAGCCCCGGACATAGTTCCCGTCGTAAAAGCTGTGGATGTAGGTAGCCGCCTCCTGAAATCTCACCGTGTGCTCCCGGGCGATCCTCACCATGCCGACCGTCTCACAATGACCGTTCCGGCGGTGATCATACACACGGCAAAGGTCGTCCTTGGTCACCAAGTCGAGATTGAAGAGGCCCATCATCAGCACCCCTTGGCGGTGAGTGACCATCTGCAGGCAGACTTCGGCCCGCGACATACCGTTGTGGTACACTCCGGTGAGAATCCGCTCCTGAAACCTGCCGCCGGCCAGATGCTCGATGCTCAGGTTCGGAAATACCACCGCCACACGGCCGTCATGCATGGCCAGCAGCAGTTCCAGGTAGGCTTTCTCCCCCCAGCGGTCATCATCCGTCGAGGCGATGTAGTAACGCCCGCGGCACTGCTGGATGCAGAAAATCCAATTTCCATGAATGCCGATGTTTTCCCGCTGGTGATGCACTTTCACACGCGGGTCTGAGGCCGCCAGTTCATCTAGGTAAGCGGCCTTCCCCGGTTCGTCGGAGGCGTTATCGCTGATGATGAGCTCCCATTCAGCCACCGTCTGGGCCTGGATTTGCGAGATCGTGTCACGGATCGTCCCCAGGCGGTTACGAGTTGGCAGGATGATGGAGATCAGCGGTCCGCTCATGCAGGCCTCCTGGCAAAATGATCGAACAAGCCGCAGATCACCTGCCGCATGCGCTGCCGCGAGGCCTCCACACCCGGCCGTAGATCTGCCAGCACGGATTCCAGGATAAACTCATTCCCGCGCAGCGGCTGGTCCGAATGAATTTTCAACTCCACTTGGCCGGGGCGTTCCTCGACAACCATTTCAGCGATTTCGCGAATGCTCGCTAGCCAGTCAGAACCCGCATTGAAGACATTGGCCCCGGAGGGAAAATCACTCACCAGCTTCAGGCACACATCCGCCACCTCGTCGGTCGAGACAAAATTCCGCTGCTGCCGGCCGGAGGACATCAGTTCGATAGCCCCGCCTTCCAGCACCTTTTTGACAAAACACATCGGCACCAGCGTGGATCGCTCCACCGTGGGAGCGTCCGGCACGCCGTACACATTCGCCGGGCGCACCAGCGCCACGTTCATGCCATGCTTGTTCGCATACAGGCGGCAGACTTCCTCACCCAGGAGATGATTCAGCCCGTAAGGGGACTCGCATCGTGGCGATGTGGCCTCGGAGATCCTGCCCTCCAGCTCCGTGCCATAAACCTGCAAGGTGGAGAAGAAGACCACGTCCCGCACGCCGCCGCGCAGAGCCGCCTCCAACACGTTTCGCGTGCCCTCAACCGAAAGACGTGTTCCCGCCGCAAAATCACGCGAGAGGATGTCATTGGCCGTGGCGCAGTGTAGGATCACATCCGCCTCAATGTTTCCAGGGACCGTTTTTTCATCGAGCACATCCCAGGAGAGCACTTTCTGGCCCAGCGCCGCCTCCAACTCAGGTGTCACGCGGCGGGAGGTGGCCGTCACCTTATGCCCAGCCTCACGAGCGCGGATGACGAGGCGGCTACCGATGAAGCCGGAGGCACCGGTGATGAGAAGACGTTTCATGGCTGCCAGAGCGGATGCGCCACATCCCTGGGAGAGATGAGACGTTTTTCGGTCTCCGGCCACTGGATGCCAAACGCCGGATCATCATGCCTCGCGCCACGGTCATGCGTCGGTGCGTAAAATGTCGAAACGAGATAATGAATTTCCGCGCCGGGAACAAGAGTGAGATAGCCATGGGCGCAGCCGCGCGGGATATACAGTGCACGACCATTTTCCGCACTGAGCTCCACCCCATGCCATTTCAAGTAGGTGGGGGAGTCACGACGCAAATCCACGGCCACATCAAAGATCACCCCGCGGGTGCAGCGGACCACTTTGACCTCGGCATGCGGCTCATCCTGCCAGTGCATGCCACGCAGCGTTCCTGCCTCATGGTTAAAACTCATGTTCGCCTGCAAAAATTCCGTGTGTAGCCCCTGCGCAGCGAATTCCTTCTGGCAGAAGCTCCGGGCAAAAAAACCGCGCTCATCACGCCGGTGCTCCAACTCGATTTCAAATACGCCTTCGACTCTGGTGGGATGAAACTTCATGGTAATTAACTGGCCCAGGCGGCCTCTTGTAAGCTGGCATCTGCCTCATAACGGGCGATTTGCGACTCGGTGAAGCTCCGCAGATTCAGCCCCCCTTCGTGATGAGCTCGATACCACTCCACGGTATGCTGCACCGTCGTGCGAAAATCCCAGACGGGTGACCAGCCAAGCACCGCCGCAGCCTTTTCAATGGCCAACTGTAGGAACTGCGCCTCATGCGGTGCATTCCCGCCAGAGATGTCACGCCATTCACCAGGCCAGTGGCGCAATACCTCACCCACCAGACTGCGGACGTTCTTCGCAGATGCCAGTGATGGACCAAAATTAAAGCCGCTGCACAAGGGGCTTCCCGGCTGCTCCTGCAAAAGCCGCGCTCCGAGCGCCAGATAGCCACTCAGGCAATCCAGAACATGCTGCCAAGGCCGTGTCGCACCAGGATTCCGCAGCTCAATGGCCCTGCCCGCCTGTAGCGCCCGGACGCAATCCGGCACGATACGATCCTCCGCCCAGTCGCCCCCGCCGATGACGTTGCCCCCCCGTGCGGTCGCCACGCAAGTCGTCTCGTTCAGATAAGAACGCCGCCAAGCTGCGGCCACGATTTCCGTGGCTCCTTTGCTGGCGGAATAAGGATCGTAGCCGCCCATCGGATCATTTTCACGGTAACCATGATACCAGCCCACATTCTCATAACACTTGTCAGATGACACAATCACTGCCGCTCGTGGTGCCTCCGCAAGGCTTCGCAGGGCGTTCATCACATGAGCGGTCCCCATCACATTACTCGCCAGCGTCGCTAGCGGATCGCGGTATGCCAACCTCACCAGGGGCTGCGCTGCCAGGTGAAACACAATCTCCGGACGGGCCATCAGAACCGCCTTCTGGGTCGCCGCAGCATCACGAATGTCCACCATCGCCTCGCTCGCAAACACACCGGGGCAGGCCGTGGCATAAACACCCTGCTCTGTGTCAGGAGGCAGCGCCAGGCCGTGGACCTCGGCCCCCATGCGATGCAGCCAAAGGCTCATCCATGAACCCTTGAAGCCCGTGTGCCCGGTCAGCAACACCCTTCGTCCGTTGTAGGCGTTTTGAAACATCACCACACCCTCCAGGGAGCCTTGCCGCTGTCCCACATTTTGTTCAGCATTTCAGATTCCCGGAAGGTGTCCATGCACTGCCAGAAACCCGGATGGCGGTAAGCGCTCAGCTTGCCCTCGGCGGCCAGCTTTTGCAGCGGTCCCTGCTCGAAAATGCAAGCGTCCCCCCCCTCATCCAGATAGGCGCGAACACCTTTGTCGAGCACCATATAGCCACCGTTGATGAAACCGCTTTCCTGTTCCGGTTTCTCCTGGAAAGAGAGAATGCGACATTCCTCAAGTTCCAGCATGCCAAACCGGCCCTCCGGCTGCACAGCGGTCAGAGTCGCCAGGGCTTTCTGGTCGTAATGAAACTTCACCGACTCGGTGATGTTCAAGTTAGTCAAACCATCACCATAAGTGAGCAAAACATCCTCCTCGCCAATATGGTCCATCGCTTGGCGAAGACGCCCACCGGTCATCGTGCGGAGTCCTGTTTCCAGCAGGGTCACCGTCCAGTCCTCCTCGTCATGCGAGTTGTGATAGGTGATCTGTGGATTGCGCCCGAGCTTTAACGTGACATCGCTGCGGTTCCAGAGGTAATTGCGGAAGTAGTCCTTAATGCTCTCTCCTTTGTAGCCCAGACAAAGGACAAAATCCTTGAAGCCGTGCTGCGCATAGGTCTTCATGATATGCCAGACGATGGGCTGCCCGCCGATGGGCACCAAGGGTTTAGGACGGTATTCAGTTTCTTCTCGTAAACGGGTGCCGAGACCACCGCAAAGGATAATGACTTTCATGTTGGTTGGCAGGGTTGCTTGTGGGATGCCATAATCAGGAGTTGTATATGTATTTCTCTCTCAACCGCGCAACTAAGAATCACAAATCTTTGCCCTCCTGTCGCCCGTTCGACCATTATTTCCCCTTTATTTTTCGGCAGGCATGGGCCAGAACCGTTGCTTGCAACCGAGCACGCCCCTGCCCTCCCGCCCCACCTGGCGCATCCTTCATTCCGAGGCCTCTCGCGGCTGGGGGGGCCAGGAGCATCGTGTGATGGCGGAGTTGAGCGGGTTTCAGAAACGCGGCTGCCCGGTCTGGCTGGTGGCACATCCGCAAAGCCAGGTTCTCAAGCGTGCCAGGGACGCCGGGATGGGAACACGCGAATGTCTGTTTGACCGTCGGCTGCTGACGCTGGACGCGGTGCGGCTGGCGTTGTGGCTTCGTCGCGAACGGATTCAGATCGTGAACACGCACAGCTCGCGGGATGGCTGGCTGCTTGGGATTGCGGCGCGACTGGCGCGGACACCGCTGCTCATCCGCAGCCGTCACATTGATGTAAGCTATCCCAATCCGCGCGTTAGCAGACATGCCTTCAGCACTTTTGCCGACCATGTGCTGACCACGAGCCAGAAGATCACCGATCACTTTCAAGAAATCTTCCATCTGACCGGTGATCACATCACAACTCTCCCCACCGGCATTGATGTGACGCGTTTTCATCCCACCGGAGCCAAGGCGGAGCTGCCGGTCCGGCAAGAACCGGGCGCGCCGCCGGTGATCGGCATGGTGTCAGTGCTGCGCTCGTGGAAAGGACACTTGGTGTTCTTCGAGGCGGTTCGTAAACTCCGTGAGTCTGGACACGACCTTCAATGCGTCGTCGTTGGTGGCGGTGCGCCAGTGGAGGTTTTTGCCGGCATGGCACGGCAGCATGGCGTTGAGGACCAGGTGAAGTTTGCCGGACATCGCGAGGATGTGCCGGAGGTGCTCCGTGCGCTGGATGTGCTATGCATTCCCTCGGTGAAACACGAGGGTGTACCACAGATCGGACTTCAGGCCCTGGCCTGCGGCACCGCCGTGGTCGGGAGCGACTGCGGCGGCATTCCGGAGATCATACAAGACGGAATCACCGGGCGCATTGCCCCGGCGGGCGACGCAGACGCGCTCGCGGCGAGAATCGTCGAGGCAGTGACTCAAAAAGAGGCCACTGTGCGCATGTCCCGAGCGGGACGCGAGATGGTGGAGAAAAAACACAGCCTGGATTTCATGCTGGACCGGCTGGAGGAAATTTATCAAAGATACCTGGGAACACCGAATGGCTGAAAATGAACTGAACGTCGAGGATTACGCGCTGCTGGACAGCGGCGGTGGTCGTGTGCTGGAGAGATTGGGCAACATCGTGACCTCGCGTCCCTGCCCCGCCGCCTGGTGGCGGCGCAAGCTGCCGGGCTCCGAATGGCGGAAGGCGGTGGACCTGAAACGTGAGCCACAGACACCGCAGCGATTGAAAATCGGCTCCGTGCGCTTTCAGATGCCGCGTGGCGGAGGTGTGCGCGGCCTGGCGCCGGAACTTCGCCCGCACTGGGAACGTGTGGGCGCTTTGTGTGCCGCCTTTGCGGAAAAAAACCGGCTACCGGCCCGTGTGCTGCATTTGTTTGGAGGCGCTGGCGGCATCACGCTGGCGGCGGCGCAGGTGGGCGCGGCGGTCACGCATGTGGATGTGTCGGCAGAGGCGATTCAGCGCGTGCGCGAAAATGCCGCCATCAATACCCTGGCCAATCGTGACATCCGCTGGGTAGTGGATGATCCGGTGAAGTTCGCGCAACGCGAACGCACTCAAACAGTCCGCCACGATCTGATCGTGATTGACCCGTTCGTGCCAAAGGACGCGAAGCGTGGCAGTTTTGAGCTGGAGCGCGATCTGGGACCGCTGCTGGGCACGGTCAGCGGCCTTCTATCTGACAAGTCGATCGGAGTAATGCTGTTCTGCCGCCAGGGCAGTGTTTCACCCACCACGCTGCTCAATTTGATGCGCCAGGAGTTCACCGTCTTCGGTGGTGGCGTCGAAAGCGGTGAACTTCTGCTCAAAGGCACGGACGACGCGGCTGCGGTGCCTTGTGGCACATTCGCCCTGTGGCTGTCCAAACGAGACAAGGCCTGACCGGAGCGGCAAGAATCCTCAAACCTTGGTGAGCTGGCGGCGCAGGCTGATCTGCACGGCGGCGATGAGCACCGCGAGGGTGAAGAGAATCACGACGCTGTTGATCCAAAGGGTGTTGTATTTCGTGTCCAGGTAGGTCTTGCGCGTGCCAAAGAAGACATTGGGGCTGGTTTTGCGCCGGTAGTCCTCACGCTCCATCTCCGCCTTGGTCACGAGGTCGAGCACCTTGCGGTTCACATAGACCTCCTCAGCGCTGACTCCGTCGTCCTGGGCCAGCATGCCTTCGAGCAGCGGAGGCTCGATGCGCCCGCTGAGCACAGCCTCGCGGATGGAACCGAGCCGTTTGGAGATTTCACGCGGGTTTTCGGCGTAGAGGCCGGAGACGACGGCCAGCGACTGCTTGGTCAGCTCCAGTTCGTGGCGCTGCAAATCGGTCATGTCCGAGCCGACAGGCGGCAGAAGCGACTGAATGCGCTCATCGAGGAAATCCTGGTTCCGCGTGAGCGGATTGAGCTTCGACTGTGCGATGATGACGCCTTCGTATGACCACCGCAGCGGCATGAACTGGCAGATGAAGGGCACCTTGAGCTTGCTGGCGGAATCCTCGTCGTTTCCAGCCTTTTTGAGCCAGCGGCCCACGGAATAAACGAGGTCGAGGTTCTTGTTCATCTCCTCGTATTTGATCAAGGCTCCGCCGAGGATGATCTGCGGGATCAAGATGAGCGGGATGGCGTTCACCGCAGTGCGGTTGTCGGTGACGATGCTGGAGATGAACAGCCCCAGGCACACGCCGGTGAGCGCGGTGAGGAACATCCACCAAAGATGGATCAGGAACATGTCCCGGATCTCAAGCACCCAGTTGCCGATCAGCAGGTAGATCACGCACTGCGCCAGAGCGAAAGCGGAGAGAGAGATGATCTTACCGGAAAGGTAGTAAAAGGTGCGCAGGTTGTGATTGCGCTCACGGTTCAGCGTGTGGCGGTCACGGATGATCTCGTCAGCGCTGTTGGTGAGCCCCAGGAACATCGCCACCACGAGGCTCATGAACAAATACGTCGGGATGTGGAAGGCCGTGGCGAAGGTGTAATGCTCCTCCTCGGAGTACTTCAGCACACTGGAGATGAGATAGGCCAGCACCGGCGCCTCCAGCAAAGTGGTGAGCAGATTGGTGCGGCTGCGCAGCTTGCTGAGGAAGGCACGCTTCAGCAGCGTGGCAAACAAGATGCCCTCCTCGCGGAAAGTGTGCTTCGGCGGCTTCGGCGCCTGCCTCACGCGGTTCAAGCTCTGGCTGTCATCCCGTTTCGGCCGGGCGATGACATTCGTGCTGCCCGGCGCGAGCTGCTGCTTCGCCATGCTTTCCATGATGAGATGCCTTTGATAAGCATCCCGCCAAAAATTCGGAGGGAAGCGACGTGCGGCCACGAGATGGCCGTCAGCGCTGCGCTCCTGGATGATGTCGCCGCTGATGTCACGCAACGGCGTCTCCAGCACATCGAAGACGAAGTCAGGCGTGAGGTTGTCCGGCACTTTCGTGTCCGCGTCTCCTGCGTGGCCGGTTTCCGTGTGATAGACGCGCCAGAAATACTCCAGCATGCCCTGCGGCGTGCCGAAGAAGGCCATCTTGCCGCCTTTGTCGAGCAGCAGCGCCTTGTCGAACATGGCCAGCAGGCGTGAGCTGGGCTGGTGGATCGAGGTGAGAACGATCTTGTTGCGCGCCAGGCTGCGGATGATCTCCAGCACATGCTCGCTGTCCTTCGAGGACAGTCCAGAGGTCGGCTCGTCGAACAAATACACGTCGGAGATGCCGATCATGTCGAGACCCGCGTTGAGCCGCTTGCGCTCACCACCGCTGAGGAATTTCTGCTGCGGCGTGCCTGCCAGACGCTTGCGCAAGTCGGCCAGGCCGAGTTCCGCCAGTTTGGCATCCACACGTTTGCGGCGCTCCTCCGTCTTCAAATGCGGGCATCGTACGGCCACGGAGAAGTCGAGGTTCTCCTGCACCTTCAGCAGCGGATCGAATGCATCCTCCTGCGGGATGTAGGCGATGTAGGGCGTGAGGTTGTGCAGATTGCCGTAGAGCGGCATGCCATTCATCAGCACCTCGCCGCCACGCGGCTTGAGCTGGCCGCCGAGGATGCGCAGCAACGTGCTTTTACCGCAGCCGCTCGGCCCCATGACGCAGATCATCTCACCACGGCGGGCGATGAAGCTCACGCCGTCCTGCGCAGTGTCACGACCGTCGAAGCGATGACTGAGTTCACGCACCTCGATCTGGCGGATCGTGTTGCGCTCCTCCTCGATGATGCGGTCGGAAAAGTGGCAGCGGAGGTACTGGCCCTCGCCGAGTGTGATCGTGTCCCCGTCGTTGAGTGAGATGCGGTCACGCACCGGAATCTGGCCGATGTAGAGAGGCCGTGAAGAACGCAGCACCTCCAGCGTGCCGGTTTTCTGCGCGTAGTTGCACTCAATGCGCAGCAAAATCTCGCCATCGGTGTCCTCGGAGAGCAGAATGTCCCCTTCATCCAGCAAATCAGGCTTGTTGGAGACGAGATAGGTGTTGCGGCTGCCTTCGAGACGGAACTGGCCGCCGAACTCCTGGGCGCGCACGCGCAGATCACGCAGCGAGATTTCGACCTCGCCATGCGCGATGATGCTGTCCTCAATGGACGCCTCCACCACAGTGCCGCTGCTGAGCACGACGCCGTTCAGCGTGGCCGGAGTGGTGCGCAGCGCCTCCACCGTGACGCCGAGGCCGAAGGTGAGGCGCAGGTTCGTGCCGCGCGCGCGCTGCGGGGCGATCTCCGCGTTGCCGTTCTCCGAGAGCGTGAGGTAAATCTGCGTGCCGGAGAGCGTCTTCTTGGCATTGAAATAGGAAATCAGGTCGTTGTAGTCGAGCGTGACATCCTCCAGCACGACGCGCTCTCCTGGATAGAGACGCGAAAACTCACCCGGTGGCTGACGGCGGCTGCGCACGAGAATCGAGATGCTGCCAGTGTTTTTCAGCAGCACGAGGTTTTGGAAGCGAAACGCCACCACCGAGCAGTCGGCGGACAAGGACCGCAGCAACACGTCGCAGTTCTTCGAGGAGCCGATGCGCAGGGTGTCCAGTGGCTGAACGCCCTTGCTGGAAAAGCCCTCCTCGGGCGGTTTGTCCCCCGCGTTGAGCTGATAGACGATGTCGATGGCCTGGGCGGCGATGCCCAGGTTCGTCATGAAGAGGTAGAACTCCACCATCTGCCGCTGATTCTGCTGCGAGCGCGAGATCAGCAGATAGAGCTGCACCCCGAGCAGGATTTTCTGCTCTTGCGAGAGCTTCTGGCCGAGCTCCTTCGCCCGCTGCGTCAGATCCTGCGGATGCTGCAACGCCTCGAAATAGAGGCGGCGCATGTCGGCGTAAATGGCCTCGGGATAGTCGTAGCGCAGGTAGCCGAGGCTGGACTCGACTTCCTCCTCCTCGATGTTGCCGTCCAGTTTGCTGAACGCGGCAAAGACCTCGATCAGCACCGGCAGCATCGTGTTGGCCGTGGCTGCAGAGGCAGCGGACAATTCAGGCTGGCCGTTCAACAACCGTGCCCAGCGCTCCAGCGACCACCAGGATGACTTCGCAGCGCCACCTGAGGAGGTGGTCGTGCCTTGGGTAGTGGCGGACTTGTCTGGCAGGCTCATCAGGGGAGTTTCGGGCGCGATTATGGAGGCCGTTTCAACAAACACAACCCGCGAGACGCAAGGATCACTCCCACGACACAAAAAATGCGGCCCGGTTTTCGGGCCGCATCGAATTCGAGAATGCATCAAACTGGATCAGACGCCACGCCAGTCGCGAGACGGCGGACCTTCACGACCGCGCTCATGACCCTGCGGCGGGTGCTGCGGACCTGGCCGCTGATCAAACTGCGAACGCGGCCCCCGAGGTTCCTCATGACCACGCGGCGGTGGCGGGCCACGCATGCCCTCATCATGTGGTCC
>Ga0209573_1002781_pt1 | contig 21025 bp, 21 predicted proteins | sample TNRBio252014_DNA_FD_185870 | JGI IMG/M metagenome (GOLD analysis project Ga0209573, IMG submission 185870) | Wastewater treatment Type I Accumulibacter community from EBPR Bioreactor in Madison, WI, USA - TNR Reactor_6/25/2014_ DNA (SPAdes)... | ecosystem: Engineered > Bioreactor > EBPR >...
GCGACCGAGGGAGGAACGAGCGATGACGGCGAAGAAGATCCTGATGCTGGTCGGCGACTACGCCGAGGACTACGAGACCATGGTGCCGTTCCAGGCCCTGCAGATGGTCGGCCACCGCGTCGATGCCGTCTGCCCCGGCAAGAAGGCCGGCGAGGCCTGCCGCACCGCAATCCACGACTTCGAAGGCGACCAGACCTACTCGGAGAAGCCCGGCCACAACTTCACTTTGAACGCGACCTTCGACGGGATCGACGCGGCTTCTTACGACGCGCTGGTGATCCCTGGCGGCCGGGCGCCGGAGTACCTGCGGCTGAACGACGAGCTGCTGGATGTCGTTCGCCATTTCTTCGAGGCAAACAAACCCGTCGCAGCCGTCTGCCACGGCGCCCAGATCCTCGCCGCGGCCGGCGTGCTGCAGGGCCGCACGGTCTCCTGCTATCCGGCCTGTGCACCGGAGGTGAAGGCCGGCGGCGGCCGGTTCGCCGACATCGGCGTCGACGAAGCCGTCACCGACGGCAACCTGGTCACCGCCCCGGCCTGGCCGGCGCACCCGAAATGGCTGGCGCAGTTCCTGGCGGTGCTGGACGGGCGCATCGCCAAGGCGGCCTGAGCCGCAAAAAGCAGAGGAGGCGAAGATGGCCGGATGGCCGAAGCCGGATACGCCCGGACCGGGCCAGGAGTCGGTCTGGGACTACCCGCGCCCGCCCCGGCTGGAGCGGGTCGAGCGGCACGTGCGAGTCGTCTTTGCCGGGCAGGTGATCGCCGACGCCCGAACGGTGTGGCGGGTGCTCGAGACCAGCCACCCGCCCAGCTATTACATCGCACCGGACGACGTCGATCCGGCGCTGCTGCGCGAAGCCCAGGGGAGCTCGTTCTGCGAATGGAAAGGCGCGGCGAGGTACTTCGACGTAGTCGTGGGCGAGGCGGTGGCGGCGCGCGCCGCCTGGGCTTACCCGCAGCCGACGCCCGCCTTCGCTGCCATCCGCGACCACCTCGCCGTTTATCCGGCGGCGATGGACGCGTGCACGGTCGACGGCGAGCGGGTCAGGCCGCAGCCCGGCGGCTTCTATGGCGGCTGGATCACCGGGGACGTTACCGGCCCGTTCAAGGGCGAGCCCGGCACCGCCGGCTGGTGAGGCCGTCCTCGTCCCTGGTCAAGCCGCCGGCGAGGAGCGCTTTTCGCGTCTGGACAGGCTGGCCAGCAGCGGATCGTCGTACCGGACATGGTGGGACGCGAGCCAGTGGCGGAAGTAGGCGGCGAGCGCCGGCCATTCCGCCGGGGTGAAGGCGACGTCGAAGTTCTTCAGCATGTCGCAGGCGTCGCGAAGCAGGCGGGCGTGCTCCGCCTTGTGAGCGAGGTACTCCGGCCAGCCTACGGTGCGCATCGCCCATTCCTCGCCCACGAAGTGCTCGCGTGCCGCCTCGATCAGCCCGACGATGCACTCGCGGACGCTGGCGACGTCGCCGCCGCCCTCCATGGCGGTGACGATCGCCGCGCAGCGGTTCGCCAGCCGACGATGGTCCTGGGCGACGAGCGCAAGCGCCGCCGCCCGCCGCTCGTCCTCGGCGGCAGCGACATCGTCGTGTGCCGCGGCCGGGGCGGCTTCGCCGGAGCGTCGAGGAGCCATTCAACCTTCTCGCCTGCGCTGACCCTGATATGATCGCGCGAATGCTGCACTGCAATAACGGCGCCAGTATGCCCGCGGCCACGGCCCGGCGCCTTTTGCCTTTGTTCATCGTAGCCGACGGCCGCCGCGCCGGCACGTCAAGCCTGCGTGACGCCGGATGGCGATGCCATATCCACGCCTTCAGAGCTGGGGGGCTTTGGCGTTCTCGATGATGTCGCGCAGCCGTCGCTCTGGCTTTTCAGAAGGCAGAAAGCCGCTCCCGATCGATGGCCCGTTGCAGGGGCTCGGCCTCGACCGGCTCCTCGATGACGTCGACGGGGCGGCCGAGGATCGACGACAACTGGTCGCGCAGCCGCTCCAACTTCCCGAAGTACTCGAAGCCGCCGCAGGCGAACTCCGGTCCGAGGCGAACGGCGACGTCGATGTCGGACGACGCGCATCCGTCACCGCGGGCGATCGAGCCGAACATCGACAGGCTGCGGACGCCCAGCGCGCGCAACTCTTCCTCATGCGCCCGTAGCCGTTCGACCGCCGTTGCCGCAGCCTCGTCCATGGTTGGTACGGTTCCGCTCATGATCGCGAGCTTACCAGACGACGGCTCGTCGAGGCACGTGTCCCCGCACGTCAAGCCCGGTCGCGGCCACCGCGCCGGCACGTCAAGCCTGCGTGACGGCGCGGGCGTGGACCGGCAGCTCCGGCTCACGGGCCAGGGGAAAGCGCAGCGTCACCCGTAATCCCGGGGCGGCGTCTTCCAGGCTGAGGCGCGCGCCGTGCATGCGCGCGACCGCGGCGACCAGGGCGAGGCCGAGGCCGGCACCGGGGGTGCTGCGGCTTTCCTCCAGGCGGACGAAGCGGTCCAGGACCCGCTCGCGATCCGCCGGCGGGATCCCCCGGCCGGTGTCGGCGACGCAGAGGATGACGACCGACCGGCGGGCCTCGACGACGACGTCGATGCGCCCGCCGGACGGCGTGTTCTTGACCGCGTTGTCGATGAGGTTGGTGATCGCCTGGGCCAGGAGCTCGGGCTGGGCGCGGACGAAGGCGCCGGCTTGCGTCGAGATGCACAGCCGGATCTCCCGCTCCTCCGCCACCGGCTCGTAGAGTTCGGCGGCGTCGCCGGCGATGCCGGCAAGATCGACGACGCGCAGGTCGGCGGTGCCGACCCCGGCCTCCGCCATGGCGATCTTCATCAGGCTGTCGAAGGTCGAGAGCGCCGCCTCGGCCTGGCGCAACACGTCCGCCAGCGCCTCGCGGTCGCGCGCCGCCTGCGGCGGCTGGCGCAGGGCGAGTTCGATGCGCCCGCGCAGCCGGGTGAGCGGGCTGCGCAGGTCGTGGGCGAGGCTGTCGGTGGCGAGGCGCATCCCGGTCATCAGCCGCTCGATCTGGTCGAGCATGGCATTGAGGCTGGTGGCCAGCCGGTCGAACTCGTCGCCGGTGCCGGTGATGGCGATCCTGCGGCTGAGGTCGCCGGCCATGATCTTCTGCGAGGTGCGGGCGACGTGCTCCACCCGGCGCAGCATCCTCCGGCTGAGGACGATGCCGCCGACCAGTCCCAGCGCCAGCGCGGCGGCCAGCGACCAGGCCAGCGCCTTGATGACGATGTCGCGCAGGTTGGTGCGCTCGTGGGTGTCGCGGCCGACCAGCAGCCGGTAGCCGCCGCTCAAGGTGAACAATTGGGCGCGGACGTCGCGGGAGCTCGCCCCGCTCTGGTTCTGCCTGTGCACCGTGAGCCGGATCCAGTCGCCGGCGCCGGGGGTCTCCTTCGGCCAGGCCACGAGGTTGCCGGCGAGCGGGGTCAGGTTCGGGTCGGCCAGCAGGTAGTAGTCGGAGCCGTCGACGCTGCTGCGCAGGCGGATCACGTCGATCAGCCGGGCGAGCCCCTGCTCGCGGTACTGCTCGGCGAGGCCGCGGACCTCGGCGTCGATGGTGTCCTCGGTCTGCCGGTCGATGACGGCGACGGTGGAGAGGTAGATGAACCCGAGCAGGCCCAGCACCGAGGTGCCGAACAAAATCATGTAGAGCAGCGTCAGCCGGAAGGCGGAGGAGCGGACGAGGTTAGGCCGGCGCACGCAGGCTGTATCCGGCGCCGCGGACCGTGTGCAGCAGCGGCGCGGCGAAGCCCTTGTCGATCTTTCCGCGCAGCCGGCTGATGTGCACGTCGATGACGTTGGTCTGCGGGTCGAAGTGGTAGTCCCAGACGCCCTCAAGCAGCATCGTCCGGGTGACGACGTGGCCGGCGTGGCGCATCAGGTACTCGAGCAGGCGGAACTCCCGCGGCTGCAGGTCGATCTGCCTGCCGCCGCGGCGGACGATGCGCGAGAGCAGGTCCATCTCCAGGTCGGCCACCTTCAGCCTGGTCGCCACCCTGTCGTCGGCGCCGCCGCGACGGGCCAGCGCCTCCAGCCGGGCGAGCAGTTCGGAGAAGGCGAAGGGCTTGACCAGGTAGTCGTCGCCCCCGGCCTTCAGCCCGCGCACCCGGTCGTTGACCTGGCCCAGCGCGCTCAGGATGAGGACCGGGGCCGAGATCTGCTGCTCGCGCAGGCTTTTGATCAGGGTCAGGCCGTCCAGCCCCGGAAGCATGCGGTCGACGATCAAAGCGTCGTAGCTGTCGCCGAGCGCCATGGCGAGACCGTCCGGGCCGGTCGCCGCGTGATCGACCACGTGCCCGCTTTCGCTCAGGCCCTTGCGCAGGTAGCCCGCCGTCTCGACGTCGTCCTCGATCACCAGGATCCGCATGCCATCACCTTAACGCGGCTGCTTCGGGCCGTGAACGCGTCAGCGTGTACATGGACAAAAAAAGGGCCCCGTTCCCGGGGGCGTGGGAACGGGGCCAGCTGGCGCAGTCTGGGTGCGGGAGTGCGCGCCAGCCCTGTGTCACCGTGGCCGGGGAACACCGGCAGGGGGGAGGTGCTCAGGCATCCGCCAACTCCACGGCGACGAACCGTTGCTCGCCGTTACGCTCGACGAGGAAAAGAACCGCCTTCCGTTGTGCCTTGCCGGCCTCTTCGATGGCCGAGGCGAACTCGCCGGGCGAGGCCACCGGCCGCTGATTGACGCTGGTGATGACGTCTCCGGGCTGCAGCCCCTTGGCGGCCGCGCCCTTGCCGACATCCACCGCGGCGATGACCACGCCGCTGGTCTTTTCGCCGACGCCGAACTTGGATCGGCTCTCCGCGTCCAGCGGTGCAACCGACAGCCCGAGGCCGGCGAACGGCAGCTCCCGCGTCGGTTCCGCAGCCGCCTTGCCCGGGTCCGCCTGGGCGACCGCCTGCGGCGGTTCCTGGGCGCCGATCGTAGCCTTCAGCGTGCGCACCTTCTGGCCGCGGACGAACTCGACCTCGACCGCGGTGCCCACCGCCGTGTCGGCCACCGCCCGGCTCAGGTCGCGCAGGGTGTTGATCTCCTTGTCGGCGTAGCTCAGCACCACGTCGCCCTGGCGCAGCCCGGCCTTCGCCGCGGGACTCCCTTCCGTGACCTCGGTCACCAGCGCGCCGCGCGTCGCCTTCAGCCCGAGGCTTTCGGCGATCTCGTCCGTCACCGGCTGGATCATCACCCCGAGCCAGCCGCGCTCGACCGTGCCTTTGTCGCGGAGCTGCGCCACCACGTTCTCGGCGATCTCCGAGGGGATCGCGAAACCGATGCCGATGTTGCCGCCGTTGGGGCTGAAGATGGCGGTGTTGACCCCTACGACCTTGCCGTCGCCGTCGAACAGCGGGCCGCCCGAGTTGCCGGTGTTGATCGAGGCGTCGATCTGGAGGAAGTTGTCGTACGGGCCGGCGCCGATGTCGCGGCCGCGAGCGGAGACGATGCCAGCGGTCACCGTTCCGCCGAGCCCGAAGGGATTGCCGACCGCCATTACCCAGTCGCCGACGCGGAGCCGGTCCGAATCGCCCCAGCCCACCGCCGCCAGCGGCGCCGTCGGCTCGACGCGAAGGACGGCGAGGTCGGTCTTGTCGTCGCCGCCGATCAGCGTCGCCGCGTACTCATCGCCGTCCTTGGTTCGCACGGTGATCTCGCGGGCGTCGCCGACGACATGGTTGTTGGTGACGATGATGCCCGAAGGATCGATGACGAACCCGGACCCGAGCGCCGCCATCTCGCCCTGGGGCGGCCTGGCGCCTGGCGCGCGCTCGCTGAAGAAGCGCTCGAAGAAGTCCTTCAGCGGACCCTCCGGGGTGCCCTCCGGCAGGCTCGGGGCTGCGCCCTCTTCGGCCGGACCGTCGGTGTTCTTGACCAGGATCTGAACGACCGCGGGGTTCACCTGCTCGACCAGGTCGGCGAAGCCCACCGGCACGGTGCGCGCCAGTGCCGGCGCCGCCAGCGGCGCCAGTGCCAACGTCCCCGCCATGAGCGCAACCGCCGGGCGGATGGCTCGGCGTGGTCTTGCGGGAGGCGGGGTCGTCGTAGGGCTCAAGCTGGCGTTCTCCAAACGGGCGCAACGTCGCCGCCAAGCGATACTTGCGGGGCAGGCCTTACCCTCGCCTTACGGCGACATTACCAATCGTCCATGTTCTACCGCCGCCGCGGGGCTAGGCCGCCTCACCCAGGCGGAACCAGCGCATGGCCGCGGCCGTTCCTGTTGGAGCGCCCAACGGACGCCGGCCGCCGCTGGCGCGGCCAATCATCGCAATGGAGGCCCCAGTGACAGCAGACGGCACGAACGACGATCGCCACGCGCGGCGCCATGCGCGGGGGGGCCTTCCAGCGGGGGTGGCGGATCTGGACGAGGGACAGCGGCGAGGCGCCGGCGCCGCCGCCGTCGTCCTCGGGACGGCCGCGGCGCTGGCCGGGGTCGCCGCCCTGGTGAACTGGCAGGCCCGGGCTGCGGAGCGGCGGCATCCGCCGATCGGCGACTTCATCACCGTGAACGGCGTGCGGCTGCACTACGTCGATGTGGGCGAAGGCCCCGCCGTCGTCCTGCTGCACGGCAACAGCAGCATGCTCCAGGACTTCGTCCTGAGCATCCTCGAGCCGCTGTCGCGCAACCACAGGGTGATCGCCTTCGACCGCCCGGGGTTCGGCTACAGCGACCGCCCCAAGGACGTCGTCTGGACGCCGGAAGCGCAGGCGGCGCTGTTCCTCGACGCGCTGGTGGCGCTCGACGTCGAGCGGCCGGTGATCCTCGGTCACTCCTGGGCGGCGGCCGTGGCGCTGTGCTTCGCCCTCGATTATCCGGACGAGGTCACCGGGGTCGTCGTCGAGTCGGGCTATTACTACCCCCACCGCCGGCCGGACGCCGCCGTCTCCGCGATCAACGCCAAGCCGGTCATCGGCTCGATCAGCCGCAACACGATCTCGCCGGTCATGGGCGCGATCTTCGGCAAGGCGATGGTGAAGGGCATGTTCAGCCCCAACCCGATCCCGCCGACCTACGCCGACTTCCCGGCGAAGCTCGCCCTGCGCCCGGGCCACCTGCGCGCCGGTGCCGAGGAGGCGGCGACGATGCGCGACTGGGCGCTCAGGACCTGGCGGGACTACCCCGTGATCGACGTGCCGGTGATGATCCTGGCGGGCACCAAGGACCGGCTGGCCGGCTACCACGCCCACGCCGTCCGGCTGCACCACGATATCCTCAGCTCGCGGCTGCGCCTGTGGCCCGGCACCGGCCACATGCTGCACCACGTCTACCCCGGCGGCGTGGTCGAGGCCATCGAGGAGGTGTGGGAGATGGCGGGGCAGCACGAGCCGCTGGACGAGGTTCCGACGGGGGAGCCCTCGCCGGAAGCGACCCCGCTGGGCGAGACCGCACTGGGAGAGGCCCCGCTGGGCGAGGCGGTGACCGCGGCGCCGGACACGAGCGTCCCGGTCGCCCCGGGGGACGCGGCAGCCGAGCCAGCCGCGAAACCGCAAACGGGGGAGCGCGCCGGCGGCCGGCCCCCCGGCAGCGCGTAGGGGCTGCTGTCGTCGGCAAGCGCTGTTCCTCGAATGTGATCTGCTTCACACAAGGCGTTGCCTCGGGCGGCTATCTTCCTGGTTCTTCATGCACGTTGGACCAGGGGAAAAGTCATGCCGGGCGACCCAGACCTGAACGATCGCTTTCCGCTGAGGGAGAGCCTGTCGCCCCCTTCGATCGGACGTCCGGTCTTCGAGTGCGCCGAGGCCGTGTACGTGTGGGGCTTCATGCCTCACGCCATCGTCCGGATCTTCGCGGGCCAGACCGAGCAGCTCGCGGAGGTGAACCCGGAGTTCGGCTTTGCCACCGTCGATCTGAGACGTCCTGTGGCGGTCGGCGAGTCGCTCACGGCCACCCAAGAGGTTGCGGGGCAGAGGAGCGCGCACTCCCTGCAGCCGGTCGTCGTCGAGCCTCTGGACCGCGACAGGGTGGAGAACACCAAGCCGATCGTCATCGCACCCTTGTATGAATGCGGGCGTGTCGTGCCGGCAGCAAACCTGGTGCCGAGTACGCGGCTGCACGTCACGGAGGACGGCGGGGAGATCGGTCAAGCCGCGGTGGCGCAGACCTCCCACGCCGTCGCCACCCAGCGCCTGCGCGCCGGCAGCCGGGTCTCGGCGGTGCAGGTCGCCTGCGAGGGCAGCGCTCATGAGCTGAAGGGGCCTCCGGCGGATCCCGTAACGCCGCTGCCGGCACCGTCGCCGGTACCGGCGCCGGTCATCGACGCGGCGTCCCTGATCCCAGGGAACGACAGCGTGACCCTGCATGGCTTGCTGGTCGGAGCCGGCGTCGAAATCTTCGACAACGGGGTTTCGGTGTGTTCCGGCTGGCTGGCGACCGCTGGCGCCAACTATTTCCCGCTCAGCCAGCGCCTCGGAAAGACCCCGGTCACGGCGACGCAGGAGCTTTGCGGCAACACGAGCCGGCCGTCGGATCCGGTCGTGCCGGCGGGCAGGCTGGATCCTCCCCAGGTGCTGGGCCCCATCTGCGCCGGCGCCAGGTTCGTCGTCGTTCGCAATACCAGGATCAACGCCACCGTCGTCGTGTTGCGGAACGGTTCCGCCATGACCCATGGCGGCGCCGCGCCGGGCGACCTGGTCCTGGGGCTCGGCCAAAACGTTACGCTGGCTGCCGGCGACGTCGTGACCGCCGTCCAGTACATGAACGGAACGGTGAGCGCGCCCTCGGCGCCGGTGACCGTGACGTCGGGCCTCGCCGAGCCGTCGGTCGAGATCCTGGGGGGCCATCCGTTCTACCTCCCGAGCGCCGGCGAGGAAGCCATACCCGGGCCGGTCTTCCCGCGGGGAGGCGGCGCGGGGCCGCTCATCCGCATCCAGGCCTGCTGCACGCTGGAAGTCCGCGCCTGGATCGTGGCGCCCGGCGGCAGACACGTTGCCGAGCTCCGTCTCGTCGAGCTGTACCCCGGGTACTTCGAGGCGACCTGGCCGTGGACCTCGGACGCCGGCTGGGCGGTGCCCCAGGGCGTTCCCGTCGGCGAGTATGCGGTCCGGGTCCGCAGCCGGTGCCACGAGCGCGAGGCGAACGCCAGGTTCTTCGTCGTCTTTAACCCGGCCGAAGTGGGCGGGCCGGACGCGTTTTCCTTCGACGACACCGCCGTCTGGTTCGGGACGGTCCCCAATTCGATCCGCGGGCTGCACTACTACCTGCACTGCAGCGACTGGCGGGTGTTCCGCATCGCCCTGCAGGCGGCCAGCAACCACAGCGACGCCCATGCAGCGGCCGTAGCCATCGCCCGGGCCGAGGAGGCTCTGTTCGCGTACAGCCTCAACTACCACACCAACGACGTGCTGGATCTGATTACGAACTACACCGAGGCGCAGTGCGCCGATGACGCAGCCTGTCTGACGGCGCTTCTTCGGGCCGTCGGGATCCCGGCTCACCCGGTGACGGCCGACGCTGGGCTGGAGACCGGCGCGGCGAACTGGACCTTCGACACCTGGGTCGAGTTCCTGACGCGGAGCGCAGGAAGCGTGGAATGGCGCGTGCTCCATCCCCACGAGTACCCGGGCATGCAACCGGAGCCGCGGGGGATCTTCGGGGCCCGGGGCGTGGCCAACAAGGGGTTCAACGACCTGATCGTCATGGCCAACGAGAATTGGATCGCGGCGCAGTTGGACGACGGCTCGAACGACGTGAGCTACCGCCGGAACGAGTGCGGCGAGCCCGAGCAGGCCGTGACCAAGGCCCCATGGATCGACGAGCTCTGCGAGTCGGGCTATTGGCCGCAGCCCCATTGGGACTGCGGAAACGTCCGCAGACGAAGCCTCATGGGGAGGCTCGGCGTCCGGATCAGCGAGGCGGCGCTGCGCTTCGGAGGCCGCATCGCCGGCACGGTCGACCTCGTCAACCCGACCCTCGAGCGCCGCTTCGGGCGGTTGGCGATCGAGCTGATCGCGTACCGCTTCGAGAGCAAGCAGCCGGTGGAGACCACGTTCCAGTCGTCGGAAACGCCGGTGGCGATCGATCCGGACGCACCGCTTGCCTTGCCCTTCGCGTTCGACCTGCCCGACACGTTGCTTCCAGGCCGCGAGCTGTACCTGCGGGCGAGCCTGGAGCAGCGGACCGTCCTTCTTCAACCCATCCGCATTCCGTCGGCCTTACGGGTGGAGCTGGATGTGCCGCGCGTGTGGCAGGAGGGGATGGAGGCCGCCGTGCGGGTAGAGGTTCGCAACGAGGGCGAGGTCCCGCTGCGGGGCGTCGAACTGACGACCGGCGTGCCGTACGCGTTACGGATCAGGCGGTCGCGAGGGGTGCAGTGGGACACGCTGTTGCCGGGGGAGGAGCGGCAGGTCGAGCTGCGGATCCGCGCCGTGGCACCGCTGGCTTCCGGAAGCCTGCATGTTGCCGTCAGCACGGCGAACGGCGGAGGCGTGATGCTCCGCCGACCGTTCCAGGTGGACGCCACGCCCGCACCGCTGGCGGCGGGGCCAGCGGCGAGGCTGCGCGAGTAGGCATGCGCGAGCAGGACGTCTTCAGGCGTCCGCGCCGCAGCAGCGCTTGTACTTCTTGCCCGAGCCGCAGGGGCACGGGTCGTTGCGGCCGACCTTGTGCGCCTCCCGGCGGTACGGCGTCTGGGACTCGTCGTAGAGCGGCTTGGTGTCCAGGGTGGCGCCGTCCTCTTCCTCGGGCTCCCAGCCCCCATGTCGCGCCTCCCAGAAATAGTCGTAGACGGCGGGCGCTGCGGCCGCCAGCGCCTGCACCAGGATCTCCCGCTCCTCCGGAGCAAGGGGCTCGAACGGCGGCAGCTCCGGGTCGGGATCCGGGTCCCGCTCCTGGGCGAGGACCAGGATCGGCGCGAGGGCGACGTTCTGCTCCTCGTCGTCCACCAACTCGTTCCACGCCTCCGGGTGGAACCGCATCCCCTGGACGAAGCCCCAGGCCCAGGCGCTGCCGGTGACTTCGCCGCTCTCGTTCGGGAACAGCATCGGCTCGAACCCCTCCTCGGCCTCCAGCCGAAGGACCAGCCCCTGGTAGTGCCGGTTGATCATGCCGAAGAAGTGGGCTGCGGTCAGGACGTCGGGAAAGAGCGCGTCTTCGTCGCCGACCGAACCCCACAACAGCGGCATGCCCTCTTCCGACGGGACCTCCTCGGGCGAGCAGGCCAGCGCGCAGAAATAGCCGTCCAGCTCTTCCAGGGTCATCGCGTCGGTGCTGGGGAAGCTGGCGAGGATCTGGGCCAGGTGGTCATAGTCCGCCGGCGTCATGGGGACGTAGTCGTCGTCTTCCTGTTCCATCGTCGGTGCCCGCTGCTGCCGTCTCTCGTCCCAAAGCTTAATCCGCGCCGGCCCCGGCTTCACCCCCCGATTGCCCGTTTCGGCGGATGCCGATGCGACGCGGTCGCGCTTGACGCTGCGGGAGTGACCTGCGCATGCTGTCCGCGTTCCAGGGGAGCCTCGCTAGGAGGCTGAGAGACCATCGGCCCGCGCACCTCGTCATCGGGGAGGCGGGCAACATGGAGACCCTCAGAACCTGATCCGGGTCATGCCGGCGTAGGGACAGGAACGAGCGGCTCGCGCACCACCTCGCCTCGCCAGGCCGCCGCGTCCCCGGATCGCCTCGAACAACAGGGAGATCCGACATGGACGGCTCGGCGAAGACCCCCACCATCGCCCTGACCACCCGGCCGCTGCCGGCCTCGCGCAAAGTCTACGTCGAGGCGGCCGAAGGCCGGCTGCGCGTTCCCTTCCGCGAAATCGCCCTCGACCCCTCCGCGGCCGAGGCCGCCTTCAGGGTCTACGACACCTCCGGCGCCTACACCGATCCCGACGCCAGCATCGACCTCGACGCCGGCCTGGCCCGCCTGCGCGCGCCCTGGATTTCGGCGCGCGGCGACACCGAGGCCTACGACGGCCGGCCGATCAGCGCCGCCGACAACGGCTTCGCCGGCGAGGGGCAGCGGGTGCCCGACTTCCCCGTCCGCCACCGGCCGCTCCGCGCCCGCGGCGGCAAGGCGATCACCCAGCTCGCCTATGCCCGCGCCGGCATCGTCACCGACGAGATGGAATACGTCGCCGTGCGCGAGAACCTCGGCCGCGAGCAGGCCCGGCGCGAGGGCAAGGCCGACGGCCAGGGCTTCGGCGCCGAAATCCCTGATATCATCACCCCCGAGTTCGTCCGCGCCGAGGTCGCCCGCGGACGGGCGATCATCCCCTGCAACGTCAACCACCCCGAGGTCGAGCCGATGGTCATCGGCCGGAACTTCCTGGTGAAGATCAACGCCAACATCGGCAATTCCGCCGTCACCTCGTCCGTCGTCGAGGAGGTGGAGAAGCTGGTCTGGGCGATCCGCTGGGGCTCGGACACGGTGATGGACCTGTCCACCGGCCGCAACATCCACAACATCCGCGACTGGATCATCCGCAATTCGCCGGTGCCGATCGGCACCGTGCCGATCTACCAGGCGCTGGAGAAGGTGGGCGGCGTCGCCGAGGACCTCACCTGGGAGGTGTTCCGCGATACCCTGATCGAGCAGTGCGAGCAGGGCGTCGACTACTTCACCATCCACGCCGGCGTCCGCCTCGCCTACGTGCCGCTGACCGCCGACAGGGTCACCGGCATCGTCAGCCGCGGCGGCGCGATCCTGGCGAAGTGGTGCCTGGCGCACCACCAGGAGAACTTCCTCTATACGAACTTTGCGGAGATCTGCGAGATCATGCGCGCCTACGACGTCTCGTTCTCGCTGGGCGACGGGCTCAGGCCCGGCTCCATTGCCGACGCCAACGACGCCGCCCAGTTTGCCGAGCTGGAGACGCTGGGCGAGCTCACCAAGGTCGCCTGGGACCATGACGTCCAGGTCATGATCGAGGGCCCCGGCCACGTGCCGATGCACAAGATCAAGGTGAACATGGACAAGCAGCTCGCCGTCTGCGGCGAGGCGCCGTTCTATACGCTCGGCCCGCTCACCACCGACATCGCGCCGGGCTATGACCACATCACCAGCGCCATCGGTGCCGCCATGATCGGCTGGTTCGGCACCGCCATGCTCTGCTACGTGACGCCCAAGGAGCACCTAGGCCTGCCCAACCGCGAGGACGTCAAGACCGGCGTCGTCACCTACAAGATCGCCGCGCACGCTGCCGATCTCGCCAAGGGCCATCCGGCGGCGCAGGCCTGGGACGACGCCATGAGCCTGGCCCGCTTCGAGTTCCGCTGGGAGGACCAGTTCAACCTGGGCCTCGACCCGGAGACGGCACGGGCCTTCCACGACGAGACCATGCCCAAGGAGGCGCACAAGCTCGCCCACTTCTGCTCCATGTGCGGACCGAAGTTCTGCTCGATGCAGACGACCCAGGAGGTGCGTGCTTACGCCCGCGCCGGCATGGACAAGATGGCCGAGGCGTTCAAGGAGAAGGGCGGGCGGATCTACCTGGAGGCCGACGAGGTGGCGCGCTCCAACGAGGCGCTGGAGGCGGCCCCGCCCGCCGCGGAGTAGGCGGAAGCCCCGCGCGGTCGGCGGGTCGAGCGGGCGTCCGGGCGGCGAATGCCGCTTCGGACGCCCTGCCGGCAAGGCTGACGCGGTTCAGCTGCCCTTGCCGCAGCGGGCGTAGCCGTGGCGGCCGCTGATCTCGGGCCTCGCGGCGATGCGGGTCAGATCGCGCGGCTGGGAGGCCAGCACCTCGCTGAACAGCTTCGCGGCGGCGGCGCAGTAGGCGCTGGGGCCGTTGGCCGTCCGCTGCGACGCGTCGTTGGCGAGCTTGGTGACGAAGGCGTTCATCCGCTTCTCGCCGCTGGCGCCGTGCACGCGCTTGAAGTAGGCGCGCAGCGACTTGCCGCGTTGCGACAGCTCCGACTTGAAGGTGTTGACGAAGGCGTTGTAGCGGTCCTGCTCGCCGCAGGCCAGGGCCGCGACCATGAGCTCGGTCTGCAGGACCCGGGCGTTCAGCGTCGCCTCGTCGTCCGGGGTCGCGCAGGCCGACTGGGCCCAGGCCGAGGGCGTTGCGGCCGCCATGGCCAGCGCGACGCCCAGCAGCAAAGGCGCAATGCCGTTTCCGTTCCGGCGACGCCGGACCCCGCTCTCGCTCATGTTCATGATCTCCCGCTTCAGCCGGGCCGCCTCGGCCTCGCTCCAAGAGCTGAAAAGACCACTGCCGGTTGAAAAGATCAAGACGGCCAGAAGATCTACATCTTCCCCTGTGGCACCGGAGACTGACGGCAATGCCATGGCGGGCGGGCAATCCTCGCGATCACAGCGGTTTGCTGTTGCCCGTCGCGGATTATCTCGGCACTCTCGGTTGAGCTTCGCTGTGGGAAACATGAGCAAAGATCGTCCATGATCATGAACACTCGATCGCGAATCAGCCGTTTCTTCGCCGCTGCCGCGGCGCTGGTCGTGGCCGTCGCCTGCGCGGTGACCTCGGCGTCCGCCGCGGGCGTGGCGACGGGGCAGACGCGCGGCGACCGGGCGACCCAGATGCTGTTCGACGCGGTGCACACCAACGACTTCGCCGCCGCCGAGGCCGCCGTCGCCGCCGGCGCCAACGTCGAGGCGCGCGACCGGTGGGACCTTTCCGCCGTCGAACTCGCCATCGACAAGGGCTACTTCCGAATCGCCCACTTCCTGGTTTCGGTGCGCAACAGCCGCACCCCGGCCGACGAGGCCGTCGGACGGGCGAATGCGCAAACCTCTCCGGCGCCGGAACGAGCCGAGGCAGCGCCGGCCAAACCGGTCGCCGCCGCGCCGCAACCTGAGGCCGTCCCGCAACCGCAGAAGGTCGTGGCCCAGCCGCAATGGCCGGCGGACAAGCCGAACCCCTTCGACCCAGCGGCCCCCGCCTTCGGCACGGCGATGCCGATCATTCCGGCAGGCGCGCCGGCGGCAACGGCGGATGCGGCGGCACGGACGGGCGACGGACCGATGCTCGCCAACGACGAGGCGATTCGCCGCGGCGAGGCCGTTCGCTGAAGCGGCCTGGTCCGGACGCTCAGTAGCGGCGCTTGACGCGGCTGAGGAACAGGGCGACCAGCCGGCCGGCGTCGGCCCTCTGCACCCGGGCGTCGAACGGGTCCCAACCGGCGGCGGCCAGCCGCTTCAGGTACACCTCGGCCAGGGTCGCCGGCAGGAACGCCGGCAGGGCGTGCCGCGGCACGGACGCACGGAGGGCTCGCGCCTTGGCGAGATGCTCGCGAGCCCGTTCGGCGACCGCGGCGACCACCTCCGCCACCCCCGGAACCGGCCCGCGTTCGAACATGGCGAGGACGTCGAGCCCCGCCTTGCGGCTGATGGCGGCCGGCAGGTAGATCCGCCTCGCCCGGGCGTGGAACGGAACCGCCCGAGCCAGCCCGGTCAGCGCCCAGGCAATGCCGAGATGCTCCGCCGCCTCGGAGACCGTGCCGCCGCGGGCCCCCAGGACCTCCGCGGACAGCGTCACCAGCGGCGCGCCCGTCGCCTCGGCGTAGCCGGCGAGGTCGTCCAGCGTCGCCGGCGGCCGGTCCTCGAGGTCGAACTCGCGGGCGTCGATGAGCCGGTCGAAGTGCTCGCGGGTCAGGGCGAACCGCGCCACCGTCTCCGCCAGCGCCACTGCCACCGGTTCGCGCTGCGGCGAGCCGGCGAAGATCCCGGCGATCGCGTCGCGCCACCACTGCAGCCGGATCCGCCCCAGCATCGGCTCGCGGACGGTCTCGCGCACCCGGGCGATCTCGACGTTGAAGGCATAGAGCGCGCTCAACGCCTCGCGTTCGACTGGCGGGGCGAACAGCGTGCAGAGGAACCGGTCGTGGTCGAACCTGCGCACCTGCTCGGCGCAGTAGGAGAGCTGGGGCACGGTCGATCCCGCTCCTCAAGTGCAAAGGCGTCGCGGACGGGCGCCCGCTGATATATGCAGCAAGGGGCAGGCCTGACCATACGCGGACGGCGATGACCAGCGAAATCATCCGGCTCAAGGTGGACAGGGATTTTTCCCTGATGCCCTGGCTGTTGCCGGCGGCGGTTCGGGCCGACGTCCGCGCGCTCAGCCGGTTCGTCCGGCTGGCCGAGACCGTCGCCGCCAGCCCGCTCTCGTCGCGGGCGGACCGGCAGGCGCGGCTGGCGGAACTGCTGGCGGCGCTCGATGCTCCAGCCGAGACAGCGGGCCATGGAGAGGGCACGGTGCTGGCCGCGGGCGATGCTGCGGCGCTGGCCGACCTGCGCGCCAGCCTGTCGCGGCGCGGCGTGACCGCGGCCCACGTCCGGACGATCCTGCAGACGCTGCGGCAGACGCAGGACGCTTCCGGCAACGCCACCTGGGCCGACGTCCTCGCCTACTGCCGCGGCGTCGCGGCCCCCGTGGGCCGACACATGCTCGACCTCTGCGGCGAGGACGCGGCGAGCTGCGGGCCGCCGGCAGACGCCCTGTGCATTGCCATGCGGATCCTCAAGGAGCTCCGCGACGGCCACGCCGGGCAGGGTTCCTGGCCATGCATCCCGACCGGCTTCATGCGCGACGCCTCCATCTCCCCCGGCCACCTGACGGCACCGGCCGCCCGCGGCCAGACCCGCGCCGTCCTCGACCGGGTTCTTGACGGCGTCGATGCCCTGCTCGTCGAGGCCCGGCCGCTGCCGTCGCTGGTCGCGAGCCCGCGGCTGCGCCTCTACGTTTCGGTGGTGCTGTGCCGGGCCGGAAAGCTCTCCGCCCGCTTCCGCCATCGCGACCCGCTGCACGAAAAGGTCGGCCTGAGCCGCTGGCAGCGCCACCGCTGCCTGCTGCTCAGCCTGCTCAGGGCCGGCGCCCGCCCTTAGCGCGCGCCACCCCTTCATCCGCGAGCTTTCAATCTCGGGCCATCGGCCATACGTTCGGGTGAACGCGACGTTTCACCCGGGAACGAGGGACATTATGGCTTTTGAACTGCCCCCCCTGCCTTACGACAAGACCGCGCTCGAGCCGCATATTTCGGCCAACACCTTGGACTTCCACCACGGCAAGCACCACAACGCGTACGTCACCAACCTCAACAACCTCGTCAAGGACAAGCCGCTGGCGAGCCACGGCCTGGAGGACATCGTCACCTCCACCTTCGGCAAGGCCGACCAGGTCGGCGTCTTCAACAACGCCGCCCAGGTGTGGAACCACACGTTCTTCTGGCACTGCATGAAGCCCGGCGGCGGCGGCGCGCCGAGTGGCGACGTGGCGGCGGCGATCGACGCCTCCTTCGGCTCGATGGACAAGTTCAAGGAGGAGTTCAAGAACGCCTGCGTCACCCAGTTCGGCAGCGGCTGGGGCTGGCTGGTCGCCGACGGCGGCAAGCTTTCGGTGATGAAGACGCCGAACGCCGAGAACCCGATGGCGCACGGCAAGACCGCGCTGCTCACCTGCGACGTCTGGGAGCACGCCTACTACCTGGACTACCAGAACCGCCGGCCGGACTTCGTCCAGGCGTTCATGGACAGCCTGATCAACTGGGACTTCGTCGCCGAGAACCTGAAGAAGGCCTAAGCCGCCCCAGGATCACTCCACCGCCAGCAGGGCGGCGCGGATCTCGCGGCCCTCGCTCACCAGCAGGTTGAAGGTGCGGCAGGCGGCGCCGGTGTCCATCCATTCGGCGTGGACGCCGGCGGCCGCAAGCTCCCGGCGCAGGCCGGGCGGCATCGGCATGAACTGCCGGCCGCAGCCGACGATGACGAGAACGCCGGGAGCCGCCCCGGCGGTCAGGGCCGCCACGGCCTCGGCGGAGATGTCGTCGATGCTCCGGGCGGCCCAGGCCGCGGTCCTGTCGGCATGGATCAGCACGGAGCCCTCGAAGCGGACGCCGGAGACGCGGAACCCGCCGCTGCCGTAAGCCTGGATCTGCTGCGGCGGGCCGCTTGGCTCGACCATGGCTCTCAGGGGGTCTCCGCCAGCGCCTTCTCCTCGGCGGAGGTGCCGCGGCGAAGCTTCATGTAGAGCAGCGGCGGTGTCGCGATGAAGATCGAGGAGTAGGTGCCGAAGACGATGCCGAAAATCAGCGCGATCGAGAACCCCCGCAGGACCTCGCCGCCGAAGACGTAGAGGGCGGTGAGCGCGAGCAGCGCGGTCACCGAGGTGACCGCCGTTCGCGACAGCGTCTGGTTGATCGACAGGTCGAACAGCTGGTCGAGCGGCATCGTCTTGTACTTGCGCAGGTTCTCCCGGTGGCGGTCGAAGACGACGACGGTGTCGTTCACCGAGTAGCCGGCGATGGTCAAGAGCGCCGCCACCGAGGTGAGGTCGAAATCGAGGCCCAAGAGGGCGAAGAGCCCGATGGTGGCGACGACGTCGTGGAGGTCGGCGATCATCGCGGCGACGCCGAACTGCCACTCGAAGCGGAACCAGACGTAGACCATGATGCCGAACAGGGCGACGGCCATGGCGATCAGCCCGTCGCGGAACAGCTCGGCGCTGACCTGCGGCCCGACGACCTCGACGCGCTCGTAGGTGACGTCGCCGCCCAGGGCTTCGCGGATCTTCGCCACCGCCACCTGTTGCGCCTGCTCTCCACCCTCCTGCTTCTCCAGCCGGATCAGCACCTCGTTGTCGGCGCCGAAGGTCTGCAGGCCCACCTCGCCGAGGCCGAGCCCACCCAGCGTCGAGCGCATCTGCGAAAGGTCGGCCGCCTGCGGCAGCCGCACCTCCAGCAGGATGCCGCCGCGGAAATCGATCCCCAAGTTCAGCCCCTTGAAGATCAGAAGCAGGATCGTGCCGACGGTGATCACGGTCGAGATCGCGAAGCACACCTTGTGCACCGTCATGAACGGGATCTTGGTGTCGGGCGGGACGAGCCGGATGCCGCGGAACATGAACTCGACCCTTTAGATGGGAAGGACCTGGGGCCGGGTGCGCCGGTACCAGGTGAAGACCATGAGCCGGGTCAGCATCACCGCGGTGAACATGGTGGTGAGGATGCCGATCGAGAGCGTCACGGCGAAGCCGCGAACCGGGCCGGAGCCGAGGACGTAGAGGACGATGCCGGCGATCAGCGTGGTCAGGTTGGAGTCCAGGATCGTCGTCATCGCCCGGCTGAAACCGGCGTCCAGCGAGGACAGTGCCGAGCGGCCCTGGCGGACCTCCTCGCGGACGTGCTCGTAGATCAGCACGTTGGCGTCCACCGCCATGCCGGCGGTCAGCACGATGCCGGCGATGCCGGGCAGCGTCAGGGTCGCCTGCAGCAGCGACAGGGCCCCGAGCAGCAGGATGACGTTGACGACGACGGCGACGATGGCGAGCAGGCCGAAGAAGCCGTAAGCCAGGACCATGAAGGCGGCGACGAGGATCACGCCGACGATGCCGGCGAGTTTGCCGCCCTCGATCGAGTCGGCGCCGAGGCCGGCGCCTACCGTCCGCTCCTCGATCACCGTCAGCGGCGCCGGCAGCGCGCCGGCGCGCAGCAGCAGGGCGAGGTCGCGGGCGTCGGCGACGGTGAAGGTGCCGGAGATGACGCCCGAGCCGCCGATGATCGGCTCGCGGATCCTGGGCGCGCTGATGACCTGGTTGTCGAGCACGATGGCCAGCAGGCGGCCGACGTTCTGCGTCGTCGCCTCGCCGAAGCGCCGGGCGCCGACGGAGTCGAAACGGAACGACACCACCGCCTCGTTCTCCTGGAAGGTCGGCTCGGCCGAGATCAGGTTCTCGCCGCTGACCAGCACCCGCCTGTTGACCAGGAGCTGCTGCGGCTGCTGCCCGGCGACCTGGTCTTCGACCAGCGGCAGCAACATCGTTCCGGGCGGCGGCCGGCCGGCAAGCGCCTGGCTCAGGTCGCCGTCGTCGACCAGGTGGAAGGTCATCTTCGCGGTCTTGCCGATCAGCCGCTTGACCCGCTCCGGATCGTCGATGCCGGGGAGCTGGACCAGGATGCGGGTGCGGCCCTGGCGCTGGATCGTCGGCTCGCGCACGCCGGTCTCGTCGATCCGCCGGCGGATGATCTCCAGCGACTGCTCCACCGCCGCCGTCTCCCGCTCGGAGATGGCCTGCTCGGTCAGCGCGACGGTGATCCGCCCGTCCTCGTAGGTCTCGACCTCGCTGCCTGGGTCGACCCTGCGGAGGATCTCCTCGACGCGGGCGCGCTCCGCCGGCTCCGGGATCGTCACCTGGACCGCGCTGCCGGCGATGCCGAGCTGCTCGTAGCGGATGCGGGCGGTGCGCAGCTCGGCGCGAACCGCCTCGACCATGCTCTCCAGCCGCTCCCGGATCAGCGCGCCGGTATCGACGTCCAGCAGCAGGTGCGACCCGCCCTGAAGGTCGAGGCCGAGGCTGATCTGCCGGTGCGGGATCCAGCCCGGCAGAGCCTCGGCGGTCTGGCGGGAGAACAGGTTGGGCAAGGCCGCGAGCGCGCCGAGGGCGGCGACCGCGAGGATCAGGGCGATCTTCCAGGCCGGGAAATGGGTCATCGGCGAAAGGGGCGGTCCGCGCTACTCTTTCTTGCCGCCGAGGAACCGCCTCACGCCGGAGCCCTTGGGCGGCTCGACGGCGGGTGTGTCGTTCGCCGGCTCACCGGGCCCGGCCGGCGCCGCCGGCGCGGCTTCCGTCTTGGCCAGCACCGCCGAGATCAGCGGCTTGTGCACCCGGACGCGGACGCCCTCGGCGATCTCGACCATCACTTCGTTGTCGTCGATCACCTTGTTGACCGTGCCGATGATGCCGCCGCCGGTGACGATGCGATCGCCGCGCCGGATGGCGGCCAGCATGTCCCGGTGCTGCTTCAACTTTTTCTGCTGGGGACGGATCAGGAGGAAGTAGAAGACGACAAATATCAGGATCAGCGGCAGAAACTGCAGGATCCCGGCGCCGGCGCCCGCTACATCTCCGCCCGCTTGCGCGAAAGCCGGCGAGACGAACATCGGTTGCTCCTCGTGTCGGAATTGGTTGGCCCGGACTATACGCGCCCGCCAACGGGTTGCAACCGCTAAGCCCCCTGCCTGTTACGGCAAGCCAGGGGAATCGCATTTGGAAGAATGAGCTTGCGCGGGGGGTGGCGGAGGGATTCTACGGAGGGGCACCGACGGTCAGGGAGGCGGTGCCATGGAGGATTTCGCGGAGCTGTTTGCGGATCTGGAAGA
>Ga0209573_1002782_pt1 | contig 21024 bp, 20 predicted proteins | sample TNRBio252014_DNA_FD_185870 | JGI IMG/M metagenome (GOLD analysis project Ga0209573, IMG submission 185870) | Wastewater treatment Type I Accumulibacter community from EBPR Bioreactor in Madison, WI, USA - TNR Reactor_6/25/2014_ DNA (SPAdes)... | ecosystem: Engineered > Bioreactor > EBPR >...
CCAAAGGCAAGTTCAGCCTCCAATACCTCGCGCGAGTCATCGCCGAAGGCGACACCACCGCTCCACCCGCAAGAATCGAAGCGATGTATCAACCCGACAAATACGGCCTCAGCCCGACGCAACGCATTCGCACGCTTCCTTCTGCTGGCACAAAGGTGGCGGAGAAATGATGAGGCGAGAGGATTTCCGCCATGCACCATCCCATCGTCATTCTTGTGATCGCCCTGCTCGGAACCTGTACTTCAGGTTTCTGCGATGTTTATCTTGAGGCAGGCTGTGCCGCAACGGATCGCGAGTGGCGCGCCCAAGAACACGCTGCTTTGATCGCGCTGATCGAGGCCAAGAAAGTGCCGTTGCCAGTCTTGAGCGATGTGGATGGCGCCAAGGTGCTGCGACGGGTTTGTTCGGTGGACAACTTGTCATTTGGCCGAAACAAATCGCTGCCGTTCGGTGCCCGAATGGAGGATTTCCTGGGATTGATGCCCGCCGTGAACTCGCTCTCCAAGAAAATGGTGGCCGAAGCCCTGGCGGGAAAACAAGTGAGCACAGAATCGAGCATGCTAATGTGCCAGACTCTGCACATTGCGGCCTTGGGTATAGAATTGATGGACGAGTTCCTGCCAACCCTAAAGCGTGACGAAACCTATGAGATAAGAATGCAGGGTGCTCAGAAAATGAAGTCCGGCATGGCCACCGTTCTGGCAGGTGCCTACACCTCGGTGGCAGAGGACACTCTTTACTCGCCATCTGAGAGATCCACGATGCTTGTCGCCATGGCGGAAACAGCAGACCGATTCGCGTCGGTGCTAAGCACCGACCAGAAGACTGAAATGCAGCTCAAGTTCATGAGACTTCGGGAGAAGCTCACCGAGAACATGGACCGTGAGTCGATTGATCGGGTGGTGAATGCCATGAAGCGTTGAAGCATTCAGGCGTCAGCCGGAAAACCCGCTTTGACCGTCCGGGCAAAGCGGTTACAATCCAGGCATGATCGCCACTAAAACCAAGCCGGAACCAAAAACGGCACGGTCACGCTCAAAGCCAGCCATCTCCAGTGAGATTCGCAGGCTTCAGAAAAACAAAAAACTGAGTCCAGCCGAACTGGGTGAGCTAGCACAGCAGTTGGTGGAGGCCAAGAGCAAGTCCGAGGTCGCCCGGCTGCGTGATGCGATCATGCGCGGTTTTTACGGCACCCAGTCGTAGCATCGACAATGCATCGTGTAGAAACGGGGTTCGATTGAATGACGTTGGACGAAGCGCTGCAAATCCATCTTGCCTTAGCGAACTTTGATTCCCACCCGTTTGCATGCCCAAAATTCTCCGCCAAAATCTGCCACACCGGCTGATGAACCATCTGCTGGACCGGATCGAGAGCCGCAGCATCACGAATGACGATCTCATCCAGTTCTCCGAATGGCTGACCAGCAACCCCGAAGTACCGCATGGGCGCTGGTTCAAGCGGTTCCCAGGCATGACGGTCTGTGGCGAGGGCGTGCTGGTGAAAACGTTTTTGCTGCCGCATCAGGCGGCGACTGGTGAGGAGGTGTTGTGAATTCTCCATCTGAATCCATCTCCCGCATCCGCGCTTCGTTTCCTGAGCAAGGTTTCTTCCAGGACAAGGAGTGGGTGCTGTCGCCGGAGGCGTTTGCGCTGGATGCGGCGACGGTGGAGCTGATTCGGGCACTCGGACCGGCGTTGCGGGCGTTTCAGCGGGCGTGCAACCGGTTGTATTTCGATGAAGCGCATCCGTGGGTGGCGAAGCTGCTGGATCAGGGCAAGCCGCAGCGCGTGATCGAGCTGGGGCGGCATCCGCGCTGGCATGAAGACCTGCCGCGCGTGCTGCGGCCGGATTTGGTGCTGACGGAAACCGGCGTGAGCATTTCAGAACTCGATTCGCTGCCCGGCGGCATCGGTTTGACGGCATGGCTGAATGAAACGTATGCGGCGCTGGATCAAAACGTGATCGGTGGCGCTGAGGGCATGATTGACGCGTTTGCGGCGGCATTTCCGAGCGAGGACATCCTGATCTCGCGTGAATCGGGCGATTACTTGCCCGAGATGAGCTGGCTGGCGGAACGATTGGGCCGAAGTGTGCTGCGGCCGTGGGAAGTGGAGCCGTTTGAACTGAATGGCGCGGCGATTTACCGTTTCTTCGAGCTGTTTGACCTCGCGAACGTGGAAAACGCGGATGTGATGCTGCGCATGGCCGAGCGCGGCGAACTGAGCTTCACGCCGCCAATCAAAGCCTTCCTCGAAGAGAAGCTGTGGCTCGCGTTGTTCTGGTCGCCTACGCTGGAAAACTTCTGGAACTCCGCACTGATCGCCGAGCACAGCGAACTGCTGAAGAAATGCATCCCCATGGGCTGGGTGGTCGATCCCGTGCCGCTGCCGCCGTTCGCGGTGTGGCCGAAGCTCGACATCCAGGACTGGCATGAGATGAAAACCTTCGGCGGGAAGCAGCGGCAGCTCGTTTTGAAGATCAGCGGCTTTTCTGAGCGCGGCTGGGGTTCGCGGGGCGTGTTTATTGGACACGACTTGTCACAGGAGCAGTGGGGCACGGCGATTGACGAGGCGCTGGCGAGTTTCCCGACGAATCCGTTCGTGTTGCAGGAGTTTCATCGTGCGAGAGTCGTCACGCATCCGGCCTGGGATGAGGAAAAGCAGGCCACGCGGACGATGCAGAGCCGGGTGCGGCTGTGTCCTTATTATTTCGCCACATCGAATGAGGACAACGATCCCGCGCTCGGCGGCGTGCTCGCCACGGTGTGCCCGGCGGACAAAAAAATCCTCCACGGCATGCGGGATGCGATGATGCTGCCTTGCGTTGCGCGGTGATTTCCGCTCCAATGACGGCACCATGAAGCTCACTACCGCTCTTCTCCTCGTCTCGACTTCCGTTTTCGCCGCTGAACCGATGGTGGTGAAACTCTGGCCCGGAGGAGCACCGGAGAAGCCTGGCGTGAAGATCGAGGCAGAGAAGGAAATGCCGAAAAAGAACGCCGAGGATGTGATGCGCATCACGAACGTCACCGATCCGATGATCACGGTGTTCAAACCGGAAAAACCGAATGGCACATCGGTGCTTGTCTGTCCTGGCGGTGGCTACGGCATCCTCGCTTATGAGCATGAAGGCTCCCAGGTGTGTGAATTCCTCAACCAGCATGGTGTGACGGGCATCCTGCTCAAATACCGCGTGCCAAAGCGTGATCCGAACAATCCAGGCCGTGAGGCGTTGCAGGACGCGCAGCGCGCGATGGGCATCATTCGTCATCGCGCCGCCGAATGGGGTCTCAAGCCGGATCGCATCGGCATTCTCGGCTTTTCCGCCGGTGGGCATCTCACGGTGATGACCACGCTGCATGCGAACGAGCGCACCTACACGACCGATCCTGCCCTCGATGTCGATGACGCGACGCCGAACTTCGCGATCCCCGTTTATCCGGCCTACCTCGTCAGCAAGGAAGACATCACGCATCTGTTGCCAGGTTTTGAAGTGACTGCCAAGTCGCCGCCGATGTGCCTGATCCACGCTGGTGACGATCCCTGGCCTGCGAGCGCCAGCGCTTTGCTCTACCTCGAATACAAGAAGCTCAACATTCCCTGCGAACTGCACATCTACGCCAAAGGCGGCCACGGCTTCGGCATGCGCAAAAGCGGCGGCCCGGTGAACGACTGGCCGAACCGTGTGGCGGAGTGGATGAAGTCGATGGGATACATCCCATGATGCCATGAAGCCCCGCAAGCCTCGTCCGCAGCTTCCGCCTGCCGCCGCTGCCCTGACGGAGGCTGATCACCATCGCCTGGTGGTGGAGGATTTGACGGAGACGATCAATCGTTTTCTCCCGGACGGCACGCTGACGTATGTGAACGAAGTGTTTTGCCGACTGTTCGGCAAGACCAGCGCAGAGCTGGTCGGAAGCCGCTGGCAGCCGGTGGTAGTGGCGGAAGATGTCTCGATGATCGAGGAGAAACTGCGCACGCTCACGCCGCAGAACCCGGTGGTGGTGATTGAGAACCGCGTTTACGACGGCCAGGGGCAGGTGCGCTGGATGCAGTTCGTGAACCGCGGCCTGTTCGATGCCTCCGGTCGCCTGGTGGAGATGCAGGCGGTGGGACGTGACATCTCGGAGCGTGTTCTGACCGAGCAGAAACTCAAGGAAAGCCAGCAGCGCTGGCGTTTTGCCCTGGAGAGCTCCGGGTTTGGTGTGTGGGACTGGGATGTCGAGCATGATCAGATTTTTTTCTCCAGCCAATGGAAGGCGCTGCTCGGCCATGAGCCGCAGGATGAGATGCCGGCTAATTTTTCAGACTGGCAGGCCATCCTGCATCCCAGCGACCGGCTGGGGCTGATGTCCGCCGTGCAGGACAATCTCGACGGGCGCACCCTGAGCTTCTCCGGTGAGTTCCGCCTGCGCTGCAAGAACGGCTCCTGGAAATGGGTGCTGAGTCGTGGTCGCGTGATTGACCGCGACCTCCAAGGCCACGCGCTGCGCATGATCGGCACCACGGCGGACATTTCGAAGCGCAAGGCGGCGGAGGAGCGTGAGGCACACAGCCTGCAATTGATCGCCGAGGGAGCGCCATCCAGCGCGGTGTTGGAAGCCATCACGCGCAATGTGGAGGCCGGGCATCCCGGCATGCGGTGCAGTGTGATGCTGGTGGATGCCTCCGGAACGCGCCTGCAGATGAAGATCGCGCCCGGTCTGCCTGACTATGCCAGGGAGGCCATCGACGGCATGCCCATCGGCCCCCAAATGGCCTGCTGCGGGGCGGCGGCGCACTCAGGGATGCGGGTGATCTGCCCGGATGTGCTGGCAGACGCGCGCATGGAGCCTTTTCACAAAATGGCCTCCAAGGCCAGCCTGCGCGCTTGCTGGTCGGAACCGATCATCAACAGCAATGGCAAAGTGCTGGGCACGCTGGCCTGCTACCACGCGGTGCCCCACGAGCCTGCCCAGGCAGAGATTCAAACCGTCGCCAATGCGGCGCGCCTCGCCGCCCTGGCGATCGAACGTGAGTGGAAGGAGCAGGCGCTGCGGATCAGCGAGGAGCGCTACGCGCGCGCGCTGCGCGGCACCACGGACGGCTTGTGGGACTGGAACATCGTGACCGGCGATGTTTATCTCTCCCCACGCTGGAAGCAGATGCTGGGTTTTTCCGAGCATGAACTGGCAAACAACCGCGATGAGTCCTTCCTGGACCGGTTGCATCCTGAAGATGTGCCGAAGGTGCAAGCCGTGCGACAGGCGCATTTTGAGCGGCGCGAGCCTTACCAGGTGGAATTCCGTCTTCGCACCAAGGCCGGAGACCACAAGTGGTTCGTCGCCCGTGCGCAGGCAGACTGGAATGAGCGTGGCGAGGCGGTGCGCATGACGGGAACCATTTCCGACATCAGCGAGCGCAAGAAGGCCGAGCAGGCGCTGGAGGAGAGCGAGCAGCGTTTCCGCGCCGTGTTTGAGCAGGCGGCGGTGGGGATCGCGGTCATTGAGACCGCCACGGGCCGTTACCTCAGCGTGAACCAGCGCATGTGCGAGATCAACCACCGCACGCGCGAGGAGATGCTGCAACTGACCTTCATGGACGTGACGTACCCGGACGACCTCCAGGATGATCTGAACCAGATGGAGGATTTGAAGGCGGGCAGGATCAGCAGTTTCAACATGGAGAAACGCAACGTGGCCCCCAACGGCGACCTGACCTGGATCAATCTGACCGTCGCTCCCATGTGGCGTCCGGGCGAGCCGCCGCTGCGCCACATCGCGGTGGTGGAGGACATCACCGAGCGCAAGCAGGCAGAGTTCAATTACCGCCGGGAGCTGGCCTACAACCAGGCGCTGGTGAACCACACCTCGGCCTTCATCGTTGTGATGGACACCGAAGGCCGCTTTGTGCATGCCAACACGGCCTTCTACACCACGATGGGTTACAGAGAAAAGGAGGTGCGGGGCAAAACAGCGTGGGAGATCGGTCTCATGGACGAACTGGAAATTGCGCGCTCCAAAGAACGCTTCGCCCGTCTTCTGCGCGGCGAGGACAACCCGCCCGCCGATGTGCGCCTGCGCGCCAAAAACGGTGAATGGCACACGATCGAGCTGCGCAGCACGTCCACCCGCAAGCCGGATGGCAGCCCGGACCGCATCATCATCACCGGCACGGACATGACCGAGCGCAACCGCCTGCAACGCGAGGTGCTGCGCGTGGTGGAGCAGGAGCAGGCCCGCGTGGGACATGATCTGCATGATGGCGTGGGCCAGACGATGACCGGCATGGTCATCATGATGGAGGCGCTGGAGGCGGAGCTTCAGGGAGAGGCCAGGGCCAGTGCCAAACGCATCCACGAGCTGATGAACGAATCTGTTTCGGAGGTCCGCCGCATGTCCCACGGGCTTTCACCCACGAGCATCAAGTACCGGGGGCTGGCAGGCGCCTTGAACCTGCTGGCGGAAACGGTGCGCACGAATTTCCGCACGCCTTGCACCTGCGATGTGGATGCCAGGCTCGCCATCAACAACGAGGACAAGGAGGCACATCTCTTTCGCATCGCCCAGGAGGCGGTGAACAACGCGCTGCGTCACGGCAGGCCTGGCAAGGTGAAGATCTCGCTGCACGGCACCGGGCACCGCGAATGCGAGCTGCGCATCGAGGATGATGGCGTCGGTATCAAGAAACCGAAATCTCCGCAGGAGAATGGCAACGGCGGCATCGGCATGCGCGTGATGGAGTACCGCGCCAACCTGATCGGCGGCAGGCTCAAAATTCAGAACAGGCCCAAGCGCGGAGTCATCGTCACCTGCCACTTCGAATGTGATGAGGCCAAAATGACGAAGTCCCCGAAAAAACGAAAGTCCGCCAAGTAACCAGGCCCGCTCACTCCCGCGTGATCAGCTCATCCAAGTTCAGCACGATGCGCGCCGTCGCCACCCAGGCCGCGTTTTCAGAGGATGCGACATTGGAAGCCGCATGAGGGCCAATCGCAGCTTTCGCCTCATCCGCAGGACCGTTTTTGTAAGTGTAGCGCGCTTCATCGAGCAGTTTCGTCATCGCAGTGAGCTCGTGCTTCGTCGGCGCTCGTGAAACACAGGCACGGAAGGCTCGTGTGAGGCGGGAGGCGTCATCTTTGAGCGTGGCGTCGGTCAAAACACGTTTCGCCAGGGCTTGCGCCGCTTCGGCAAAGGCTTCGGCGTTGAGCGTGGTCAGGGCTTGCAGCGGGGTGTTGGAAACGGTGCGCTTCACGTTGGTCGTGTTGGCATCGGGACAATCAAAGGTGGTGAGATCGGGATGCGGAGCGGTGCGCTTGAAGAAGGTGTACATGCCACGGCGGTAGCGGTCCTCGCCCTTGCTGGTGGTCCACTTGAAATTGCCGGCGTAGCTCAACGCGTCGATGCCTTCGGGAATCGGCGGGAAGACACTGGGGCCACCGATCTTGGCGGAGAGCAGGCCGCTGGCGGCGAGGTAGAGGTCGCGCACGATCTCGCCATCGACACGCAGGCGGTTTTGACGCCAGAGCAGCGCGTTCTTCGGATCGATCTCCATGACCTTCGGCGGCAGGTTCGCCGGAATGACTGAGCTTTGCCGGTAAGTGGCCGACATCATGAGGGTCTTGAGAATTTTCTTCCGGCTCCAGCCTTGTTTCATGAACTCATCGGCCAGCCAGTCGAGCAGTTCGGGATGTGTGGGTGGCTCGCCGCGCACGCCGAAGTCGGCGACGGTGCGCACGAGACCCTCACCGAACAGACGATTCCAGAAGTGGTTCACGGTGACGCGAGGCGTGAGCGGATTGTTCCGGCTGACGAGCCAGCGTGCCAGATCGAGGCGTGAGGAGCCTTTCACGGGCGGCAGAATGCCCAAAGCCGCCGGGACGACCTCGTCAGCAGGCTGAAGGAAGTCGCCGCGATGCAGCAGGTTCGTTTTGCGCGGGTTATTGTTCCGCTGTGCGATCACGCGCACGTCCATGAGCGGCGGTTTGGGCAGTTTGGACTCTGCTTCCTTCAGGGCACGATCCGCGGCGACGACTTCGGGATCGACCTTGGCCATCCACTCCCACAGCGGCAGGATGACGACCGGATTGCGGCGTTTCGGCTCCTCACTGAGGATTTTGCGAATCGCCTCGGGCGCGATGCTGTCTTCCGTCTCTTCGTTCGCGGCGAGAACGCGGAAACGGCCGAGGGTGTGCCCGAGCTGCTTGTAGTTTTGATCGAGACGCAGCGTGAGCTTGTCATCGGGCTGCAAGATGACGGGGTCGGCCAATTGCACCGTCAGCGTGTGCTTCTTGCCTGTGGCACCGGAAACGGCCCAGCCGGTTTGATCGTCGGCATCGAGTGTCTTGTCGGCGGTGAAGGTCTTCTGCTCGAAATCGGCTTTCGGAGAGTGCAGGATGAGTTCCTGCGTGGTTTTGCCGCGTTGCAGCGTGGCGGCGAGCTTGGTGAGCACAAAGTTGCCGCCCTTGTTATTTCCAGGGCCTTTGGCGGGTAGCGAATCATCCGGCAGCACTTCGATTTGCAGCACGGTGATGGGTTTGGCGTGGCCGCTGATCTCCAAGGTGTAGCTGTCGGTCTTTGGCGCTTTGTTTTGCGCGAGGAAGGAGCCGTCGGCCTGCTTTTGCAGCTTGGCGGAAAGCGCCGTGGCATTGGAGATCGGCAGCGGCTCGAACTTCTGCACGGCTTTGGCTGCGGCGGCCTTGGTGAGGCGTTCCTTGATGCTTTTTTCCCACTCGGGTAGTTTCACGGGCAGCTCGGCTTTGGCGGCATCAAGAGCTTTGCGCAAAGGAATGAGCTTCTTCACAGCGTCGCCGTTCTTTTTCTCGTATTCGGCCCATTCGGCGGGCGAATTGGGCACCTGGCGGTTCACCTCGTCGCCATTGTTGAAGTAGGCGAAGATCTGGTAGTACTCCTTCTGCGTGATCTGGTCGTATTTGTGCGTGTGACAGCGCGCGCAGCCGACGGTGAGGCCAAGCCAGATGGTTCCGAGTGTCTCCGTACGATCCATGCAGGCCTCAATGCGGAATTGTTCCTGGTCGGTGCCACCTTCGGTGTTGGTGAGAGTCTGGCGGTTGAAGGCGGTAGCGACGATTTGCTCCGGCGTGGCATCGGGCAGCAAATCTCCGGCGAGTTGCTCGATGGTGAATTGATCGAAGGGCAGGTCGTCGTTGATGGCGCGTATCACCCAGTCACGGAAGCGCCAGGCATCAGGACGCGGGCGGTCTTTCTCATAGCCGTCGCTGTCAGCGTAGCGTGCCATGTCGAGCCAGTGGCGGCCCCAGCGCTCGCCGAAACGTTCGGAGGCGAGGAGGCGGTCGAGCAGCGCTTCATAGGACTGAGGGGAGGAATGGGAAGAATGCAGGAAGGCATCGACTTCCTCGGGGGTGGGCGGCAGGCCGTGCAGATCGTAGGTGGCGCGGCGGATGAGGGTGATAGGATCAGCCTCGGGAGAATGCGGGAGTCCTTTTTCAGCGAGCTTGGCGCGGATGAAATCGTCGATACCGCCGGTTTGAGGACGAACGACCGGCTTGTAGGCCCAGTGCGCCTCAAACTTCGCGCCTTCAGCAATCCATTGGCGCAGCACTTCAATGTCTCGCGCTTTGACCGGATGTTTGGCGCGATGTTTCGGCGGTGGCATCTGTTCCTCAGGATCATCGGAAGTGAGGCGGGCGATCATCTCGCTCTGGTCCGGCTTTCCTGGCACGATGCCATGCGCGCCGCTTTTCAGCGCTTTGAGAGCGAGTTCCCGGCTGGTGAGCACGAGTCCGCCCTTCGAGTCATCCGGGCCGTGGCATTCGAGGCAGTGCTCGGCAAACAGCGGCTGCACATCGCGGGCGAAATCGACCGGCGCGGCGTGAATGCTCGCGGTGAGTAGAATGAACGGACTGAAACGCAAAACGGGCATGCTGGCTAAACGCCGCATGCCCGCTTCGTGTTGCGGAAAGGGTCAAGAGATCAAGGAGTCGTCAAGCGGTGGCTTCTTGACCCCAACTTGACCAAACCTTGACGGCGAAGCCGCATTTAGTGCTTCAACAACCACTCCGTCGAACGCGGATTGAAGTCGCCCATTTGCTCCCAATGGAAGGCGTGGCCGGCGTTGTCGTAGAGATGGAGGTCGGCACCGGGGATGGCGGCGGCGACTTCCTTGCCCATCCATTGCGGGGTGAAGGTGTCGTCCTTGCCGCCGATGACGAGGGTGGGGCACTTCACGTTTTTAAGTTCGTTGAGCGTGTTGTGCGTCATGGCGGCGGCGCTTTGCGCCTCGGTGGCGTGCAGCGGCTGCGGCGCGGGATTGGTGGCGGCGTCCTTGAGGCCCTGCTGCATGTTGTTCCAGCAGTCGTCGTTGTCGAACCACGGCTTGGTGAAGATGAGCATTTGAATCCACTGCATGAAATCCTCGGGGCGCATGTTCGCCTTCGCCTTCATGAGATGCTGCCAGGTGTAGAGGCCGAAGCGGTCCTGCCGCGCCCAGGTACACATGAGGATCATGCTTTTCACCTTCTGCGGATGACGCAGCGCGAGCTGCTGGGCGATGACGCTGCCGAGCGAACAGCCGACGACGCGGGCCTGCTTGATGCCGAGTTTGTCCATCAATCCGGCGTAGTCATCGGCCATCATGGCGGTGGTGTAAGGACCGGCGGGTTTGTCGGTCTCGCCGACGCCGCGGTTGTCGCCAAGGATGCAGCGGAAGTGCTTCTCCCAGGCCTGCGCATGCGCGTCCCACACGCCGCCAGGGGCGGTGACGCCCATGATGCAGACGAGCGGTTCGCCGCTGCCGCGTTCCTGATAAAACATTTTGATTCCGTTGGTTTCGACGTGGGGCATGGGGAGTGGTTCTTGGTTCGAGGTTCTTAGTTCAAGGTTGAGGCGGGGATTTGAGCAGGAAGGCACGAAAGCAACAAGCAAAAATCACCTGCTGTGTGGCGAAGTGCGTGCATGATAGCGACGCCCTCATGTCCGAAGCCAAACCTGCTGCTCCTGTCACTGCCACCCCGCCGTGGGAGGCGAAACGCCCGCCTTCAGGCCGTGGCATGCTGCGAAAGCTGGTGATGCTGCTCGTGGTGGGTGGTGTGATCAGCCTGGTGGTCTTCGCTTTAAAGCCGCGCCCGATTGAGGTCGAGGTCGGCGTGGTGCAAAACGGGCCGCTGACGGTGGATGTGAGCGAGGAGGGCAAGACGCGCATCCGCAACCGCCACATCGTCGCAGCGCCGGTGGCAGGCAGCATGCAGCGTGTGACTTTGAAGCCGGGCGACAAGGTGGAGAGCGGAAAGACAGTGCTGACACGCATCGAGCCGGTTCTGGCCCCGCTGCTGGACTCACGCTCCATCGCCCAAGCCCAGGCGCGGGTGGATGGGGCCGCCGCCGCGCGCAGCCGGGCGAATGAAGCGCTCGAAATGGCCCGCACCGGCCTGAAATACGCGAACACGAACTGGGACCGCATCAAGAACAACACGGACAAGGGCACGATCTCCGAGACGGACCGCGACACCTTCGAGCGCGAGGCAGAGATGAAGGCCCGCGAGGTACGCGCCTCAGAATTCGCGCTGCAAGTGGCCGACTTCGAGCTGGCGCAGGCCAAAGCGGCGCTGCTGCAGCTTGAATCACCCTCCGAGGGCGGCAAGTTTATTGATGTGCATGCGCCGGTGAGCGGTGTGGTGCTGCGTGTGCAACAGGAGAGCGCCACGATCGTCGCTCCTGGCTCGCCGATTCTTGAAATCGGTGATCCGACGGATTTGGAGATCGAGGCCGAGATTCTCTCACGCGATGCGGTGGCCATTCAGCCGGGCGCGTTGGTCACTGTCGAGCAGTGGGGCGGCGAACCTGCCAAGGCGCGTGTGCGCCGCGTGGAGCCCGCCGCCTTCACCAAAGTCTCCGCGCTCGGCGTGGAGGAGCAGCGTGTGCTGGTGCTGAGTGATTTCGTGGAGCAAACGCCCGCGCTCAAGGCACTGGGCGACCGCTACCGCGTGGAAGTCCGCGTGGCCGTGTGGCACAGCGATGACACGCTGCTGGTTCCCGCCGGAGCGTTGTTCCGCGAAGGCAGCGAGTGGAAGACCTTTGTGTTTGATGCCGGCAAGGCCAGATCCGTCATCGTCAAAGCCGGACGCACCGATGGCCGGATGATGCAGGTGCTCGAAGGCCTGAAACCAGGCGACGAAGTGCTCATGCACCCGCCGGACAACGTGACCGATGGCAGCGAGGTGGTGAAACGGGCAGAGGTGAGATGAAAAAGGCGGCCTCTTGCGAGGCCGCCTTGGAGAACGCACTGAAGTTCGAGAGTACGTTAGACCTTCCAGTCGCCGCGATAGTCGCGGGTGAGACATTTGGGGTCGGTGTCGCCGACGAACACATGCTTCTCGGGATTCCACTTCATGGTGCCGCCGTTGTAGTAGGCCTGGTTCATGAGGTGGCAGGAGATGACGGTGCTGGCGCCGATGGCGACGTCGCAGATGGGCTTGTTACGGCTCTTGATGCAGTCCAACCAGTCTTGGTGATGGTTGGGTGAGTTGTAGAGCTTCACTTTGGCGTCGGCCAGGAAGGTGCGCTCGGCCATGATGACCTCGCGGTCGAGGCTGGTGCCCTTGGTGTCCTTGCCGAGGAATTCATGCACGACCTTGCCGCCCATGACGAGCTTGAACTTGCCGCGATTGACGTGGACTTCGCCGGTCTCGCCGTAGAAGGAGACGCCGAAGCCGTTGTTCACATGCGTGAGCGGAATGCCGCTGGCATAGACGAGCTTCGCGCCTTCCTTGGCTTCGTCGTGCTTTTCAGGCGCGATGATTTCGACCGGGCCTTTTTCATCTTCGCCAAGGCCCCACTGGGCGATGTCGATGTGATGCGCGCCCCAGTCGGTGACCATGCCGCCGCCGTATTCGCGCGTGTTGCGCCAGGCTGGGAAGTGATTGTGGACGCCACGCGGGCTGAGGACGCTGCTGTAAGGAGCGAGCGGGCCCGGACCGCACCACATGTCCCAGTCAAGGCCGGGTTCCATGGGTTCTTCAGGATTGGCGTTGGGCTTGGCAGGAGAACCAAACTGCGTCTCCACGCGCTGGATTTTGCCGATGACGCCGTTGCGCACGAGCTCGCAGGCGACGCGGAATTCCTTGCTGGAGCGCTGCTGGGAGCCGGTCTGGAGGATCTGCTTGCTGCCACGAACGGCGTCGATGAGCGAGATCGCCTCGTGGATGTTGTGGGTGAGCGGTTTTTCGCAATACACATCCTTGCCGGCGTTGATGGCGGCGATGGAGATGATGGTGTGCCAGTGGTCTGGCGTGGCGATGACGACGGCGTCGATGTCCTTGCGGGCAAGCAGCTCGCGGAAGTCGTTGTAGGCCTCGCAGCCCTTGAAGGTGGTGTCCTGGTCCTTGCTGTAGCGCTCGGTGACGGTCTTCTTGGCATTTTCCCGGCGGGTGGTATCGACATCGCAGACGGCGACGACCTGGACTTCTTTGCGACCGAGGAAGTTGTTGAGGTGGCCGCTGTTCATTTTGCCGTTGCCGATGAAGCCTAGGGTGAGGCGCTTGCCAGGGGCCGTTTCAGCGCTCCAAACGCGTGAGGGGAGGATGAACGGCGCGGCGACGCCGGCGGCGGCGGCGCGGATGAAATGACGGCGTGAGGATGCGTGAGACATGAGGTGTGTTGGGTGGGATTTGAGGGTGGAGCATTACTGGCGGTTTGCCAAGTCTCTTGCACTCGCGGTTGGCGTGGGTATCCGACAGACATGGAGTTTTCAAAACAGCGCCTCGGGCAGTTGATCGTGGTTTCCGGGCCTTCGGGCACGGGCAAGACGACGCTGGCGCGCAAAGTGTGTGATCGCGGTGAGGCGGTGTTTTCCGTTTCCTGCACGACGCGTGCGCCGAGGCCGGGCGAGGTGGACGGAAAGGACTACTTTTTCCTGACGGAGGAGGATTTTCTAGCGCGGGTGGAGCGCGGCGAGCTGTTTGAGCATGCGCGTGTTCATGGGCGGCTCTACGGCACGCTGAAACACTACGTTTTTGAAAATCTGGAGCACGGCGTGGATGTGATCATGGACATCGACGTGCAAGGCGCGGCGCAGGTGCGCGCCTGTGAGGACGAATTGGTGAAACGCTGTTTGCTGGAGATCTTTGTGATGCCACCAAGCCTGGATGAGTTGCGCAATCGTCTGTCAGGCCGCGCCACGGAGGACGCGGCGGCTTTTGAGCTGCGCATGCAAAACGCAGCAGCGGAGATGGAGCACTGGCGCAAATATGGCTATGTGCTGGTGAGCGGCGCAAGGGAGGACGATGCGCGGCGGTTTGACGCGATCCTCGAAGCGGGGCGGATGCGGACGAGCCTGAGGTGATCAGCTCATCAAACCGGCGTCTTGGAGCGCAGGGAACTGAGCGCGCCAGTCGTGGATGACCTTGGGATCGACTTGGGCGCTGATGACGCGCTCCTGCTCGGCGGCGTCAGCAATGATGATGCCGTGGGGATCGACGACGAGGCTGCGACCGGTGTAGGTGAACTGGGGATCGGTGCCACAACGATTGACGCCGATGACGTAGCAGAGGTTTTCGATGGCGCGGGCCTGGAGCAGCGTGATCCAGTGCTGAATTCGTTTCACCGGCCAGGCGGCAATGTAGATGAGCACTTCGGCCCCGGCACGCACGGCGCTGCGGGCGAGTTCGGGAAAACGGAGGTCGTAACAAATGAGCGGGGCGATGCACAGGCCCTGCCACTCGAACACACTGACGCCTTTGCCCCTCACATGGACCTGGTTTTCACCGCCCATGCTGAAAGGGTAATTTTTGGTGTAGCGTGCGATCACATTGCCAGAAGGAGAGATGGCGAGGGATTGGTTCATGCCACGACCGTCGGCGGTCTGCGTCACCACGCCACCGATGACGCAGCTTTGGTATTCGGCGGCGATTTCACGCAGGAACTCCTCCGTGAGTCCATCCGCAGGCTCGGCCGTGACCGCAAGATTCATGCTAAAGCCGGTGGAGAAGGTCTCTGGCAGAATGATGAGTGATCCGTGCTGTGGACGAGCCTCAGCGACAAGTTTTCGCGCCTTGGCGTGGTTGGCGGGGCGATCCTCCCAGACGGAGTCGATTTGGACGAGGTGGACTTTCATAGGCGTTCGGGTTTAGCACCAGGACTGAGGCGCTTGGAGGTTTCGGGGTCGCTGCTGCGGGCACGGATGCCGATGAAGCCGCTGGCGGAGAGGATGGTGAGGCCGCAAAGGATGGCGAAGGTGTCGAAGGACATCACTTTGAGCATGGCAAAGGCCAGCGAGGGAGCGACGAGACCGCGCAGGCCGGTGAGGAAGGTGTGGACGCTCATGTATTCGGCCACGGCGTGTTTCGGGGCCAGTTTGGTGACCCAGAGCGCCCAGGTGACGTTGCCACCGGCATTGGCCATGCCCCACAGGGCCATGCCGAGCGTCCACCAAAACAGACTGTGGCCGAGGTAGAAGCACAGAATGCCTGCGGCGAAGAAGACATTCAGCACGGCGCGGACGGTGAAGAGATGAAAGCGGTCGTACACCAGCCCCCAGGGGTAGGAGAACAGGATGCGCGCCAGCACCGGGATGACGCCGGTGATCCAGGCCACCTCAAACGCGGGCAGGTTGATGCCATGACTCGGGTTGGCGAGGTATTCGACGAAGAGGCAGGCGGCGGCGAGGTTGCCGATGCCCATGATCATCCAGGAAATGAGCAGCATGCGGAAGTCATGATCCTCACGCACCCAGCGCCAGGCGCTGCCTAGATTGGTGCTGGAGTTCTCGGGAGCCTCCCAGGGCGTGGCAGGCAGGCCGTAGGTCCAGAATCCAGATATGAAGCCACTGGCGGCAAAAGCCCAGAGCAGCCAGATGTAACTGCCCATGTCCCAGCCGAGTAGTTTGCCGCCCGCAAAGCCAAAACACATTGCGGCGGCGGCACGTGTGACGCCAGTGACGGCGTAGAGCTTGCCACGCGCGGCGGCGGGGTAGTTGATGCGGTAGATTTGCGTCAGCAGCGGAATCTGCATCGACAGGCAAAAGAGCCCAAGGCTCAAACCGCCGATGTAAAGCAGCGGATCATGCGGAAAAGCGGCCGAGACAGCCATGCAGGCCCCGCCAAGCATCTGCACCTTCGCGGCGGTGCGCGGAAGGGTGCTTTTGGCCCGCAGCAGCAGCGGGACGACAAACAAGCTGGCGACCATGCCGCCGCTGGTGGCGCTGAGGAAGACGGACTTCGCCACATCCCCCATGTGAAACACGCGGACGGCAATGAGCATGCCGAAGGTGGCGGTGAGCGTGTCGATCACGCCAGAAGGCAACGAGCGCCAGAGCTCATTGCGCAAGGTGCGGGAAGTCGCGTCAGTCACGCGGGCTTCATCGCATGCGCGGAGCATGTAGTCCAGCGATGGGGCGATGGATCGACGCGCCGGGCAGCCGACCCATCAGCCAATCGGTGAATCCGCAGGCTTTCAACCCGCTGAGTCACCGATCCACCAACTAAAAATCACGCGGCTTTTTTCGATTTCTTGGCTGCCGGAGCGGCCTTGGCGACGGTTTTCGTGGAGGCAGGGCGCTTCACCAGCTTTGGAGCGGGCATGGGGACGATGGTCATCCATTCCTGGTAATGAAGCCAGGTTTCGCTGCCCTCATCACGCAGGTAATCGGACTCAGAGAGAAGGCCGCGCTTCTGGAAATCGAGGATTTCCTTCTTAGCGAAGGGTCCGAATTCAACGAAGGCGCGGCTGAGATAAACGAGGTCTTTCATGGGTGTTTATTGGAGGGATGTTAGGTTTTGGGGGAGTGAAGTTGTATCATCGAACAGGATGTGGAACAAGCAGCATTCTTGCCACAGTTCCACGCAACTTTGGCAAAGGATGCGTCACATGCTTCCAGGCTGCTCTTTTCTCAAAAAAAGGGGGGCGTGGCGCTTGCGACAGCCGTCACCGACCTCTAGTTTATATGACAAGTAATGATTATTTGCCTCGAATCGTCCATCCTCGGTGGATACCTTTCCAATGAAGTGCCTGGTTTGGTGACCGGTGTCCTGCATCTGGCCGGACAGTCACAGCCTGTGCGGGTCGAACTGGTTGGTAATTTCCTGCGTGATATCGCCGGCTGCCGGGTGGACTTCCACAATCCGCTGCCGGAGGTGAACGAGAAGCAGGTGGATGCCCTCTCTCCGCTTCAGCACGGTTACAGCGGACTCATGACGGCGTCCTACCGTGTGGCAAAGCTGCCGAGAAGGCGCTCACAAGGCGATGCTGCCACAGCCCTGCCGACACCCCCTGGATTGAAAAATCTGCTGTTTTTTGAATGGTTCAATCAGGACCAGCAGCGTGTGCTCATCCAATCATGGCATCTGCACCTGCGTGTCTCAGCGCCGCGCTGGCAGCTCACGAAAGAGGAAGAGGCCGCGCTGTTGCGCCAGAACCGTGCCCGGCGAAAGCATTACCTGCTCGGCAAAAGCCCGAACTCTAGATCGGCTGACGCGCTGCACAGTCCCGGCTATGATGATCCCTTCCAGCCCACCAAACCGGGGTGTGATCCCTTCGGCCCAGCCATGGACGAAAGTCGCCCACCTCAGAAAAGGGGGGCTCGTGCCCAGAATTCGGCCGAAAAAGATCCGGTGAAGCGCTCGTCGGCCCTGGCCAAGGAACTGCGACGCTTTCAGGGGCTGCTGGTCTTCAATGAGGAGGTGCGCACCCGGCCCGCCGTCCTCCGGCTGCTGTCCACAGTGGCAGACCTTGCTGCGCATCTCGTGCATGTGCTGCGGCAGTTTGCGGAGTCGCAAAAGGAGCACTGGGATTTTCTTGTGGTGGATCTGGAGCAGAGCCTGCCGTTGTTTGCCGCCGCCCTGAACGCGACCGACAAGCTGGTGCAGCAAAATCCCGGTGGCGCGGACATGCAATGGCTTGCCGGTGTGCAGGCCAGCCTGTTGAACATCGAGCTGCGCATGCGCGAGCTTCTGGGACTGCTGCGCTAGACGGAAGCGTGGTTGATCCGTGTGAGGCTTGCGTCTAGCATGGAAGCCATGCGTCTCTCTCACTTTGCCCTGGCACTCACCATCATCCTGCTCGCCATCACCGGTTATCTCGCGTGGGAGGCACAGGAAGAGGCCAAAGGTGCGCGCCGTGAGCTGGATCTCGTGCGCAGACAGCAAGCCGCCCAGGAATCCTCCCGGCCTCAAGCTCCCACGATCGTACCTGCGCTGCCTTCGGCACCTGAGGCAACGCCAGCGCAATCACCATCCACCCCACCTCTGGCTGGCAGCGGTTTGATGCCTGGCTCCCCTTCCCCTGCCCCGGCGGCCGCTCCATTGACCGCCTTGCAGAAACAGCTCCTCGGCATGCCATCGGTGGCCAAAGTCGTGGAGATTCACAAGGACCAGGGATTCGCCGTCATCAGCGCCGGAAAAGACAAGCATTTAGAAAAGGGCATGAAATTTGATGTCCGGCGTGGCGACGGCTTGGTCGGGCGGGTCATTGTGGGAGATTCCATCGACGCCGCCGAATCTGTGGTGGACATCGACAACAGCGCCGCGCTACCGGGCGTCAGTATCGAGGCCGGTGACGAGCTGGTGCTGCCCGTGCGTAAATAAAGCGAGGCCCTGAACCCCATGTCCCGCGAACGACTCGATCTGGCGCTCGTCAAGCTCGGCCTCGTGCCCTCGCGTGAGCAAGCGAAGCGCCTCATCATGGCCGGTGAGGTCAGTGTGATGGGCAGACGCATCACCCAGCCTGGAACGCTCGTGAAAGAGCAAGAACAGATCGTGGTGCGCCACCCGCCCAAATTCGTCAGCCGTGGTGGTTTGAAGCTGGAGGGCGCGCTCGACCATTTCGGCATTGATGTCCGTGATCTGACCGTGCTCGATGCCGGTTCGTCCACTGGAGGATTCACCGACTGCCTGTTGCAGCGTGGTGCCGTGAAGGTCTTTGCCTTTGATGTGGGCACAAACCAGCTTGCCTGGAAGCTGCGCAGCGACCCGCGTGTGGTTTCGCGCGAGCAGTTCAACCTCCGCCACATGAAACGGGAGGATGTGGGACAGGACGTTGATTTTTTAGTGGCCGATCTGTCTTTTATTTCCCTCACCTTGGTATTGCCTGCCGTCTTGCAGGTCCTGCGGCCGGGCGGGCAGGCCGTCGTGCTCGTCAAACCTCAGTTTGAACTGTCCCGCGAGGAAGTCGGCGCCGGTGGCATTGTCCGTGAGCCCGAACTGCATACCAAAGCCTGCGCACGCATCGAAAACTTCGTCCGCTCACAGCCGCAGCTCGCCTGGGAGAGCTTGGTGGAATCCAACCTCCAAGGCACCGATGGCAATCGCGAGTTCCTGGCTTGGTTCCGTGTGCGGGAGTAACCCGGTATTGATGGCGCTCTGGTTGAGGTAGATCAGCACACGAAAAGGCTGGCAAGACAGGGTGGAATTCTCATTTTTGAGTATTCTTGAGGACGTTTTCTATGAAAATGATAAAATTGAGTTGCAGCTATGCGATAATTATCATAATTTACAAACGTTAACACAAAGACCCCATGAAAAGCCCCATTTCTCTTTCCCCTCAATTTCGCGCGCGCGGTGGGTTCAGCCTTTTTGAGGTTTTGATGTTTGTCGCCATCCTCGGCATCATGCTTTCGATCGCCGTGCCCATGCTGAGTCAGCATGATTCCATTTATGCCGCCAGGGACCGGCGTAATGCGCAAGAGCTGGCCTCCACCTGCATGATGGCCCAGGCCGCAGGGCTCGACTTTGTGCAGGACGAGAGCGTGATCGAGACCCTGCGCTCCCTCGTCCGTGGCGGCATGCCAGCCCAGGGTGCCTTGAAAGGAAGGCTGTTTGTCGTTCCCGGCCTCAGCGAAGAGGATATTCAGGGCGCGGCCAAATACCTCGCCATCCAGAATGGAGAGCTGCGCTACACGCAGGGGGAAACCGCCCATGTGCCTGGTGCCCAGCGCATGTGAGCGCAGTTCGTATCATCCCCGCCATACGGTGATCCTCTGGTGCTGCGGCTGCCGCATGGTGTTTTACCTTGCCTGCCGCCTCAGTTTCTTCCAGCATGACATTTCATGAACACCGCCTTCCTCAAAAAGAATTGGTACCTCCTCACACCGGCCGCCATTGTGATCGTGCCGCTGCTGATGGTCATCTTTTGCGTCGTGAACTACGGTTATGACATCCCTGAGTCTCTGAAGGCAGTCCGCCATATCGGCTCCACCAGCACGCGTTACGGCCAGGGCTTTTCCGAGCGCAAATTTAAAATGGTACGCACCGGCATGGACGGCAACGCGGTTTTCAACACCCTTAAGGTTCCCATGGAGCGCAACATGCCGGAAGACACCGAATGGCGCTACAGCCTGCCTGCCAGCGGCACGGAGTATTACCACGAGCGCACGATCATCATGCAAAGGGACAAAAATGGCGTCCAGCGCGTGAAACAGCGCGTGAGCCGTTTTCACACGCCGGATTGATTCATTTGCGAACTGCGCGAGAGTGCCGCCCTAAACCGCATGAGTCATTTAGCCAAGCATCTGCTGAAAGTCTGCCCAGCCATCATCCTCGCCCTGGGACTCGCCTCCTGTGTGACCTCCACGCGCATCAAGGGGCTGCCGAAAAACCTGCCCGTCATCAATCTCCACGGTTCTCCCAGCACGCCCGCTCATAGCATGGCACACAGGGACTACCCCTTTGAGCCGGATGGCGACTACAACTCCGCCTGGGCTGCCGAAGGCGGCCAGGGAGCCGGCATGGACTACTCCTCCTGGCGCACATCCCACGGTGGATCGTCCTCACGCAGCTCACGCGGCAGCTCGTCCAAAAAGAAAACCTCCAGTTCAAAGTCCAAATCCAGCGGCAAAGGTGGCAGTTACGCGATCAAAAGTGGCGACACACTCTCCACCATCGCGCGCAAAAACGGCACCACCGTGGCCAAGCTCAGGGCCGCCAACGGCTTGTCTGGCGACATGATTCGCGCTGGCAAAACGCTCAAAATCCCCAAGTAACCGTGCCCTCGCGTCTCCCACGCATCGTTGCGGCGGCTCTGGCGCTGATGCTTGGCGGCTGGGCAGCAGATGCGGCGGCCCAGACACTCCGTTTTT
>Ga0209573_1002783_pt1 | contig 21024 bp, 15 predicted proteins | sample TNRBio252014_DNA_FD_185870 | JGI IMG/M metagenome (GOLD analysis project Ga0209573, IMG submission 185870) | Wastewater treatment Type I Accumulibacter community from EBPR Bioreactor in Madison, WI, USA - TNR Reactor_6/25/2014_ DNA (SPAdes)... | ecosystem: Engineered > Bioreactor > EBPR >...
GAAGTCGCGGAAGGCGGCCAGCTGCGGCGCGCGCTCGAGCGTCATCATGCGGACGAACGACCAGGCCAGCGCCTTGCGCTCGGGCGGCAACCGGCGCGGGATGGCGTAGAACGATCCGCCATAGGGGGCATAGGTCTGCTCGGGAAACTGGGTCGCGCGCCAGCGGCCGGCCGTTCCCGGCGCCACCCACTTGTGGAGCTGCCCGACCAGCCAGGCGCCGCCCAGCTCGGTGGCCAGAGTGCCCCGCTTGAGGCCTTCGGCCCATTCGTTGGACCAGGTCAGGATGCGTGCGTCCAGCCGTGCGCGGCGGATCGCCAGCGCCAGCTCGAACGCGCGCTCGAAGCGCTCGGACTGCACGAGCACGCGCGAGTCGCGGTCGAAGTACAGGCCTTCGCCGGGCGCCAGGCCGATGCGGATCGCGATGTCCTTGACCGCCTGCACGTGGGCCACCAGGTAGGCCCCGGTGGCGGCCTTGATGCGCCGGCCGGCGTCGACGAAGCTGTCCCAAGAGCGCGTCAGCTCTTGCGCGGTGACGCCGGCGCGCTCCAGCAGGTCGACCCGATGCAGCATGGTGCCGGGGCCGACGTCGGCCGGCGCCGCCACCAGCGCGCCGAGGCGGTTGGTGGCCTGCTCGATCGCGGCGCCGACCCAGCGGCCGCGGTGCTTCCCGGCGTCGAACGGGGTGGCGTTCAGGTCCTGCAGGCCGCCGCCCTGCGCGAAGCGACCGACGAAGCTGACCTCGAGCGCCATCACGTCGGGCAGATAGCTCGAGGTCGACAGCGCGGTGGTCATCGCGGTGTGGTGGTCGATGTACTGCCGGCTGTCGACCTTGACCTCGACCTGCGGGTGCAACTCGTGCCAGCGCGGCAGCGCGCCCAGCACGATCCGGTCGATCAGCGGGAAGGCCGCGACCGTCAGCGGCGTGGCGGCCGCCCGGCCGGGCAGGGCGGGCAGAGACAAGGCCGAACACAGGCCTTGTGCCAGGAGCGTGCGGCGGCGGCGCCGCAGGTCATGCATGGAAGGGGTCGAGCCGTGGATCCGGCGGCCATGCCGGAATCGAAGGAGGCGACCCGTATATTAACGAAAGATTAACATCTTGATGTCCGTGCTAACCCGGCCGCGTGGCGGTGCGCGGGTCGTCCGCCGGCAGCGTGACGCGGGCCACCAGGCCTTTCGGATGCGCGCCCGCGAGCTCGACCCGGCCCCCGTGGCGCTCAACGATGCCGCGCACGATGGCCAGCCCGAGGCCGCAGCCAGCCCCGGCGTCGGTGCCGCGCACGAATCGCTCGAACATGCGCTCGCGGTCGGCTACAGCGACGCCGGGGCCGTCGTCCTCGACCTCGAACCGTACCTCGGAGGCATGGCGGCGCACGCGCACGGTGACCGTGGCACCCTGCCCGGCGTAGGCGATCGCGTTGTCCACCAGGTTGCCCAGCGCCTCGCGCAGCAGCAGCGGCGTGCCCCAGACCCGGGCCGGCGGCCCGTCGCCGGCGTCCGGTTCATCGAACCCCAGGTCGACTTCGGCCGCCAGGGCACGCGGCACCGCCTCGGCGGTCAGAGCGCGCGCCAGCTCCACGGCGTCTATGCGCTCACGATGCGCCACCGCCGCGGCCTCGGGTTCGGAGCGCGCCAGCGCGAGCAACTGCCCGACCAGACGCGTGCTGCGCTGCACGCCCTGGTGAGCGCGGGCCAGCCGTTGGGCCTGCACGGGGTCACGGGCGTCGCCCAGGGCCAGCTCGAGGTGCCCTTTCAGGCCGGCCAGCGGCGTGCGCAGTTGGTGCGCCGCGTCGCTGAGGAAGCGGCGCTGCGCGACCACATGCGCCCTCTCGCGCTCGATCAGCACGTTGATCGCGCCGGCCAGCGCATGCACCTCGGGCGGCGCGGCGCGCAGCTCGATCGGCGCGATCGTGTTCACCTCGCGGCCTTCGAGCTGCTGGCGCAGGTGGGCCAGCGGGCGCAACCCGGCGCGGATGCCTGCCCAGACGACCACCGTCATCAGGGCCACCAGTGCCGACAGCGGCAGCGCCGTGTCCAGCAGGATGCGCCGGGCCAGCTGCTCGCGGTCGGCCCGCGAGCGCGCGACCTGGACCAGCATGACGCCATCGGTGGTGCCTTCGGCGCCGAACTTCAGGTACAGCGCGACCACCCGCACGCGCTCGGCCACCGGCGCGGGGTCGGCGACGCCCGCGGCCGCCGGCCCGGGGTAGTCCGAATCGTAGAAGTAGGGCTCGCCGAACAGCGGCCGCTCGATGCGCGCCGCCGGCAGGTGCGGGTCGCCGAGCAGGAACTGGCCCGGCGGCGAGCTGACCGCGTACAGCACGCGATCCTTGGGATCGGCTTCGAGGATTTCCTGCGCCGAGCGCGGCAGGTCCACGAACAGCCCGGTGGCGGTCGGCTTGATCTGGCGCGCCAGTGCCCTCGACGCCTGGGCCAGGCTGGCGTCGATGGCCTCGTTGGTATAGCGCCCGGCCAGCTTGTAGGTGAACAATGCCGCCGCCGCCCACAGCACCACCTGGGGCAGCAGCAGCCACAGCAGCAGCTGCTGGTGCAGCGAGGGTGCCGAAGGCCCGCTGGCCCGCCACCACCGGTGCCTGGGCGCGCGGGTCACGGCGCAGGGGTTTCGTCTTCGAGCAGGTAGCCCAGTCCGCGCACGGTCCGGATCGACACCCCGGAGTCCTCGAGCTTGCGCCGCAGGCGGTGGATGTGGACCTCGATCGAATTGCCCGCCGTGGCGGTGCCGTCGGCCCGCTCCTGATCCCAGACGGCGTTGATCTGTGCCTTGGTGACGACGCTGTCGCGCCGGGTCAGCAGCAGCTCAAGCAGCGACCACTCGCGCGGACTCAGCTCCAGCGGCTCATCGCCGATGGCAGCCCGTCGGGCGTCGCGGTCGAAGCTCAGCCTGCCGTGCAAGGGGTTGCGCGAGGCGGGCCGCAGGCGCCGCAGCAGGGCGTGCACGCGGGCCTCCAGTTCGGGGAAGTCGAACGGCTTGGTCATGTAGTCGTCGGCCCCGGCATTGAGGCCCGCCACGCGGTCCTCGAGGCTGTCGAGCGCGGTCAGCACGATCACCGGCACCGGGTTGCGCGCCTGGCGCGCATTGCGCAGCACCGTCAGGCCGTCGATCAGCGGCAGGCCGATGTCGACGATGGCCAGGTCTATGGGCATCCTGCCGAGCAGGTACTCGGCGACCGCGCCGTTGGTCGCATGTTCGACCTTGAACCCCGCACGCGCCAGCTGCGCGCTCAGCGCATCGGCCAGCAGGCGGTCGTCCTCGGCGAGCAGCAGGGTGGTCATCGGTGGTGCCGCAGGCCGCCGGGCCGACACGGCACCGTAATGTAGCCGCGCCCAGGCGTGCCCGGGCGGGGCGCCGTGGCAGGCAGCCGGCGCCGCCGGGCGCCCGGGCGGAGCACTCGCCGGGCGGGTGTGTTTGCTCATAAGGTTAACGCCAGATTAATGACATTACATTTGAGTGAACAATTGCGGCGACGTCGAAACCGCCCCGGACCTCCAGGAGATTGCCCATGACACGCCAGACGACGGACCGCAAGGCCGTGCAGATGCCGCCGCAGCGACAGGCGCGGCTCAATCCCGTGGCCACTGCGGTGTCGGCGCTGCTGCTCGGCGCGCTGACGGCGCAGGCGCAGCAATCGGCGCCGGCCGACAGCGGGCAGACCATCACCGTCACCGGCATCCGCCGCTCGATCGAGGCCTCGATCGCGACCAAGCGCAATGCCGAGGGCATCGTCGAGGCGATCTCGGCCGAGGACATCGGCAAGCTGCCCGATGTCAGCATCGCCGAGTCGCTGGCGCGGGTTCCGGGCCTGGCGGGGCAACGCGTCGGCGGCCGCGTGCAGGGCATCCAGATCCGCGGCCTGTCGTCCGACTTCGCCGGTACGCTGCTCAACGGGCGCGAGCAGGTCACCACCGGCGACAACCGTGGCGTCGAGTTCGACCAGTTTCCGTCCGAGCTCATCCACGCGGTCACCATCCACAAGTCCGCGGACGCGTCGCTGGTCGGCCAAGGCCTGTCGGGCACGGTGAACATGCAGTCGATCCGGCCGCTGTCGCAGCGCGGGCGCAAGATCAACCTCAACGCGCGCTACGAGAAGAACTCGCACGGCGCGCTCAATGCCAACACCGATGCTGCCGGCCGGCGCTTCAGCGCCTCCTACATCGACCAGTTCGCCGGCGGCACGCTCGGTGTGGCGCTGGGCTTTGCACACCTCGACTCGCCGGGGCAGGAACTGCACTACAAGGCCTGGGGCTTCGGCAAGCTGAACGCCGACTGCACGGCGCACCCGGAATGGGGTTGCAGCCAGGCCACCGGCGTGCCCGCCGGCGCCACCGTGCAGAACGGCTTCGAGGCGACCGCCGTCTCGCGCCTGCAGCGTCGCGACGGTGCGATGGCGGTCATCGAGTACAAGCCCAGCGAGGATCTGCACAGCACTGTCGACCTGTACTACTCCAAGTTCAGGAAGAACGAGACCATGCGCGGACTGATGAACGGTCTGGCGGAAGGCTGGTCGGGCAACCCGGGGGTGGCCTACAGCAATGCACAGACACAGACCGTCGGCGATGCGACCCTGGTCACCTCGGCCAACCTGGCCAACACGAACTTCATCGTCCGCAACGACAACAACACTCGCGACGACAAGCTGAGCTCGCTGGGCTGGAACCTGCAGGCCCGGCTGGGCGAGAAGTGGCGTGGCGTCGCCGACCTGGCGCTGTCGAGCGCCGAACGCAGCGAGAACGTGATCGAGACCTATGCCGGTGCCCGCCGGGTCAACCCCAGCGCCCCTCCGGCCACGCTGCAGACCTATGGGACGACCGGCTTCGCCATCACCGGTGCTTCGGGCTTCCCGACCTTCTCGCCGAGGTTGAACTACGCCGATGCGCAGCAGATCTACCTCAGCGACCCGGCGCACGACTGGGGGCACGACGGCCTGTGGAAGAAGCCGCGCGCCAAGGACGAGCTCAAGTCGCTGCGGCTGGAAGCCCGGCGCGACCTCGACGGCTTCTTCGGCGGGGTGGATTTCGGCCTGGTGCATTCGGTGCGCGACAAGGAGCGCCAGATGAACGAGCTCGAGGCCAAGCTCAAGAACAGCCGGGCCCCGGTGCTGGTGCCGGCTTCGCTGCTGGATGCGCCGACCTCGCTCGGCTTCGTGGGCATCCCGGGTGTACTGGCCTACGACGTGATGGGCGCGCTCGGCCAGCTGTACGACCTGACGCCGACGGCGCTCAACGAGATCATCAATCGCAACTACGAGGTGCGCGAGAAGGTCACCACCGGTTTCGTCAAGGTGGCCTTCGACAGCAAGCTCGGTGGCGTGCCCGCTCGCGGCAACGTCGGCCTGCAGGTGGTCCGCACCGACCAGAGCTCGCACGGCTTCTCGCGCATCGGCAGCGTCACGCCAAGCAATCCGCCGTCGGAGAACACGCGCGGCAAGACCTACACGGACCTGCTGCCCAGTGCCAACATCGCCTTCGAGTTCCGGGGCGACACCATCGCCCGTGCGGCGGTCGGCAAGACCCTGGCCCGCGGTCGCATGGACGACCTGCGGGCGGGTGCGGACGTGAGCCTGAACCCGACCACCCGGCTGTGGGGTGGCAGCGGCGGCAACCCCTTCCTCGAGCCCTGGCGCGCCTGGTCGGCGGACCTGTCCTTCGAGCACTACTTCGGCAAGCGCAGCTACGTCGCGGCGGCGGGCTTCTACAAGAAGCTCGACACCTACATCTACACGCAGCGCACCGAGTTCGACTTCACCGGCATCCCGAACACGACGGCCATCGTTCCGGCCTCGCAGTTCGGGCTGTTCTCGCGGCCCGAGAACGGCCAGGGCGGAAAGGTCTCCGGCCTCGAGCTCAGCGTGTCGCTGGAGGCCGGGCTGTTGTCCAAGGCGCTGGAGGGCTTCGGCGTCATTGCCAACGCCTCGTTCACCGAGAGCGACATCCGTCCGAACGGACCGACCAGCACGGTCCGCCTGCCCGGCCTGTCGGGCACCGTGGCCGGGCTGACGCTGTACTACGAGCAGGCCGGCTTCTCGGCTCGCGTGGCCACGCGCTACCGGTCGGCGTTCCGCGGCGAGATCACCGGGCTGCACAATGCACGCTCGTTCACCAACATCCTTCCCGACAGGCAGACCGACCTGCAGCTCGGCTACGAGTTCCAGGGCGGCGGGCTCAAGGGCTTGTCGGTGCTGCTGCAAGTCAACAACGTCGCCAACTCGCCATATGCGACGCAGTTCGGCAGCGGGTTCAGCGGCGCCGTGCTGGCGCCGGAGGAGTACAACAAGTACGGCCGGCAGACGCTGCTGGGCGTGAGCTGGAAGATGTAGGGTTTCGACTCCGGCCTCCACCCCCCGGTCGGGCGAGGGCTCGCTGGGGGGGCTTTTTCCTGACGGCAGCGCCTCTCGTGCAACGCAGTGACTTTCCGCCCGGTTTCGTCTGGGGTTCCTCGACATCGTCCTACCAGATCGAGGGCGCGGTCGGCGAGGGTGGGCGCGGCGAATCGATCTGGGACCGCTTCTGCGCCCGGCCGGGGCACATCGCCGACGGCAGCAGCGGTGCCGAGGCCTGCGACCATTACCACCGATGGCCGCAGGACCTGGACCTGGCGCGCGGGCTGGGCACCCGTGCCTATCGCTTCTCCATCGCCTGGCCGCGCATCTTCGCCCACGGCCGCGGGGCACGGGCCGAGGCCCGCGGCCTCGAGTTCTATGACCGACTGGTCGACGGCATGCTCGAGCGCGGCCTGCAGCCCTGGGCCACGCTGTACCACTGGGACCTGCCGCAGGCACTGCAGGACGAGGGTGGATGGGCGCGGCGCGCGACGGTGGACGCCTTTGTCGACTATGTCGATGCCGTGGCGCGCCGGCTGGGAGACCGCGTCGGGCACTGGATCACGCACAACGAACCCTGGTGCACGGCCTTCCTCGGCCACCACGAGGGCTGCCACGCGCCCGGTGTGCGCGACCTGGCGACTGCGCTGCAGGTCTGCCACCACCTGCTGCTGTCGCATGGGCTGGCCCTGCAGGTGATCCGCGCCCGAGTCCCCGACGCCAGGGCGGGCATCACACTGAGCCTGCACCCGATCTCGGCGGCCTCCGACCGTCAGGCCGACCGCGACGCGGCGCATCGGCACGATGGCCTGCGCAACCGCTGGTTCCTCGACCCGCTGCACGGCCGGGGCTACCCCGAGGACACCTGGGCATTGCTGGGGCCACTGGCGCCGCAGGTGGCGCCCGGCGACCTCGGGCTGATCGCCGGCCGCACCGACTTCCTGGGCGTCAACTACTACTTCCCGGAATGTGTGGCCGACGCGCCTGAGCGGCCACCGCTGCGCGCCCGCACCGTCGAGCGGCAGGGCGTCGAGCGCACCGCCTTCGGCTGGGAGGTGTCCCCAGACGGCATGGTCGAGCTGCTCGAGCGCGTGCATCACCAGTGGGGTGCGGGCCCCATCTTCCTGACCGAGAACGGTTCGACCTACGACGACGTGGTCGGTCCCGACGGGACGGTCGACGACGAGCCGCGCCGCCACTACCTCGAGCGCCATCTGCGTGCAGCGCATCAGGCCCTGGCGCGTGGCGTGCCGCTGGCGGGCTACTTCGCCTGGAGCCTGCTCGACAACTTCGAATGGGCCGAAGGCTACCGGCGCCGCTTCGGACTGGTCCATGTCGACTTCGCGACCCAGCAGCGGCGCCTGAAATCCAGCGGCCGCTGGTACGCGGCCTTCCTCGGCGGGAGCGCGGCGTGAGCCGGCTGGCACGGGCTGCGCGGGCTGTAGCGGCCGCATGGCCCGGCCTGCTGTTCGCGGCATCGGTGGCGGCGCAGGGCGCGCGGCCGGCGAGCGGACCCGGACCGCGCGCCGAGGTCATCCACTGGTGGACCTCGGCGGGCGAGGCCGCTGCCGTGCAGGCGCTGGCCGAGGCCTACCGTGCGGCCGGTGGCACCTGGATGGACATGGCGGTCGCGCAGGGTGAACAGGCGCGCCTGGTGGCCATCAACCGCATCATCGGCGGCAACCCGCCGACGGCCGCGCAGTTCAACACCTCGGGCCAGTTCCTCGACATTGTCGAGCGCGGCATGCTCAACCCGATGGACGAAGTCGCCCGGCGCGACGACTGGGACCGCATCCTGCCGGACATCGTGCTGTCGGCCGTCAAGGTGCGGGGCCAGTACTTTGCGGTGCCGGTCACGCTGCACAACCCGGCCTGGATGTGGTACTCGAAGGCGGCGTTCAGGCAGGCCGGCATCAGCGGCGAGCCGCGCAGCATCGACGAGTTGTTCGTCGTGCTCGACAAGCTGCGCGCGGCCGGCCTGGTGCCGCTGGCCCATGGCGGGCAGGACTGGCAGGACAGCATCGTCTTCTCCGCGGTACTGGCCAACGTCGGCGGTCGCGAGCTCTACCTGCGTGTGCTGCGCGACGGCGACGCCGATGCCATCCTGTCCGACGCCTTCCGGCAGGTGCTGCTGACCTTCAAACGCCTGCAGGGCTATGTCGACAAGGGCTCACCGGGACGCAACTGGAACGACGCGACCTCGATGCTGATCGCGGGAAAGGCCGGCCTGCAGTTCATGGGCGACTGGGTCAAGGGCGAATTCGCGCAGGCCAGGCAGGTTGCCGGCCGGGACTACGGTTGCATCCCGGGCTTCGGACCGAACTCGCCCTACATCGTCCAGGGCGACGTGTTCGTGTTCCCGCGGACCAGTCATCCGCGCGCAGTCGAGGCGCAGCAGTTGCTCGCCTCGGTGGTCATCGCACCGGCCACGCAGGTCGCGCTCAGCCACCGCAAGGGCTCGATCCCGGTGCGCACCGACGTCGACGCCAGTCGGCTCGACATCTGCGCGCAGCAGGGCCTGGCGATCCTCAAGGACAAGTCCCGCCACCTGGGCAACGGTGAGATGTACATGAGCCGCGAGCGCAACAGCGCGCTGTCGGACATCCTGACCGCCTACTGGAACCGCAACTTCTCGGTCGAGAAGGTGCAACGCGACATCGTCGCCGCACTGGCGCGCTGAACCCATGCCCGCCGCCCCTGCGCCCTGAGGGCCCTGCGGCCTCCCCACCCCCCCAAGGAACGAGCTCGAGGAGAACTGGACCATGGCTCTCGATGCGGTGCGCAGAATCGTCGTCACCGGTGGCGGAACCGCTGGCTGGATGAGCGCGGCGGCGCTGGCCCGCCTGCTCGACGGCGCCTACGACATCCAGCTGGTGGAGTCCGACGAGATCGGCATCATCGGTGTCGGCGAGGCGACCATCCCCAACATCAAGAACTACAACCAGGCGCTGGGCCTGGACGAGAACGACTTCCTGCGCGCCACGCAGGGGACCTTCAAGCTGGGCATAGAGTTCGTCGACTGGGGCGCGAAGGGCGAACGTTACACGCACGGCTTCGGCCGCATCGGCCAGGAGCTGATGGGCGTGCCCTTCCATCACTACTGGCTGCGGCTGCGTCGCGAAGGCCTGGTCGGCCCGGCGCTGGACCCGTACTCGATCAACACCGTGGCACCGGCGCGGGCCCGCTTCATGCGCGCGCGCCAGGACATGCCCAACTCGCCGCTGGGCGACATCGCCAACGCGTTCCATTTCGACGCCAGCCTGTACGCGAAGTACCTGCGCAGCTTCGCCGAGGCGCGCGGCGTGCAGCGCATCGAAGGCCGCATCGTCGGCGTGCAGCAACGCGAGCCCGATGGCGGCATCGCGGCGCTGCAGCTGGCCGACGGTCGCCGCGTGGAGGGAGACTTCTTCATCGACTGCTCGGGACTGCGCGGCCTGCTGATCGAGCAGACGCTGGGGGCGGGCTACGAGGACTGGTCGCACTGGCTGCCCTGCGACCGTGCGATCGCCGTGCCTTGCGAGTCGGTCGATCCGCTGCTGCCGATCACGCGCTCGACCGCCCATGGCGCAGGCTGGCAGTGGCGCATTCCGCTGCAGCACCGCATCGGCAACGGTCATGTGTTCTGCAGCCGCTTCATGAGCGAGGACGAGGCGACGGCCATCCTGCTGGGCAGGCTGGACGGGCGCGCCCTTGCCGAGCCGCGCACCATCCGTTTCGTGACCGGCCGCCGGCGCCGGTTCTGGGACCGCAACTGCGTCGCGGTCGGGCTGGCCAGCGGCTTCCTCGAACCGCTGGAGTCGACCAGCATCCACCTGATCCAGACCGCGATCGCGCGCATCGTGGCGTTCTTCCCGCATGCCGGGCTCGACGCCGCCGACATCGCCGAATACAACGAGCAGACGCGGTTCGAGTACGAGCGCATCCGCGACTTCATCATCCTCCACTACCACGCGACCCGGCGGGACGACACGCCGTTCTGGCGCCATGTGCGGCGCATGAGCGTGCCCGAGTCGCTGCAGCGCAAGATCGAGCTGTTCTGCAGCAATGCGCGCATCGTGCGCGAGAACAACGAGCTGTTCGCCGAACTGTCATGGCTGCAGGTGATGCACGGCCAGGGCCTGCGCCCGGGTGGCTACCACCCTCTGGCCGACCTGCCGTCCACGCCCGAGGTCAAGGCCTTCGTGGACGACGTGGAAAACGTGATCCGCAAGTGCGTCGACGTGATGCCCACGCAGGCGGAGTTCATCGCCACGCATTGCGCCGCCCGGCCGGCATGAGAGCCACCGGTGGGCGTGGGTCGACCGGCGGGTGCGGCGTTCGACTGGTGGCGGCGGCCCTCGGTGCGCTGATGCTGGCCGCCTGCGGCACGCCCGGAGCCAGCCTGCCCCCCCCGGGGGCGGACGAGATCGCGGCCTGGGTCACCACCGCTGACCGGCAGCAGCTGCTGCAGCGGCAGCGTGTCGGTCCGCGGTTCGGCCGAACGGCAGCCGGCGCGCAGGTGATCGAGGTCGACGACACGCGGCGCTACCAGGTGATGGCGGGCTTCGGCGCCTCGATGACCGATGCCAGCGCCTGGCTGATCCAGCAGCGCATGAGCGCCGCGCAGCGCCAGGCCCTGATGCAGGAGCTGTTCGGGCGCGGCGAGCAGGGCTTGGGCATGGACCTCGTGCGCTTGACCCTCGGCGCGTCGGACTTCTCGTTCACCCACTACAGCTACGCCGACCGCCCTCCCGGCGAGACCGACCTGCCGCTGGCGCACTTCTCCATCGAACCGGCGCGACGCGACGTGCTGCCCGTGGTGCGCCAGGCGCTGGAACTGAACCCATCGCTGCAGGTCATGGCCTCGCCATGGAGCGCGCCGGGCTGGATGAAGACCAGTGACAGCCTGATCAAGGGCAGCCTGCGGCCCGACATGTACGACGCGTTCGCACGTTACCTGGTGGCTGCGGTCGAGGCCTTTGCGGCCGAAGGAGTGCCGCTGTTCGCGCTGACGGTGCAGAACGAGCCGCACTTCGAACCCGACGACTATCCGGGCATGCGCGTCACGCCGCAGGCGCGCGCCGAGTTCGTGGCGCACCACCTGGGGCCGCTGCTCGGCCGCAAGGGCCTGCCGACCCGCGTCATCGAGTGGGACCACAACTGGGACGACCCGGATGCCGCGCTGGCGGTGCTGGGCGACCCGGCGGCACGGCGCTGGATCAGCGGCGTCGGCTGGCACTGCTACGTGTCCGACCAGCTGCTTCCGAACCAGACCCGGGTGCGCGAGGCCTACCCCGAGCTGGATGTCTGGCTGACCGAGTGTTCGGGCGGCGAGTGGAAGCCTCATTGGCCGGAGACCCTGCCCTGGTTGGCGCGCACGCTGGTGATCGGCGCGACGCGCCACTGGGCGCGTGGCGTGCTGATGTGGAACCTGGCGCTGGACGAGCAGCACGGGCCGCATCGCGGTGGCTGCAAGGACTGCCGCGGCGTCGTCACCATCGACTCGCGCAGCGGCGAAGTGACGCGCAACATGGAGTACTACGCGTTTGCGCATGCCAGCCGCTTCGTGCGGCGCGGGGCGCAGCGCATCGAATCCAGCCCCGGGGTCGATGGCGTCGACAGCGTCGCCTTCCGCAATGCCGACGACGGATCGCTGGTGCTGGTGCTGGCCAACTCGGCCTCGTCGCAGCGGGACATCGTCGTGCAGCATCGCGGGCGGGCGGCCCGCCACATCCTGCCGCGCGAGAGCGTGACCACCCTGCAATGGGCGCCCTGAGCCGGCGCCGGCGGGGCTCGTGCGGCCCGGCCCGCCCTTTCCCGGCGGCCCGCACCCTGGCCGGCGTGCTGCTCGGCCTGGCGTGCGCGGTCAGCGGCGCGCAGCCGGCCCTGCGGCTGGCCGGAATCTTCGGCGACCACATGGTGCTGCAGCGCGGCCAGCCGCTGGTCGTCTGGGGTGAAGCCGCCGCGGGCGAGCGCCTCGAGGTGTCGTTCGCCGGCTCGCGCCGACGGACGCGTGCCGGGCCGGACGGCCGCTGGCAGGTCCGCCTGCCGGCACAGGAGGCGGGCGGGCCGCACCGGCTGCAGGTGCGCTCGGCTGCGGCGATGATCGAGCGCGTCGACGTGCTGGTCGGCGACCTGTGGCTGTGCGCCGGCCAGTCCAACATGGAGTGGACGGTCGCGCAGTCGGCCGATGCCGAACGCCAGACCGCTGCCGCACACGCGCCGACGATTCGCCATGCCAAGCTGTTGCCACGCCAGAGCCTGCGGCCACTGGATGACACGGGTCCGGTGGCCTGGCGAGCGGCCTCGCCGGCGACCGTCGGCGCCTTCACCGCGGTCGGCTACTACTTCGCCCGCGCCCTTCAGCGCGAGGTGCCGGTCCCGATCGGGCTGATCGACGTGGCCCGCGGGGGCAGCCACCTCGAGACCTGGTCGAGCCCGGCCGCGCTTCGTGCCGACGCGTCGATGCGCGCAGCCTTGAAGGCGCTGCCTGCCGACGAGGACGCCTTTGCGAGGGCCGTGCGGCGGCGCCAGCACGGCATGGCCCGCCGCTGGCAGGGCGATCGCTGGGCAGCGTCTGACAGCCAGCGCGAGGACTTGGACGATGCCGACTGGCCCCTGATGTCGCTGCCCGGGGTCTGGGAGCAGCGCGGGCTGGACGGCTTCGACGGCGTGGTCTGGTTCCGGCGCGAGGTCGACCTCGACACCGCCCAGGCGCAGTCGCCGGCCGAGCTGCTGCTGGGACCGGTGGACGATTGCGACGACACCTGGGTCAACGGTGTGCCCGTGGGCCAGACCTGCGGCTGGGACCAGCCCCGGCGGTACGCGCTGCCAGCCGGGGTGCTGCGGCCAGGACGCAACCGGCTGGCCGTGCGCGTGCGGGATACCGGTGGCGACGGTGGCCTGCATGGGGCCGCCGGGGCAATGATGCTGCGTACGGCGGCCGGCGAGGTGGCGCTGGACGGCCCCTGGCGCGTGATGGCCGAGTCAGCGCTGGACAAGACGTCGCCGGGCTTCAACGACGGACCGTCGCTGCTGTTCAACGCCATGATCCACCCGCTGACCCGCCTGCCTCTGCGCGGCGTGCTGTGGTACCAGGGCGAGAGCAACGTGCCTCGCGCGGCACGCTACGGCCAGGCGTTCAAGCGCATGATCACCGACTGGCGGCGGCGCTGGGGCCAGAGCCGGCTGCCCTTCCTGTTCGTGCAGCTGCCGGCCTTCCTCGAGGATCACGGCGACCGCAGGCTGCCCAGTGCCTGGGCCGAGCTGCGTGAAGCGCAGGCCCGGGCGCTCGCGCTGCCGGCGACCGCGATGGCGGTGGCGTTGGACCTGGGAGACGCGCGGGACATCCATCCGCGCGACAAGCGAAGCGTCGGGGAACGTCTGGCAAGGCTGGCAGCCCGTGACCTGTTCAAGCTGCCCGTCGCGGCCGGCGGGCCGATGATCGAGGCCGTGCGCTGGCGGCGTGACGGGTCGGTCGAGTTGAGCTTCGGCGTGCCCGCCGGCCGGCTGCTCGCGCGTGCGGGCGGCCGCGAGGTGCGCGGCTTCGTGCTCGCCGGTGCCGACCGGCAGTTCGTGCCGGCAAGCGCCCGCATCGACGGGCGCCGGGTCATCGTGCGCAGCGAGCAGGTCAGGCGGCCGACGGCGCTGCGCTACGCCTGGGCCGACAACCCCTCGGAGGCCGACCTGATCGACAGCAACGGCATGCCCGCGGCCCCGATGCGCACCGACGACTGGCCGCTGTCGACGCGCGCCGCCCGCCTGGTCTTTCCCTACCAGTGAACATGGGCGCGCACGCACGAGGTGTAGCGGTCGCGCCGGCCGGCCTGCTCAGGCTCATGGTGTGGGCTGCACTGTGCATGGCGGCGTCAGGCACCCGGGCACAGCAGGCGCTGCAGCCGCCGCTTCCTGCCTCGTCTGCCTCCTCGCCTGCAGCCACCCCTGCGGTCGTCGGCGGCGGCCCCGCGCCCGGGGCGGGGCAGCTGTGGCGCGGCCAGATCACCTCTTCCCGGTCCGGCCAGGTGATCGACTATGCCGTCTACCTGACGCAGCCCGCTGCCGGCCCTTTGCGAAAGCTGGTCTACCTGCTGCACGGCGCCGGCGGCGGCGTGGACAGCTGGCTGCGCGATGGCCACCTGGCCGCGCCACTGGCCGACTCGCTGCGGGCCTTCGGCAGGCAGCCGCTGGCGCTGGTGATGCCCAGCGTCGGTCCGCACAGCTGGTGGGTCGACGGCGGGTCCGTGGCGGCGGCCACGGCGCTGGCCGACGAGCTGATGCCGGCCGTCGAGGCGCGCCTGGGCGCAGGGGCGACGACAAGGCGGGCTTTGGCTGGTGTCTCGATGGGGGGCTACGGCGCACTGCACCTGATGCTGGCTCAGCCGGGTCGCCTGTGCGCCACCGCACTGATCGCGCCGGCGGTGTACGAACCGCTGCCGCCGCTGAGCTCGGCGGCCCGATCGAGCGCCCAGTTCGCGCGGGACGGCGGCTTCGACGGGGAGCGCTGGCAGCAGCTTTCGCCGCAACGTCGCCTGCGCGCGTACGCGCACCAGCAACAGCGGGTGCCGGTGTGGATCCTGGCCGGCACCGAAGATGCCCTCGGGATCGCCACCGCCTCGGCGCGGCTGGCGCAGCGCCTGGCCGACATCGACCGCCAGGAGGTCGAGCTGCGGCTGGTGCCCGGCGGACATGACCAGGCGACCTTCGATCGCGCCTGGCCGCTGGCACTGGAGTTTCTCGGCCGCCGTTGCGGGACCGATGGCGGCGCCGACCCGATGCCGCCCCAGGAGCGCTGACGATGCCGCCGCCTGCATGGTTCGCGCCGGCGCCGGCGATCCGGCACCTGCCGCTGCCCGACGACAGGATCTGCCTGGTCGTCGACGGCCTGCTGAGCGACCCGCTGTCGCTGGTGGCGCAGGCGTGCGCCGGCGTATCACGATTCCAGGCGTCGGCGCATGCCTACCCGGGCCATGAGCTGCGCCTGGACCATGCCTTCACCCAGGCCCTGGTCGACCATTTCCTGCGCCATCTGGCGGCACCGCTGGGCGTGGACCAGGTGCTGGCCGCGGCCGTGCGCCTGAGCCTGGTGACCCGACCCGAGACCTCGCTGGATCCGCGCCAGTGGTTCTGCCACCGCGACCACGGCGGCCTCGCTGCGGGCGAATGCCTGGTCGCCTCGGTGCTGTACCTGTTCGAAGACGAGGCGCTCGGTGGCACCAGCTTCTATCGCCCCCGCCGCACGATGGCAGAGGTCGAGGCCCTGGTGCGTGACAGCCTGGCCTTGCGCCGCGAGGCCTTTCGTTCACGCTATCCGGAGATCGCTGCGGGCTACCTGGTCGACGGCAACGCCTGGTTCGAGCGCGTGGCCTGGTCGCCGGCCCGGTTCAATCGCGCGCTGTTCTACGACGGCTCGGTGTTCCACTCGGGCGACATCCGGCAACCCGCGCGCATGCTCCTCGATCCTCGCCGGGGCCGCCTGACCCTCAACGCCTTCCTGCGCTGCCGCCGCGCGCCACCTCGACCAGCACCCAGGCCGACACCGGCGCGGTGACGAACAGGAACGCCAGCACCAGCAACTCGGCGCCACCGCCCCGGCCTTGCCAGGCCAGCGCCAGCGTCGACGCCAGCAGCACGCAGCCGACGCCCAGCGTGGTCGCCTTGGAGGGCCCATGCAGGCGCTTGGCGAAGTCGTCCAGGCGGGCCAGCGCCCAGGAGCCGAGCAGCGCAAAGGCCGCGCCTGCGACCAGCAGCAGGCTCAGCAGGAGGTCGACCAGCGTGTCCGTCATGGCTGCTGCCCTGCGCCGGCCAGCCCGAAGCGCGCCAGCGCGACGGTGGCGACGAAGCCCAGCAGGCCGATCAGCAGCGCCGCTTCGACCAGCAGCGTGCTGCCGGTCGCCAGGCCCACCAGCACGAACAGCGCCGTGCCGTTGACCGTCATCGCGTCCAGCGCCAGGATGCGGTCGGCCAGGGACGGGCCCAGCCACAGCCGCCAGGCGTTGAGCAGCAGGGCCAGCAAGAAGGCCCCCTGCACCCAGGGCAGCAGGGTCTGCAACAGGGTCATGACAGGATCTCCGCGAGCGGCATTTCGTACCTGTGCCTGATGGTCCCGGCGACAGCGGCGGCCGCCGCGTCGTCGGGGCAGTGGAACACGTGGACCCGCATCGTGCCGGCCCTTGCATCGTGACCGGCGGCCAGGGTCCCCGGGGTCAGGCTGACGATCATCGCCAGCAGCGTGACACGCGCCGGGTCCTGCTCGTGCAGCGGCACGTCGATGTCGCGCGGCACGATGCCCGACGGCCTGAGCAGGGCGCGCAGACCGACCTCCACGCTGCCGCGGACGATGTCGCACAGCACGGTCCACGACAAGCGCAGCGCGGCAGGCAGGCGGCGCCAGCGTGTGCGGGCCGTTGCCGGCACGACGCCACAGGCCGGCGGCAGGGCCAGGCCCAGCACGAGCGCAAGCAGCCCCTGCCCGAGCGACAGGCTCTGCGCCAGCAGCAGCCAGCTGGCCGCCAGCAGCAGCGACAGGGCGGGTGCGGGCAGCAGGGCCTGGCGCCATGGCCGGCGGGTGCGGGTCATGGGCCTTCCCCTCGTTCGCGCATTTCGCGCCGCAGGTCGAAGGCGGCGGGCACGGGACGCGCGCCGAGCACCGCCTGGCGATAGTCCCTCGGCGCGACGAGCTGGGCGGCGGTGGCGTCGGTGAAGCGGGCGAGCCTGCCGGCCAGCGGCGTCAGCGCCGTGACGGCGGCGAGCAGAAGACCGAGCGTCCAGCGCTCGAGGCGGTCGGCCGCCGGTGATGCGCTCGGGCGCGCCGCGGGGGGCGGGGGGGAGGTCGCGGGCGACCAGAACAGCGTCATGCCGGCGCGCACCAGGGCGATCAGGAGCGCCAGGCCGGAGCCGAGCAGCACGGCCACGGAGGCGGCCGCCAGCGAGCCCCCGCCCTCGCCCGCGGCGCGCAGCAGCAGTGCCTTGCCGAGAAAACCCGGCAGCGGCGGCAGGCCCGCGCTGGCCACCGCCAGCAGCATGAACGCGACGCCGGCAGCCAGCGCCCCGGCCGGCCGGGGACCGGCGACCAGCCGGTCGCCTTCGACGCCGCGACCTGCGAGGCGGTCGGCGAGCAGGAACCAGGCCGCGGCCACCAGTGTCGTGCCGACCAGGTAGAACAGCCCCGCCGACAGCGCCGCCGCCGAGCCCAGGCCGACCGCCAGCAGCAGCGTGCCTGCCGAGCCGACGACCAGGTAGGCCACCAGGATGCGCAAGCGGCGCGCCGCCAGCGCGCCGATGGCCGCCAGCGCCACCGTGGCGAGCGCCAGCACCGGCAGCACCGGCGAGGCCAGCCCGGAGAGCGCGCCGGCCTCGGCGCCGGTCAGCAGCGTGGTGGTGCGCGCCAGGGCATAGACGCCGACCTTGGTCATGATGGCGAACAGCGCCGCCGCCGGCGCCGACGCGGCGGCGTAGGCCTCCGGCAGCCAGAAGTACAAGGGCACCAGCGCCGCCTTGATCGCGAAGACGACCATCAGCAGCGCCAGCGCCGCCCGGGCCAGCGGCAGCTCGGGTGCGGGCAGGCGGGCCAGGCGGTCGGCCAGGTCGGCCAGGTTGAGCGTGCCGGTGACGCCGAACAGCAGACTGGCGGCCAGCAGGAACAGCGCCGAGCCGACGAGGTTGAAGACCACGTAGTGCAGCGACGCGCCCAGCCGGGCGCGGCCGGCGCCGTGCAGCAGCAGGCCGTAGCTGGCGGCCAGCAGCACCTCGAAGAACACGAACAGGTTGAACAGGTCGGCGGTCAGGAAGGCGCCGTTGAGCCCCATCAGCTGCAGCTGCAACAGCGAGTGGAAATGCGGTCCGCGCCGGTCCTCCCCACCCAGCGCCCAGCACAGCGCCGGCGCGGCGACGGCGACCGTCAGCACCAGCATCAGCGCCGACAGGCGGTCCAGCGCGAGCACGATGCCGACCGGCGCCGCCCAGTTGCCGGCCAGGTAGGCCTGGACCGAGCCGTCGGCCGCGCGCCCGAGCAGCAGCAAGGCGACGAGCCCCAGCGCGACCAGGGCGAAGAGCGACAGGGGTCGCACCAGCCGGCGCAGCCACGCCTGCCGCGAGGATTCCAGGACGACCAGCAGTGCGCCGGCGACCAGCGGCAGCACGATGGGCAGCACGATGGCGTGTGCGTGCAGCAGCGCCTTCATCAGCCACGCTCCCTGCCGGCGTCGCCGTCGACATGGTCGCTTGCGACCTCGGCGTGCGCGCGCAGTGCGATCGCCAGCACGACGGCCGTCAAGGCAAAGCTGATCACGATGGCCGTCAGCACCAGGGCCTGGGGCAGCGGGTCGGCCAGCGTCGCCAGGCTGGAGACGCGGTCCTTGGACACGATCGGTGCGGCGCCATGGCGCAGCCGCCCCATGGCCAGGATGAACAGGTTGACCGCATAGGACAGCAGGGTCAGTCCGAGGATGACCTCGAAGCTGCGCGCGCGCAGCAGCAGCCAGCAGCCGCAGCCCGCGAGCGTGCCGACGAAGAGCGAAAACAGCAGTTCCATGTGGTGCCTGCGCCGTTCAGGGTTCGGCCAGCCTGAGCAGGCTGCCCAGCATGAGCCAGGTGGCGGCGACCACCACCACCAGCACGCCCAGGTCGAACAGCGACGCGCTGGCCAGCGGCACCGCGCCCACCAGTGGCCACCAGGGGTAGTCGTAGGTGCTGGTGAGGAAGGGCGAACCGAAGGCCAGACTGCCCAACCCGGTGCTGGCCGCGACCAGCAGGCCCAGCCCCAGCCAGGGGCGTGCCGCCTGGGGGGCCGCGGCCGGCGGCCGCAGGGACGGCGACGCCCGCCGCTCGGCGAGCGCGCGCAGCAGCAAGCCCAGCGCCAGCACCAGGCCGGCGATGAAGCCGCCACCCGGCAGGTTGTGCCCGCGCAGGAACAGGTGCACGGCCAGCAGCACGACGAAGGGCCACAGCCAGCGGACGACGACCTGCAGGGGCAGCGCGGCGGGTGCGGCGGGCGGCCGCGGGCCGCGGGGCACGAAGCCGGCGAGCAGGCCATGCACGGTCAGCGCGGCGATCGCCAGCACGGTGATCTCGCCAAAGGTGTCCAGGCCGCGGAAGTCGACGATGATGACGTTGACGGCATTGGCACCGCCACCCAGCGGCAGGCTGTCGGCCAGCATGGCGCCGGAGATCGACCGCGTCGGCAGCGTGAGCACCTGCCACAGCAGCGCCGCCACGCCGGCGCCGAGGGCGGCGGCCAGGGCGCCGTCGCGCCAGGCGCGGAGCCGGCCGGGTGGCGGCGCCTCGGCCGGCAGCCAGCGCAGCGACAGCACGACCAGCAGCACGCTGGCGAACTCCACCAGCAGCTGTGTCAGCGCCAGGTCCGGCGCCGAGAACCACGCGAAGAGCAGGCTGACCGCCAGGCCGACCCCGCCGACCAGCAGCACCGCCACCAGGCGCTGGCGATGCAGCACCAGGGCCCCGGCCGCACTGGCCATGCCCAGGCCCGCCAGGGCGAGCTCGACCCCTCCGACGCTGGATGCCGGCGCCGCCGCGGCCAGCCCGGCGGGAAGCTCCCGCCAGGGCAGCCCGGCGAGCCAGGGCGACAGACCCGCCGCCAGCGCCGTCACCAGCAGCAGCGCCAGGTAGCGTTGCAGGCTGCCGTTCTGCAACAGCCGCGTGCCGGTGCCGCCAGCGGCCAGCAGTGCGTCCAGCAGGAAGCGGAAGGCCTCGCGGCCGCCACGCGAGAAGCCGCCGGGCAGGTGCGCGATGCGGTGCAGGTCGACCCGCGACTGCAGGCCGAAGTACAGCGCGATGCCACCTGCCACCGCCGTGAGGCTCATGGCCAGGGGCAGGTTCAGGCCATGCCACAGCGCCAGCTGGTAGGGCGGCAAGGCGGTCCCCGGTCGGCCATGGACGGCGGCCTGCGCGGCGACGTCGAGCACGCCGCCGATCAGCGCCTGCGGTGCCAGGCCGAGGGCCAGGCACAGCAGCACCAGCAGCAGCACCGGCAGCCGCATGAAGAACGGCGGCTCGTGCGGCTGGCGCGGCAAGTCCCGGGGTTCGCCGTTGAAGAAGGTGTCGTGGATGAAGCGCAGCGAGTAGGCGACCGCGAACACCCCGGCCAGGGTGGCGCCGGCGGGCAGCAGCCACTGCAGCGCACCGCGGCCCTGCAGGCCCAGGGTCTCGGCGAAGAACATCTCCTTGCTGAGGAAGCCATTGAGCAGCGGCACGCCGGCCATGGCGGCCGCCGCCACCATGCCCAGCGTGGCCGTGAAGGGCATGTAGCGCATCAGGCCGTTGATGCGCCTGAGGTCCCGCGTGCCGCACTCGTGGTCGATGATGCCCACGCTCATGAACAGGCCAGCCTTGAAGATCGCGTGGTTGACGACGTGGAACACCGCCGCCACCACCGCCAGCGGTTCGCCCAGGCCGAGCAGCAGCGTCACCAGACCCAGGTGGCTGATCGTGCTGTAGGCCAGCAGGCTCTTCAGGTCGTGGCGGAAGATCGCGATCCAGGCGCCGACGATCAGCGTCGCCAGGCCGACCAGGGTGACGCTCCAGAACCAGGCCTGGCTGCCGGCCAGCGCCGGGTACAGGCGGGCCAGCAGGAACACGCCGGCCTTGACCAGGGTGGCCGAGTGAAGGTAGGCCGAGACCGGGGTCGGCGCGGCCATCGCATGCGGCAACCAGAAGTGGAACGGGAACTGCGCGCTCTTGGTGAACGCGCCCAGCA
>Ga0209573_1002784_pt1 | contig 21021 bp, 23 predicted proteins | sample TNRBio252014_DNA_FD_185870 | JGI IMG/M metagenome (GOLD analysis project Ga0209573, IMG submission 185870) | Wastewater treatment Type I Accumulibacter community from EBPR Bioreactor in Madison, WI, USA - TNR Reactor_6/25/2014_ DNA (SPAdes)... | ecosystem: Engineered > Bioreactor > EBPR >...
TGCCGGCCGGCCGGCGGCGGCGCCCGGTGCTGGCGACCGGCGTTCGTGCCGCCGCCGGCCCCGGCTTTCGCCGGAGCGGGCGGCGGGGAGTTACTTTGGAAGGCCGACGGTGCCGCCGCCGAGCAGCGCACTCGTGACAGTCGTGCCGCCGATCGACGATGCGTTCCCGGTGCACAGGCCGTGCGTCACGCCCCAGCCGTTGTAGGTGTTGGCGGAACACGCGATGTTCCGGGTGTTGTGCGGCTCCACCCGCAGCGGACCGTTGACGGCGTTGGTGATCTTGTTGCCGGTCAGCAGCACGTTCTCGGTCCAGAAATTGTTGTCCGAGTAGACCAGGATCGACGTCTGCCCGTGTTCGGGATGCGCCTGCGGCGAACGATCGATCGTGTTGTCCTGGACGACGACGTTGCGGACGCCACGCGTCGCCCATGACGACTCGGCGGCGATGTAGATGCCGGCATCCGAGGACCGGGTGATCTTGTTGCGCCGGATGGTGACGTTCTCGCCGCCGACGACGGAGATGCCGCGGCCCCACGGCTGATCGGCCACATCGTTGTTCTCGATCAGCACCTGGTAGGTGTTGACCGGGTGGTAGGCATAGGTGACGACGGCGATGCAATCGTCGCCCGAGTTCCGCACCTTGTTGCCGGCGATGTAGATATGATGCGCGCCGCCGGAGATATGGATCGAGTCCGACCGCGTGTTGTAGACGCGGTTGGCGGTGATGCGGCCGTCGCGGGCGCCATAGGTGATGATGCCGGGGCCGTTGCCGCCGTCGATGGTGACGTTGTGGACGACCCAGTTGCTGGCGCCTTCCTCGATCCAGACGGCTTCGTCCTCGTTGGTCCGCTGGTTGCCGTAGGTCAGCAGCTTGAGTGCGTAGATCCCGGCATTCGCCCCGTCCAGCTTCACCTGCCGGTTGTTCGGATCGCGCGCATACAGCACCGATGCGTCGCCGCTGCCGATCATCTTGACGCCGCCGTCGATGACGATCCGCGTGATGTTGTACGTCCCGCTCGGGATGCGCACGCAGCGCGCGGCGATCGATTTCGCCGCCTGGATCGTGTTCTGGATCGCGCCCGTCGCGTCGCTGCCGTCGGTCCTGGCGCCGTACTGGGCGATCGAGAGGCATTGGTTGACGTCGGGCGGCCGCCCCGGCACCGCGGCCTCGACGCCGATCGGCGTCGACAGCCATGCCGCCAGGATCGACGCCGTGGCTGCGGCGCACCGGCCGCCGATCTTATGGGCGCCGGCGGTGCGGCGCTGTTCGCTGTCACTCATGAGCATTTCGGTCTCTCCGAACCTGTTTGCTTGGACCGGCCCGCCTTTTCCCCTCCGGGCCGGTTCGACCTGCTCGGCTATCCGGCACTGCAGCGATGGACGGTCCCGGCGCCAGTGCGCTGATTGCCACGATGACCGAGCAGAGTTTCATTTGGGTTAACGAAAGTGTCTGGGCGGTGTCGCTACGTGTTATTAGCCAGTACAGTTCGAATGCGGCCGCACAGGTCGCGCATATGGTTTACCCGTGCCGACCGAAATCGCGAGATTGAACTGGCGACTTTGTAGTTGAGCTGGTTCTTGATTGGTGAATATGGCTTGAAGATGACGCAAGGACTTCGCGAACTACGGAAAATCTTGCTCTACCTCAGATAGAAAAAGCCATGCATCCACTCGCGGTGTCCACAAGCGGGGACAACCGCCGTTCTGCTCGAACGGCTGGCGAAGGGGGGCGACGGAAGAGGCGGATGGAGGCGGGAGGTTCGGCGGAGGGGGAACGGCTGAAGGGAACGGAGCCGCGCGAGCGTTGCCGGCCGGCGTGTTCCGCGGCTATCGCGGATCGCCGGCCGGCCGGCTCTACCTCTGCAGGACGGCCTGCACCTCGCGCAGCTGCGTGCGCAGGCGCAGCAGCAGGAAGCCCTGGCTCGCCAGATGGCTGGGAACGAATTGGCTGGACGGGCCGCCGTTCAGCACCACCCAGACACTCTGGCCCGCGGCCTCGCGCGCGCTCTCCAGCATCTGCGCCCAGACCGTCTCGACATTGCGTTCGACGAGGAGCTCATGGAAGTCTTGGCCCAGTGCGCCCAAGAGCATGGCGTAGGCGTAGAGCCGGCCCTTGGTCTGGTAGAAGACGTCATCGGCGGTGAAGCTGATCGGGAAGCCCGCATTCTCGCGCAGATGCTGGTCGATGACGGCCGAGGACGAGCCGAGGTCGTTGGCGAATCGCTCCAGCGTGTCGATCAGATTGTCGCCGCGACGATCGAAGGTGGCGGTCCCTTCGGCGACCCGCTGGTTGTAGGCGCGGAGCGCCCGCCAGGCGGCGCGGTACTGACTTTCGGCGGATGCGGTCGGCGCCATCGACGTGCTCAGGTCGAACAGCCAGACGGTGCCGGGGTAGCGCAGCAGGCCGGCCGCCCGGTCGACGTCCGGATCGACCGCCGAGGAGCCGCGCGACCGCGCGAGCTGCTCCGCGAGTGCGTTGCCGAAGCGGCTGAGGCCGTAGACCAGCCCCTGCTGGAAGTTGGGCATATTGTCGAGGGTGGAACCGGGAAGGAAAAACGGATCGTTGGCCGTCCAGCCATTGACCTCGACCTCCCGCTGCAGCAGGGCGGCGGCCATGTCGACGGCATGGCTGCCGCCTGCGGTCGGCTCCGGCGGCGTGAAGGCGAGATCGTCGTCGATCTTATGCACCCAGATGGCGCCGACGACGTAGTAGAGCACGACGACGAGAAGCAAGGCCATGAGGATGCGCAACCAGAGCCGTCCTCCGCCCATCAGGGTCAGACGATCGGAAACCCGGTCCTTGACGTCGGTGAGGCTGGCCATGCCGTCTTCTCCCTGGCGTCGGACCGTCCGGCGGACACCTGCGACGCGCTCCCGGTCCGGGTTGTCCGCAATCGGCGCGAACGAGTCAAGGCGCCGCCCATCCTCGATCGCGCCCGAGGAACCTTCGCGTCATGGCGCCGTTGCCTCGATGAACGCCCGACACCGCTGCGGCGACGCGTCGAGCACGATGGAGTAGCAAAGATGGACAAGAACCGGATCGAAGGCAGCGCCAAGCAGGCCAAGGGCGCGGTGAAGGTGGCAGCTGGCAAGGTCACCGGCGACGAGAAGCTGAAGGCCGAGGGCCGGGCCGACAAGGCGAAGGGCAAAGTGCAGAACGCCGTCGGTGGCGCGAAAGACAAGCTCGCCGGCAAGCACTGAGCTTCGTGGCGACGGGCCTGGCCGGCGCACACCGCCGGCCGGGGCTGGATGCCGGCGGTCAGCGATCTTCGGGGAGCTCCGGCGGCGCGGCCGCCGGGCTCGAAGCGCCCGCGCGCTGCTCCAAGAGTTGCAAGATCACCGCCGCCGTGTTCTCGATCGGCCGGCGCGTGACGTCGATGACTTTCCAGCCATGCCGGGTGCAAAGCCTGCGCGCCTCCAGCAATTCTTTCGTCACCGATTCCGCTTCGGCATACGTGCTGGGACCGTCCTCGCTGAGACGCTTCAACCGCGACGATCGCACTTGTGTGAGCACGCTCGGCTGCACCGTCAGCCCGACCACCAGCGGCTTGCGCGCCAGCTTCACGCCATCCGGCAGCGGCACGCCGGGCACCAGCGGAACGTTGGCGGCCTTGACGCCCCGCGAGGCGAGATACATGCAGGTCGGCGTCTTCGTCGAGCGCGAGACGCCGACGAGGATCACGTCCGCACCCTCCAAGTCGTCGGCGGAGAGGCCGTCGTCGTGCGCCAGCGTGTACTTCATCGCCTCGACCCGCCGGTAATACTCTTCATCGATGAAATCACGCGCCGCCGTGCGGAAGCGGACGGCGGCGCCGGAATACGCGGCCAGTTCCGAGACGAACGGCTCCAGGACGAACAGGCAGGGGACGCCCAGGTGCTTGCAGCCTTCCTCCAGCGCCTCGCGGATATCGGTGGCGGCGATGCTGTGGAAGACGATCCCCCGACACTTGGCGAGCTCCGCCAGGATGCCCGGAACCAGCCCCAGGCTGCGCACCATTTTCCACAGGTGTCGGTCGACGGTGACGCCCTCGAGCTGCGCCACGGCGTTGCGCGCGATCATCTCCACCATCTCGCCCGACGCGTGCGAGACGAGATGCATGACGATGACCGTGCCGTTCTCGCCGTGTCCCAGTCGGGTGCTGTCGTCGATCATCGGTGATAGCCGCCGTCGAGCCGAAGCACCGTGCCGTTGATCATGACGTTCTGAATGACATGCAACACCATCATCGCGAACTCGGAGGGGTCGCCGAAACGGTGCGGGAACGGGATGGAATGTACCAGCCGGGAATCCAGGTTCGGCTCCATGGCGAACAGCGTCGCCGTGCCGAACAGGCCGGGGGCGATGCCGACGACGCGAATGCCATAGGTGCCCAGCTCACGCGCCGCCGGCAGGATCATGCTGACGACGCCGCCTTTGGACGCGGCGTAGGCCGCCTCGCCGCTCAGCCCCTCGAAGGCCGAGATCGACGCCGTCGAGATGATGACGCCGCGCTCACCGTTGGGCATCGGCGTCAGCCGCGCCATGTCGGCGGCCGCCAGCCGCATCATGTTGAAGGTGCTGATCAGGTTGACTTCCACCAGCCGGCGGAAGTTCTCCAGCGGCATCGGCCCGTCGTCTTCCAGAATGCGCTGAGACTTGGGCAGGCCGACGCAGTTGACGAGGATGCGCGCCGGGCCGTGCACCTCACGGGCGCGGCCGAACGCCGCCTCCGCCGCCGCGGCGTCCGAGACGTCGCAAGGGATCGCGAGGCCGTCGATGGCTTCGCCGACGATGCCCACGCGCACCGCGTCGATGTCGATCGCCGTGACGCGGGCGCCGGCCTCGGCCAGATGGCGCGCGGTCTCGGCGCCCAACCCCGATGCGGCTCCCGTCACCACCACCGGGCACTGCCATAGGTCCATTCACTTCCTCCGCCACGACGTCGCGGTAGTATCTGACGATTTGCAGTCGGCTCTGTCCAGCCGCCAATGGTCGCACCGGCGAATCAGGTTTTCGGCCGGCTGTGAACGTGGGGCAATTCCGGCACGCCGTCGTCGGCCCCGGGATCGTGGTCGTGCTGCTCCCCCGCGCCGTGATGGTGCCCTTCGAGACGGAGGTCGACGGGCACCAGCCAGAGGTGGCCGTGACGGACGCCGCGCTGGGTGATCACCTCGGCCGCGAACCCCTTCACGTCCTCGGTGCGTCCACGAAGGATCGCCGCCTCCAGGCAGTTGTCGTGGTCGAGGTGCAGATGCACCGTGGCGATGCTGATCTCGTGATGCGCGTGCTGCGCCAGGGTCAGCCGCCGCGGCAACTCCCGCATCGCGTGATCGTAGACATAGGTCAGGCAGCCGACACACGTGGGCGCCGAGACGCTGGCCAGACGCTCGCGCTCCAGACGGTCCCGCACCAGGTCGCGGAACGCTTCCGAGCGGTTGCCGTAGCCGCGCTCGCGGATCAGCGCGTCGAACTGCTCGAGCAGGTCATCGTCGACACTGATGGTGATCCGCTGCATGGCGCGCATTCTCCGCAAATCGGCGAGGCCGGTGCATCTGACGGCGCTCCCGAACCGTATCGTATGAACAACGGCATTTTCTTCATACCGGCGACTGTGCTACGCCTGATCGTAGCGCAATTCGGCGCCGCGTACCGGGCGAGAATGCCGAAGGCACGAGGGATGGAGGGGTGGATGCGGTTCGACGCAACATGCGTGCTCGCGCTGGCGGCGATGATCGGGATCGGCGGGGCGGCCGAGGCCCATTTCCAGGTGATCAAGCCATCGACGGACACGGTGACCGAACAGACGGGCGGCAAGGTCGCGATCGACCTGATGTTCACCCATCCGATGGAGCGCGGGCCGGCGATGCAGATGGAGCGGCCGGTGCGCTTCGGCGTCACATCGGGCGGCAAGGTCACCGACCTCGCGCCGGCGCTGCAGCCGACGACGGTCGACGGCAAGCAGGCGTGGCAGGCGTCCTACGACATCAAGCAGCCGGGCGACTACGTGTTCTTCGTCGAGCCGAAGCCGTATTGGGAGCCGGGCGAGGACAAGATGATCGATCACTACGCCAAGGTGGTGGTCGACGCCTACGGCTCCGGCGAGGGCTGGGACGCCCTGGTCGGCCTGCCCGTCGAGATCCAGCCGCTGGCGCGTCCCTACGGTCTTTGGACCGGCAACCTGTTCCGCGGCGTCGTCCTGCGCAACGGCAAGCCCGTGCCTTTCGCGGAGGTGGAGGTGGAGTGGATGAACGACGGCTCGATCACGGCGCCGTCGGACGCCTTCATCACCCAGGTGATCAAGGCGGACGCGTCCGGCACCTTCGCCTATGCCATGCCGCACAGTGGCTGGTGGGGGTTCGCGGCACTGATGGAGGGCGCAAAGCCGATGAAGGCGCCGACCGGCAAGGACGTGGCGGTGGAACTGGGCGCGCTGATGTGGGTGCGCGCCGTGGACATGAAGTAACGACCGGCACGGGCGCGACAAAGGCGGCGGGCCACGAGCAATGGCGCACATTCCGGACGGAGTCCTCTCGGCGCCGGTGCTGATCGCAGGCGGCGTCGCCTCGGCGGTGCTGTTGGGGATCGCCGTCCGCCGCCTCGACTACGACAGGGTGCCACAGGCGGCGGTGCTCGCCGCGGTGTTCTTCGTGGCCTCCCTGGTGCACATCCCGATCGGGCCGACCAGCGTGCACCCGCTATTGGGCGGGCTGATGGGCCTCGTGCTCGGCTGGGCGGCCGTGCCGGCGATCGCCGTGGCCCTGCTGCTGCAGGCGGTTTTCTTCGGCTTCGGCGGCCTGACCGTCCTCGGCGTCAACGTGTTCAACATGGCGGTGCCGGCACTGTTGATGGCGGCGCTCTTCCGACCGGCACTCCGCAGGGAGACGCGCCCGCGCGTCGTCTTTGCCCTGGGTGCTGCGGCGGGTGGTGTCACGGTCGTGCTCACGGCGGCCCTCGTCTGCGCCGCCCTGGCGGCCAGCGGATCGGAATACGTCCCGGCGCTGGGGATAGTCCTGCTGAGCTACGGGCCGCTGGCGGTGGTGGAAGCGGTGGTGACCGGTGCCGCGGTCACCCTCCTGCTGCGGGTGAAGCCAGAATTGCTGGCCGTCGGGGGGGTCGTCGATGCGTAGACGCGGCCTCTGCCTCGCCGCCGCCATGCTGGTGTTCGCAGCCTCGCCGGCGCACGCCCACAAGCTGAAGGTGTTCGCCGCGCCGGTGGGCGCACAGATCGAAGGCAGTGCCTACTTCGTCGGCGGCGGGCCGGCGCGCGGCGCCAGGGTCGTCGTCGAGACGACTGGCGGCCAACCGCTGGTGACGCTGCAGGCGGACGAGGAGGGCCGGTTCGCCTACTCCGCGACGATGCGGGCCGATCAGGTGATCGTCGTCGACGCGGGCGACGGACACTCGGCCCGCTTCACCATCGCCGCCGGCGACCTTCCTGAAAGCGTGGCGCCCCCGCCGGGAATGCCGGCCCCCGCGGCCGGGGTGCCGGCGTCGCCGGTCGCCGCGGCGCAGGCCGGGGTGCCGCTGGAGGATCTCGTGGGCCAGGCGGTCGCCCGGCAGGTTCGGCCGCTGCGCGAACAGCTCAACGCCTACGAAGACCAGGTCCGCCTGCGCGACATCATGGGCGGCATCGGCTACATCCTCGGCATCGCCGGCCTGACGATGTGGTTCCGCAGCCGCCGCCGCGAAGGTGCCGGCGGATGAGCGGCCTCGCCACCGCCGACTGCCGCGGGGCGGGTGGGTCACCGACGCCCGGCCTCGTCCAGGGGATCGAGCCCCGCATCCGCATCGTCATGGCCGCAGCGTTCGCCATCGTCGCCGTGACCTTGCAGAGCCTGCCGCTGCTGGCGCTGACCATCTCCCTGGCCGCGACGCTGGCGGTTCTGGCGCGGCTACCGGCGGGGCCGACGCTGCGGCGGATACTGGGCCTGGATGCCTTCATGGTGCCGATCCTGCTGTTCCTGCCGTTCACCGTCCCCGGTGCGCCGATCGCTGCGGTCGGGCCGTTCGCCATCAGCGCCGAGGGTATCCATCAGGCGGTGCAGATCGTGCTGACGGCGAACGCGGTGGTGCTGGCGGTCCTCGCGCTGGTCGGCACGATCGAGCCGGCGACGCTCGGCCACGCGCTGCTCGGCCTGGGCGTTCCGGAGACGCTGGCGCGGATGCTGCTGCTCACGGTGCGCTATATCGCCGTGCTGCGGGAAGAATTCGACCGGCTGCGGCTGGCGATGCGGGCGCGTGCCTTCCGCCCCGCCGGCGACACGCACACCTGGAAGAGCTACGGCTATCTGTTCGGCATGCTGCTGGTGCGCAGCTTCGAGCGCGCGGAGCGCATCCTCGACGCGATGAAGTGCCGCGGCTTCGCCGGCCACTGGTTCCCGGCCGAGGTGCCGCCGCCCGCAGCGCGCGACTGGGCGTTCGCCGGGATCCTCGCCGCGGCGCTGCTGGCGATCGGCGGCTGCGCGGCTGCCGGCCTGGTGGCGGGATGAGACCTGTCGAGCCCCTGTTCTCGCTGCGCGGCATCGGCTTCGGCTATCCCGGCGGCAAGCGCATCTTCGAAAGCCTCGACTTCGACCTGCGGCCGGGCGAGCGGGTGGCGATCGTCGGCGGCAACGGTGCCGGCAAGACGACGCTGCTGCACCTGCTGGTGGGGCTTCGCAAACCCGCCGCCGGCCGCCTCTCGGCCTTTGGTCGCGAGCGATGCCGGGAGGCGGATTTCCGCGAGGTCCGCGCACGCGCCGGCCTGCTGTTCCAGGACGCCGACGACCAGCTGTTCTGCCCGACGGTGCTGGAGGACGTGGCCTTCGGCCCGCTGAACCTGGGGAAGAGCCGGGAGGAGGCGCGCCACATCGCCCTGAAGACGCTGGCGACGCTCGGATTGCACGGCTTCGGCGAGCGCATCACCCACAAGCTTTCCGGCGGCGAGAAGCGGATGGTGACGCTGGCGGCCGTGCTGGCGATGCAGCCGGACGCCCTGCTGCTGGACGAGCCGACCAACGGCCTGGACACCGCCGCCCACGACCGGCTGGTGGAACACCTCGACAGCCTGCCGCAGGCGATGCTCCTGGTCTCGCACGACGGCCGGCTGGTGGAACGCCTGGCCGAGCGGGTCGTCCTGCTGCAGGACGGCCGGCTGCACGAAGCCCATGCGCACCTGCATCCGCACCGCCACGGACACACGCATCTGCACATCCATCCGCTGTCGGCGGCCGGCGATCACGGCAGCACGACGCATGATCTGCTGGACGAACCGCTCGAGGTCGGGCGACCCGGCTGAACGCTCGCGCGTCCAGTGGACGGCATCCGGAAAAAGTCGACGTTCCCTGCATCCGCGCGCATGCCGCGCGCCGTTCTTCCGGACATGAGCGCCAGGATCGGCGCGCGCCGGTCGCAACGCTACCGCAGGGGATGCCGATGCCCAGCCGACCCAGCCAGGGCCAGCCGAAGATCGCGTCGCGGCCGGGTGTCGCCGGAAAACCGACATCTCGTCATTGCGAACCCGCGAAGCGGGTGAAACAATCCATCGCTCTCGGTATGTTGCGACAGATGGATCGCCTCGCTGCGCTCGCGATGACGGGTTTTTCGAGCCCTCCGCTCGCTTCCGTGCTGCGGCCGGCGCTGATCCTGGGCGCGCTGTTGCTCGCGCTGGCCGGGCCGCGCCCCGCCCTCGCGCACAAGGCCTCCGACAGCTATCTGACGCTGACGGTTCAGGGGGCGTCGGTCGACGGCCGATGGGACATCGCCTTGCGCGATCTCGACCAGACGATCGATCTCGATACGGACGGCGACGGCGCGATCACCTGGGGCGAGGTGCGCGAACGGCGCGGCGTGATCGAGGCCTACGCACTGTCACGGCTGACCATCGGCACGGAGGCGGCCCCCTGCCCGCTCCGCCCGGCGTCGCTGCTGGTGGATACGCACAGCGACGGCGCCTATGCCGTGCTGCGTTTCGCCGCGGCGTGCCCGCGAGCGCCGGCCAGCCTGCGGGTGGACTACCGGCTGCTGTTCGACCTCGACCCGCAGCATCGCGGCCTGCTGCAGCTTCGCGCCGGCGACGTCGCCGTTACGACGATCCTCGCTCCCGACCGGCACGAATGGCGCAGCGAGCTGACGCTGCCGCCGGCCGGCGAGACCTTCCTCGCCTACCTCCGCGAAGGCGCCCGCCACATCCTCGGCGGCTTCGACCATCTGCTGTTCCTGGTGTCGCTGGTGTTGCCGGCGGTGCTCCGTCCCGGCCGCGGCGGCTGGCGCCCGGTGGATCGGCCGGCCGAGGCATTCGGCGACGTGGCCCGGATCGTCACCGCGTTCACGCTGGCGCACTCCATCACCTTGGCGCTGACCACGCTCGGCTGGATCGAGCTGTCGCCCCGCGTGGTGCAGCCGCTGATCGCAGCCTCGATCGTGCTCGCGGCACTGAACAACATCGCCCCGCTGGTGACGCGCGGGCTGTGGGCGGTGGCGTTCGTCTTCGGCCTGGTGCATGGGATCGGCTTCGCCGACGCCCTGCGCGATCTCGGCTTGCCGCCGCACGCGCTGGCCCTGCCGCTGTTCGCCTTCAACGTCGGCGTCGAGCTCGGCCAACTCGCCATCGTCGCCGTCGTCCTGCCGCTGGCGCTCGCCGCCCGCCGTACCCGCCTCTACCGGAGCGTGGGATTGCGGCTGGGATCCCTGGTCATCGCCGGCATCGCCGCGCTTTGGCTGGTGGAGAGCGCTTTCGGCGTGGCACTTTTGGTCTGATCGCAACGAAGGAGCGTTCCATGCCGACGATCATCCGATTTGCCGTGGTCCTCGGTGCCGTGCTGGCACTCGCGCAGCCCGGCCTCGCGGCCGCGCACGGCGCCGGTCATACGGTGGTCGACCGCGTCGCCGGCAATGCGCTGGCCGTGGAATTCGCACTGCCCGGCGGCGAACCGCTGGCGGATGCGCAGGTCCTTGTCTTTGCCCCCGGTGCGGATGCGAAAGCGTGGCTGCAGTCGCGGACCGACCGGCTCGGCCGGGTGGCGTTTCTGCCCGATCGGCCGGGCACATGGCGGCTCGAGCTGGCCGACGACCGTGGTCACGCCGCCACCGCCGCCGTCGAGGTGACGGCGGATCAGGCCGTGCCGGCCGAGCCGATCTGGCGGCGCTGGCTGCTCCGACTCAGCCTGCTCGCCAACTTCGTCGCCGTCGGGCTGCTGCTGCACGGCTGGTTCGGGCGGAGCGGCCGGGGTCCGGCCGGTGCACACGATCACGGCCATGGGCCCGGGTACGATCACGATCACGATCACGATCACGATCACGGCCACCATCGTCACGGCCATGGGCACGTCCACGAGCCGATCCGCACCTGAGACGGAGTGACACGCGATGGCATTGGAGACATTGCTGCAACAGGGCGGCAGCCCGCTGGTGATGATCGCCGTCGCCTCGTCGCTCGGCATCCTGCACGCACTGGAGCCGGGCCATGCCAAGACGCTGATGGCTGCCTTCATCGTCGCCGTGCGGGGGACCGCCTGGCAGGCGGTGGTGCTCGGGCTCTCGGTCGCGCTGTCGCACACGCTGATCGTCTGGCTGCTGGCGCTGATCGGGCTGACCTGGGGCGAGGCGCTGCTGACGGAGACGCTGCGACCCTGGTTCGACCTCGCCGCCGGCTCGATCATCCTGCTGGTCGGCCTGGGGACCCTGGCACGAGCACTCCCTGCCCGCTCCCGCTCCGGTCAAGGGGACGAGGACAGCCCCCCGGCGGAGGATGCGCACGCCCGACTGCACGCGGATCAGTTGCGCGACCGCTTCCGCGACGGCCGCGCGAGCACGCGGCAGGTGGCGTTGTTCGGGGTGGCGGGCGGCCTGATCCCCTGCTCCGCCGCGGTCACCGTGCTGGTGATCTGCCTTCAGCAGCGCGAGCCGCTGCTGGGTGCCGGGCTGGTCGGCGCGTTCACTCTCGGGCTCGCGCTGATGCTGGTGATGGTCGGTCTGCTCGCGGCATCCGGCACCCGCGCCGCAGGCCGGAGCCGGCCACTGACGGCGCTGATGCGCTGGGCGCCCTGCGCGTCGGGCATCGTGGTGGCGGTGATCGGCCTGGGGATGATCGACGATGCCCTGGCGCGGTTCGGACTCTGACCGGGTCGCGCCGGGCGGACGATCAGGTCTTCGCCGGCCGTCGGCAGCGACGCGCCCGGACCTTCGGCTTGCCGTTGCTGCCGACGTCGATCAGCGCCTTGCCGGCGATGCCGAGTTCGCGCCGGTCGTCCGTCTGCAGCCGCAAGTGCAGATCGAAGAACAGGTCCTGCAGACCCGTCTCGGCGACGCACGAGGCCGCATGCAGCGGCGGCAGCCACCAGCGGCCACGGTCCTGGCGCTCCGGCCATTCGAGCAATTCCCGCTCGACCGCGAGCAGGAACACCTCCACCTCGCACCGCATAGGGGTGGCTTTCGAGAGCCGCTTCTCGTAGAGGTAGCGGCCGATCGGCCGCTTGCTCATCGCGCCGAGCAGCCCGGCCTCTTCATAAGCCTCGCGCGCGGCAGCGAACGCCGGCGGAAATCGCCGTGACGGCCAGCCTTTGGGGATGACCCAGCGACCGCTGCCGCGCGAGGTGATCAGCATGACTTCCGACGTTCCATCGCGGAAGCGGAACGGCAGGGCGGCGAATTGCGTGTGCGTCGCCGCTTCGGTCATCTGCGTCCCTGCGATTATCTCGTTGCCGCGAGGGCTGAGAAGCATAATTTATACCCCAATCGGGCACATACGTGTCAGAATGACGCGGCGTTTTCAATCGTCTGCGCGACCCCTCGGACACGAAATATTGAACGACGAGATAATGCGTCAAGTTGCGAGCAGTTCCTAGCGATTCGGCGTGTTCGCCTGCAGGAAGCGATCGACATCGTCCAGGACTCCGCCCGGTCGGCGGAACGGCTCGGCCATGTCGAGAACGATCCGGACGTGACCGACTCCTTCATATTCAATGACTTCCGCGCTACGGCCGAAGGCCCGCATGCGGTCGCCGAACGCCAGGGTATTGACGGGAAAGACCGTTTCATCCGCGGCGCCGTGCAGCAGAAGCATCGGCGGCTCGTCGCCGTCGATGAAGGTGATCGGCTGCGTCGCCTCCAGCGATTCGGCGCTGGCGAAAATGGGCCGAATGCTCTTGTATCGGCTCGGATCAATGGCATAGGGGCCGGCGAGACCAATGAAGCCGCGCACGGCTCCGGGTGGCAGGCCCACGTCGGCGAGATAATGGCGGTCGGTGGCGAGCAGGGCCGCGATGTGCGCCCCGGCCGAATGGCCCATCAGGGTTACGCGGTCAGGATCGCCGCCCCAGCGGGCGATATTGGCGTGCACCCAGGCCACGGCAGCGGCGCCGTCCTCGACGAACACCGGGAACCCGACCTCCGGGTAAACACGATAATCGGGGATGACGACGACGAAGCCGCGGCTGGTCAGCGCCTCGCCGACGAAACGATAGTACCCCCGCTTCCCGCCGCTCCAGCTCCCGCCGTAGATGAAGACGACGACCGGGGCCTTATCGACCGCCGGGTCGGGCATGTAGATATCCAGCTTGCGCCGGTCGCCGTCACCGTAGGCAATGCCGTGTTCCGCCCGCCACCCGTCGTCCGGTACCAGCAGGGCGTTGAGCGATTCGATCGGCGCGCACGCGGAGAGCAGCGTCGTGATCGCGACGGCGGGCAGCCGTGCGAGCGCGGCCGCGATTCGGCGCCCGATCCCCACTTTCAGACGGACCTCGCGCCGGGGGGGCCGGGCGCTCGGTCTGTCGGGTTCTGTGCCACCAGGTGTCACGGAGCTTCGGGCCGCAGCGTCGACGTCATCGAAGGTTGTACGACGCGCGGCACGATCGCGGATGCGGTCAAGATCAGTTCAGCCGCCAGATCTCGTAGTTCAGCGCCACGGCCAGCGTCACCCAGGCGAGATACGGCAGCAGCAGCACGGCGGCGAAGCCGTCGATGCGGCGGAAAGCGAGCGCCGTCGCGGCGATGGCCAGCCAAAGCAGGACGATATCCGCCAAGGCCGCGCCGATCTGCCGCTGACCGAAGAACAGCACCGACCACAGCAGGTTGAGGCCGAGCTGCAGGCCGAACAGGCTCAGCGCCGTCCGGGCGCCGACGAAACCGGCCTTGCGCCAGACTCGCCAGCCGGCCACCGCCATCATCAGGTAGAGGGTGAGCCAGACGGGCGCGAACACGCCGTCCGGCGGCGTGAACCACGGCTTCGTCAGCGTCGGATACCACGTCGCGACGCCGGTCGAGGTCGCCCAGCCCGCCACCCAGGAGACGCCGAGGCAGAGCAGGATGAAACCCGCCAGCCCCAGCAGGCTGGTCTTGCCGGTGACGAAGGCGTCGGACGGCATCGTCATGCGTCAGGTCGACGCCGCGGCGTCGACACCCGCCGGGCAGGTGACCCCCGTCCCGCCCAGGCCGCAATAGCCGCCGGGGTTCTTCGCCAAGTACTGCTGATGATACGGCTCGGCGTAGTAGAACTCGCCCGCATCGGCGATCTCGGTGGTGATCGCACCCAGGCCGGCGCGGCTCAGTTCCCGCTGGAACGCATCGCGCGACGCATCCGCCAGACGGCGCTGCGCCGCGGACGACGTATAGACCGCCGAGCGATACTGCGTGCCGGTGTCGTTGCCCTGGCGCATCCCCTGCGTCGGATCGTGACTCTCCCAAAACACCTGCAGCAGCCGCTCGTAGCCGACGACCTTCGGGTCGTAGACGACCAGCACCGCTTCGGTGTGGCCGGTCCGGCCGGAGCACACCTCCTCGTAGGACGGATTGGGCGTGAAGCCGCCGGCGTAGCCGACCGCCGTGCTCCACACGCCCGGCGTCTGCCAGAACTTGCGTTCCGCGCCCCAGAAGCAGCCCATGCCGAACACCGCGGTTTCCAGCCCGGCCGGAAACGGCGGCCGCAAGGCGTTGCCGCTCACATGATGGCGGTCAGGCACCTGCATCTGCTGGGCCCGCCCCGGCAGGGCCTGATCACGCTCCGGCATCGCCGACTTGCTCTTCGACTGGAACCACACGCCGCACCTCCCGACCTCATCGATTCGCGCACCACCACGAACTGCCGCAGCGTCGCCGCCGCCAGCTGATGTGGCGACCCCCACGGCGCAAACCAAGGGCGCCGAGCGTAGCGGCGCCGTCTGCGGATCGACGAGACCCCGGAGTTCCCGTTTCCCCAGCGGATCGCTCTGCGTCCGCTCTTCCCGGCCATGGTACCTGTTCGAGGGCATCGTGCTCGCGATCGCGGTTGAAAACCACGCCGGTTTCGACGCGCGGGGCAAGGGCGACGTGATCAGCGGTAGAGGCCGACCAGCCTCGATACCAAGACGGCGATATACAGGTTGCCGGTGATCGGCTCCAGCGTCGTCCAGATCCGGGCGAAAGGGTTGACCGGCGTCATGTCGGCGATGCCGAGCCCGGTCAGGCAGCTCAGGCTGTAATAGCCGAAATCCTGAAAGTTGAGCGGCGGTCCGCCGGGCTTCGGGAGGGACGTGAATGCGGTCGCGTCAAACTCGTAGATCATCCAGTACGTCACCGCCCAGGCGACGCCGATCAGGAGGTAGATCGCCGCGGCACCGCACAGGATGTCGGCGTCGATCTCGGGGGCGCTGACCATGCGGGTGAGCACCGCGTGGATGGTGTACGCCAGGAAGGCCGTGAACAGTGCGAGGCCCGGCAGGTAGATCGCGCGATGCTCCAGCATCAGTCCGCCGACAAGGATGATGCTGCTCGCCAACGCCAGAGCCGCCGCCACCCAGCGCTCCTGGCGACGCGTGCTGGCGGCGCCCCCGGCGGCGAACAGCACGATGGCGAACAGGAGGCCCAGGGCCGACCGGTCGGGGGAATCGTGGCCGACGAAGGTCGACGTGATCAGCAGCAGCAGCAGCGCCACCAGCAGCCCGAGAAAGCGGTAGCTGCGGACTCGTCCGAGAGTGAGATGCGTACGCGGGGGTCTCAGCTGCACCGCCGGCTCCTACGCCCTACTGCCGTCGCCATCGCCGGGTTCGCCATCCCTCGATCTTCCTGTCGCCGCGGGGCTGCGCCGAAGCGCGGCGTGCCGGCCCCGATATCACGTGATGATCGCGCAAAACAGCCGCACGAACAGGGCCATCGCCGTTTACCCCCCTATTGCGCAGCGCTATAACCAGCGGAACACGATTTCAAAGTCGTATGCTCGCTACGGTTGGGCAAGGGAGGGTGGCGGGCCCGAACCCTGCCGATATGATCGCGCGCACTGCGGTATCGGTGAACGTGCCCGCGTCCAACGGCTCAGGCTGGGGTAGTGCGCCGACGCGTAACCGTCTCGACATGAGGGAAGCACGATGGCCAAGCTCGGCGCGTCTGCGCGTTCCATTACACTTCTGCTGGTCTTCTGGCTGATCAGCCCGGCGCAGGCGGCGGACGATCCACTCGCCTCCTGGAACGACGGGCCGGCGAAGCAGTCGATTTTAGCCTTCGTCGCCATGACCACCGACAAGGCGAGCCCCGGCTTCGTGCCGCCCGAGGATCGGATCGCCACCTTCGATCAGGACGGCACGCTGTGGGTGGAGCACCCGCTCTACGCACAGGCGATGTTCGCGCTCGACCGGGTGCACGAGCTGGCGCCGAAGCATCCGGAGTGGAAGAAAACCGAGCCTTTCAAGGCGGTTCTCGCCGGCGACCGGGCGGCGATGGCGAAGTTCGCGGAAAGCGACTGGGTGCAGATCATCGCCGCGACCCACGCCGGGATGAGCACAGAGGACTTTGTCGGCCTCGTCCAGGCGTGGCTGGCGACGGCCAGGGACCCGCGCTGGAAGCAACCTTTCACAGAGCTCGTCTACCAACCGATGCGCGAAGTCATGGATTACCTGCGCGCCAACGGCTTCCGCACCTACATCGTCACCGGCGGTGGCCAGGAGTTCGTGCGTGTCTATAGCGAGCGGGTCTATGGCGTTCCGACCGAGCAGGTGGTGGGATCGAGCATCGTCACCAGGTACGAGGTCCGCGACGGCAAGCCGGTGCTGATGCGCGAGCCGAAGATCTTCTTCGTCGACGATCACGCCGGCAAAGCGGTCGGCATCAATCTGTTCATCGGCAAGCGGCCGCAGGCGGCGTTCGGCAACTCCGGCGGCGATCGTGAGATGCTGGAGTGGACGCAGGCAGGCGAGGGCGCGCGGCTGATGATGCTGGTGCAGCACGATGACGCGGAGCGGGAGTACGCGTACGGTCCGGCGAAAGGGCTGCCCGACACGAAGGTGGGCACGTTCAGCCAATCGCTGATGGACGAAGCGAAGCAGCGCGGCTGGACGGTGATCAGCATGAAGAACGACTGGAAACGGCTCTTCCCCTTCGACGCGAAGGCGGATTGAGCGCCGATGCGGCGGCGCGACCGAATCGCCCTCGGTATGCTGCCGGCGCTATGGTTGCCGCCGGCAGTCGGGGCGGACCAGCCTCCGCCGTCCGGCCCCCTGGCCGACACCGATCCGGCGATCCACGGCAGCTTCAACAACGGCGAGGACATCACCCGGCCGACGACGCTGTTCCAGCTTCGCCAGCGCTACGCCCGCCTGCCCGACGCCCACGGCCGCGAGCCCGAGAAGTGGACGACGACGCTGCGCGCCGACGTTTGGACCGGCTTCGGCGACGGCTGGAAGCTCTACGGACGCATCGACGAGCCGCTGGTCTATTCGAACGAGGTAACCAGCAGCTTCAACCCGAATGGACACGGCCGCTTCGGCCAGGGCGACCTGCTGACCGAGATCGCCATCATCGCTCCACCGCCGACCGCGCGGCTCGGCTACGGCGCGGGCGTCCGCGTGGTCTGGCCGACCGCCGGCCTGAACGAGGCGGGAGACGGCAAGTACCAGATCGGCCCCGTCGTCGGCGTGCGCTACAGCCTGCCGGAGATCGGCCCGGGAAGCTTCGTCCTGCCGCAGCTGATCTACCTGAACAGCGTCGCCAGCCGCAACGGAAACTCCGGGCGGGCTGATATCGATCAGCTCGACATCCAGCCGAAATTCAACGTCGCCTTCCCCGATGACTGGTTTGCGACGGCGTACGCCAGTGAGAACATTGAGATCAACTACGGCGATGGTGGAAAACTCTTCTTCCCTTTCGACCTCATGGTCGGTAAAAAAGTGTTCGACAAGTTCGTCGCGTCTTTGGAATATTCGCGTGAGCTGATACACAACAAAGACTTCGAGCCCTACCAATGGCAGCTCGAACCGCGGGTCGGCTACTACTTCTAGACTGAGGGCCTGCGCCTCGCATGGTGAAGAAACGTCGCCGTCCGGGCGCGGTCCAAAGCACTCCCGCTTCACTGGGGAAGCGGAGTACGATGGAGGGTTCATCATGATGCACTTGCTGAGGCTGCCAATTCGCAATCTCATTCCTTGCCTGGTTCTCATGGCGGCTGCCGCTCTGCTTCCGCCGACGGCGCCGGCCTGGGCGCAGGCGTCCGGGATGTTCGGCGGTGGCGACTCGGAGACGGTCACGGCGCGGGCGACGGTCAAGTCCGTCGACATGACGACGCGGTCGGTGACGCTGGTCGGCCCGCACGGCGAGACCCTGACGATGAAGGCCGGCGATCAGGTGCAGAATCTGGCGCAGGTGAAGCCGGGCGACATCGTCGTCGCCCGCTACTACGAGTCCGTCGCCTACGTGGTGGCACCCGCCGGGACGAAAATCCCCGAGGACACGCTCGCCGCAGCGGCGGTGAGGGCAGCGCCCGGCGAGCGGCCCGCAGGCGGGGTCGGCGAGAGGCTGACCGTGACCGGCCTCGTCGTCGGCATCAACCCGACAGCGCACACGATCTCGCTGGTCGACCCCACCGGCGGCGAGGTCCGGACCCTGAACGTCAAGGACCCGCAGTACCAACAGATGATGGGCCCGATCAAGGTCGGCGATACCATCACCGCGTTCATTTCCGAAGCGCTGGTCGCCGCCGTCGAACCGGCGAGGTAACCGGCCTTGTCGTCCCGGGCTGTGTGTACGGCTCGCGCCCGCCGCCCGGATGCTCCGAAACGAAAACAAACCCGGGGTAGGGAGTACCATCATGCGTTCGATCCTGGCACTCGCGTTGATCGCTTTCGGGGCGGTGTTCGCTCCGCCGGCACAGGCGCAACAGGCGCAAAAGCCGAACATCCTCGTCATCTGGGGCGACGATATCGGCGTGCACAACGTCAGCGCCTACACCCACGGGATCATGGGCTACCGCACGCCCAACATCGATCGTCTGGCCAACGAAGGCGCAATCTTCACCGACGCCTACGCGCAGCAGTCCTGCACGGCCGGGCGCGCGTCGTTCATTCTCGGCCAGAACCCGTTCCGCACCGGCCTGCTGACCATCGGCATGCCCGGCTCCGAGCACGGCATTCCCGACTGGGCGCCGACGATCGCCGAGTTGTTGAGGGCGCAAGGCTATGCCACCGGCCAGTTCGGCAAGAACCACTTGGGGGATCGCGACAAGCACCTGCCGACGGCGCACGGCTTCGACGAGTTCTTCGGCAACCTCTACCACCTCAACGCCGAAGAAGAGCCGGAAACCTATTACTATCCCAAGGATCCCGAGTTCCGGAAGAAGTTCGGCCCCCGCGGCGTCCTGCACGCGTTTGCCAACGGCACGCTCACCGACACCGGCCCGCTGACCAGAAAACGCATGGAGACGGTCGACCAGGAAATTCATACGACGGCAAACAAGTTCATCGACTCCGCCGTTGCTGAAAAAAAGCCGTTCTTCGTCTGGTTCAACACCACCCGGATGCACGTCTGGACGCGGCTGAGCAAGGAAGCCCAGGGCCGGACCGGCATCGGCCTGTATCCGGACGGCATGGTCGAGCACGACGACATGGTCGGTGCTCTGCTGCAGAAGCTGCAGGACCTGAAGATCGCCGACAACACCATTGTCATTTATTCCACCGACAACGGCGCCGAGACCGTGTCCTGGCCGGACGGCGGCACGACGCCGTTCTTCGGCGAGAAAGGGACCACCTGGGAAGGCGGCTTCCGCGTCCCCCTGCTCGTCCGCTGGCCGGGCGTGGTCAAGCCGGGTACGACGGTCAACGACGTGATTTCGCAGGAAGATTGGATGCCGACACTGTTGGCGGCCGCCGGCGTCCCGGACATCAAGGAGAAGCTGGCGAGCGGGTACGATGCCGGCGGCAAGACGTGGCGGGTCAAGCTCGACGGCTACAACTTCCTGCCGTTCCTGCGCGGCGAGACGAAGAAGGGTCCGCGGGAGGAGATCTATTACTTCTCGCAAAGCGGCGACCTGAACGCTGTGCGCTGGAACGACTGGAAAGTGAACTTCGCGGTGCAGCGCGGCAACATCGTCTCCGGCGTTCGCGAAATTCCCAGTTGGCCGATCATCATCAATCTCCGCGCCGACCCCTATGAGAAAGCGCCGCACGAATCGCAGATGTACATGCGCTGGTATGCCGACAACATCTGGCTATTCATCCCGGTGCAGCAGAAAGTCCGGCAGTTCTTCGCGGATTTTGCGCAGTTTCCGAACCAGCCGGGCACCAGCCTGAACGCCGCCAATATCAACTACGGCACGCTGCGAATGAAGGAAGCGCTGCAACGGCTGCAGAGTATCGAAGAGTATCAGCCGAACCAGTAGGTCTAAACGAAGGGGCGGGCGCCGATGACGATGAACCAGAATGGCCGGCGGCGGACTTTCGTCGCCGCCGCCGGGGTGTTCGCGGCCAGCGTCGTTGCCAGCAGCGCGCAGGCCGCCGGCCTGTTCCTCTACGAGATGGCGACGCCCGACCTCGGCACGGCGTCGGCCGGACGCGCTGCGGGCACCGACAACGCGGCCACCGCCTTCGGCAACCCGGCCGGCATGACCCGGCTCGACCAGTCGCAGATGCTGGTCGGCGTGCAGCCGGGGTACGGCAGAACGCACTTCGACAAGGACGACGAAACGTCGATCCCCGGTGGCGACGGCGGCAACGCGCTCGGCTTCATTCCCGGGCTGGCGGGATACTACGTCTACAGCGCCACGCCCGACCTCAAGTTCGGCATCTCGCTGGGCTCCGACTTCGGGCTGTCCGCCCGCTACCAGAGCA
>Ga0209573_1002786_pt1 | contig 21004 bp, 19 predicted proteins | sample TNRBio252014_DNA_FD_185870 | JGI IMG/M metagenome (GOLD analysis project Ga0209573, IMG submission 185870) | Wastewater treatment Type I Accumulibacter community from EBPR Bioreactor in Madison, WI, USA - TNR Reactor_6/25/2014_ DNA (SPAdes)... | ecosystem: Engineered > Bioreactor > EBPR >...
CGCGCATGGACAGGATCAAGGCATGGGTGTTATCGACGCGGGCGAAGGCCTCGTTGAAGTTGCCGGTGGCTGCGAAGAAGAGCGGACCGGTCAGATAGGCAACCTTGACGTGGCGGCAATGCCCTGCATTCTCGATGCCGCGCTGGCGCAGCTTCTCTGGATCGACCTCCTGCACGGCGATGTCGATGCTGGCGCTTTGGCTCAGATAGACCAGCCCCGACAGAAACACGCCGATCAAGATTGCCTGGGTCAGGTCGAAGGTGATGGTGGCCAGCAAGGTGACGGTAAAGGTGACCATGGCGGTCTTGAAGCGCCTGCTGAAGATGGTGTGGATGGACTCCCACTCGTTCATGCGCCAGGCTGTGACCATCAACACGCCGGCCAGCGCGCTGAGCGGCACACGCGACATGACCGGCGCGAGGACGAACATGGACGCCAGCAAAGCCAGCGCGTGGATGATGCTGACCAGCCGGGTCTGGCCGCCGGACTTGATGCCGACGCTGGTGCGGGCAATGGCGGCTGTGGCCGGCACGCCGCCGAAGAAGGGAATGACGATGTTGCCCACGCCCTGGGCGACCAGCTCCTGGTTGGCCTGCAAGCGGATGCCGGTCATGTTGCTGGCCACCGCGCCGCACAGCAGGCTTTCGACCGCGCCCAGCGCAGTGATCGACAAAATCGGCGCGATCAGGCCGCCCAGATTGTCCCACGGGATCGCGCCCAGTTGCAGGCGGTCGGCCAGCAGCAGCGTCTGCGGGATCGCGCCGATGACCGGCACCGGCCAGCCCAGCACACTGTTGAGCGCCGTGGCAAGGATGATGCCCAGCAGCGAGGCGGGAAAGCGCAGCGCCCACTGGCGCGGCCACAGGAGCATGGTCAGGATCACTAAGACGCCCAACGCGGCGGCGCGCCAGTCGACGGTGAAACCGCCCTGAAAATAGCCCAGCACCTTCTCGGTAGCCGAGTGCGCGCCGGGCGTCTGGATGCCCAGCAAGTTGTCGATCTGGCCGATGAAGATGATCAGAGCGATGCCGGAGGTGAAGCCGGTGACCACCGGCGCCGGCACGAAAGCGATGAAGCGCCCCAGGCGCAGCAGGCCGATGACCAGCAGCAGCACGCCGGCGATGGCGCCCGCCAGCCAGACGCCGGTCAAACCGTACTGCTGGGCCAGGATGATCAGCACTGCGCTCATGGCGCCGGTGGGGCCGGAGATCTGATACGGTGCGCCCGACAGCGCGCCGATGACCAGACCGCCCACAATCGCCGTCACCAGGCCGGCCGCCGCGCTGGCGCCTGAGGCGACGCCAAAGGCCAGCGCCAGTGGCAGGGCCACGGCGGCCACGGTCAGGCCGGCCAGCAGGTCCTGGCGAAACTTGCCGGCGTTGTAGCCGGCAAACTCATCGCGATAAAGCTGGGCAAGATTTCGACGGGATGGCATGGACACCTCATGAACAACAAAATCCGCCGGCCTCCGTCGTCAGACAGGAAGGGCGGCGGATCGGAGTTAGAGCGACTGGATTGTTCTGGCAGGAGCCGATTATAAGCCAAACAGGTTAGCAGGTCAAACCGACTAGCAGTGCGTAGAACAAGCTGACGACCAGCGGCGTCAGCTACTTGGTTCACCCGGCGTCAAGTTGTTGGCCCTGGACTTGCCCATCAGCCGACTGATCGCCGGGGCGGACAGAAGAGACGTCACCAGGGCCATGACAACCATGGTGACGAAGATGCGCTCGTCGATCAGCCCATATTCCAGGCCGACGCCGGCCAGGACAATACCAGTGGCGCCGCGGGCGTTCAAGCCGAAGCCGATGGCCCACGACTCCCGGCTGAGCGGCATGCCAGCCAGCCGGGATCCTAGCAGCACACCGCCGATCTTGCTGACACAAGCGACGGTCACGACGACCGCCACCATCGCAAAGTCGAAGTCGGCGATGAAGTTGGCGTTGAGTCCCATCGACACGAAGTAGATCGGGGCGAAGAAGCTCAGCGCAAAGACACTGATCACCTCGTAGGCCTCGTTGCGCTCTTCGCTGTTGCCGCCCAATGCAGCACCGATGAGGAAGGCGCCCAGGAAGGCATGCACGCCCAGCGCCTCGGCGGCGGCGGCGGCCAGCAGAATGACCAGGGCGCTCAGGGCGATGAAAGCCGTGGGCCAGGGTAAGCGCTGCCGGGCCCAGTGCAATGCCTTCGGCCCCAGCCAGCCTCCAACGCCCAGCACCACGACAAAGAACAGGACCAGCAGGCCGATGCCGGTTGCCATGTTGGCATTGCCCGGTCCGGGCGCAATGACATGGCTCAGGATGATGGCAAACAGCGTCCAGTTGATCAGGTCGTCGATGACGGTGGCGGTCATGATGACAGTACCGATATCGTGCTTCAACAGCCCCAAGTCCATCAGAATGCGGGCAATTACGGGGTTGGCTGAGTTAGCCAGATTTAGTCCCAGGAACAAGGCGAAGGCGAAAAAATGCGAGTCGACTTGCGGCCCCCAGAATGCACGCGGCAGCGCATAAGCCAGCACGACGCCGGCCGCCAGGGGCAGCACCGTGCCCACCGAACCGATCAGGATCGCCCGTTTACCCAGCCGCTTCAGGTTGGAGAGGTTGACCTCCAGGCCGGCGATGAACAGGAAGAACAGCATACCCAGCTTGATGACGGCGTCCCGCGCCGCGGTCACCTCGGCCGAAGCGTGAAACAACCCGTTGAAGAGTGTGGGCGCCAGAGCGCCGAAGACGGTGGGTCCGAGTATGATTCCTCCGACCATCTCACCCAACACAGCAGGCTGTCCGAGCCTGCGCGCGATCTGTCCGCATAGCATGGCGCAGGCCAGCATGGCGGCAATTTGCAGCGCGAACAACACAAAACTGGACGAGTTCATGTTGGCCGTGTACGCATCAGGTATGGTCCAAACCGTGGTAGACCAGGCAAATCGTTCGGGTGTGTTTGAGGTCCGTAGAGACCCGGCGGGTTTCTGTGCGTTCCTGCTTGATTTCTCAGAGGATGGTCAGGGCAGGGCGGTGCGCAGAAGCGGTCTTGAGCCTCAATCCCTGACTCTGCAAAGCGCCCGCAATCCCTCCAAGGAACTGCGGGCGCTCTTGATTTGTTACCTGCGCCTGCAACTTGCCATCTGCGCTACAGCGCCGCCACAAATTCCCCCTTCACCTTGCGCTGGCCGGCCTGGTCGACAGCCTCGACCTCGCAGCGCACGCGCCGCTCGCCGTCAGCCTCGAATTTCTCCAGCACCTTGCCGCTGACGGTGATCTCGTCGCCGGGCCGGCTGATGCCGGTGAAGCGTACGCCGAACTTCCTGACCTGGCCGGGCCGCACCCAGTTGGTGATCATCTGGCCGACGAAGCCCATGATCACCATGCCGTGGGTGATGACGCCGTTGTTGCCGCTGTCCACGCCGGCCTGGTGAACCGTGTGGATGGGGTTGAAGTCGCCGCTCGCGCCGCTGTAGCGCACCAACTGCACCTCGGTGATAGGAGGCTTGCTCAGGCTGGGCAGCGCGTCGCCGATTTGGATTGTGTCGTAGTTGGGTGTCATGTTGTTCCTCACAGGTCATGGGTAGATTGGTACATTGGTAGATTGGTCGGGAGTCGTCGCCGCGCACAACTCCACCAATTTACCAGTCCCCAATCTACCAATCTACCAACGCACTACCATCGTCGCCCGCGCAATGGCCACCACGTCGCCGGTCTGCTTGCGGTAGATAGCCTGGGTGCGGACCATGTCCATGGCGCCGGAACTGCCCTCTTTGCGGTCGATGCTGACGATCTCCAGCTCGCCGCTGATGTCGTCGCCGGGGTGCAGCGTGCCGAAGTACTCGTACTGCTCCTCGCCGTGCAGGATGCGCAGCACGTTGGCGCCCATCTGTTCGAGGATGCTGCGCGTCTCGGCGCCGGCCGCCGTGCCGCCCCAGAAGCGGAACAGCGACGGGAAGGTCAGCGGCGCCACGATGTCGGGATAGCCAGCCGCCTGGGCGGCCGCCTTATCGTGGAAGATCGGGTTGTCGTCGCCCAGTGCTGTAGCCAGCTCGCGGATCTTGCTGGCGTCCACCTGGTAGCGAATGGTGGGAAGTTTCTTGCCGATGTAGCTTTGGTCTAGCATGGGAAGTCCTTTCGGAGGGGGTATACAGGCATTGGATGGCGTCGCCGTCCACCACCTTGCCCTTGTCCAGCGGCGCAAAGGTGTGGGTGCACAGCCGCTGCGTGGCATAGAAGCCATCTTTCAGCCGGTAGAGAATGATCGTCATGTCGCCCGCGCTGAAAGCCTTCTTCTCACCCACGCGCAGGTCACTCTCGGCGCAGAGGCGGTGTTGGGGCATGGGGAACCTCCGGACGTGGTACATTGGTAAAGTGGTAGATTGGTAAAGTGGTCGTCCCTGGCGAGGTAGCGGTCCTGGCGGCGACTCACCAATCTACCACCTTACCAATCTACCAATCTACCTCAAATGACTGTCGGCGGCTCATACTCGCCCCACTCCTGGCGCAGCACGCCGCAGATCTCGCCCAGGGTGGCGTAGGCGCGCACGGCGTCGAGGATGGGGGGCATGAGGTTGCTGTCGGGGCCGGCCGGGGCCTGGGCGGTCTGGCGCAGCTTCGCCAGCGCAGCCTGCACGGCGGCGTTGTCCCGCTCGGCCTTGAGCTGCGCCAGGCGGTTGTATTGCGTGCGATAGGTCTCCGGGTCGGGGCGGAAAATGCCCACTGGCCGCTCTTCGCCCGGCGTCTGGTAGGCGTTGACGCCGACGATAACCTGCTCGCCCGACTCGACGGCCTTCTGGGTGCGCCAGGCCGAGTCGGCGATCTGCTGCTGCATCCAGCCGCTCTCGATGGCCTTGACCGAGCCGCCCAGCTCCTGGATCTTGGCGATCAGCGCCCGCGCTTCGGCCTCGAGGGTGTCGGTCAGGCTTTCCACGTAGTAGGAGCCGGCCAGCGGGTCGATGACCTCCGTGGCGCCGATCTCGTGGGCGATGATCTGCTGGGTGCGCAGCGCGGTGGCCTGGGCCTCCTCGGTGGGCAGGGCCAGCGCCTCGTCGTAGCAGCTTAACGCCATGCTCTGGATGCCGCCGAGAACACTCGCCAGGGCCTGGAACGCGGCGCGGGCGATGTTGTTCAGCGGCTGCTGCGCAGTCAGGGTCGCTCCTCCCGTCTGGATGTGGGTGCGCAACGTCATGCTGGCCGGTTTTTTTGCCCCGTACTGCTCGCGCAAAATCGTGGCCCACAGCCGGCGCAGCGCGCGGTACTTGGCCGCCTCCTCGAAGAAGTTGTTCTGCGTATTGAAGATCCAGGAGATGCGGCTGGCGAAGTCATCGATGCCGACGCCGCGCGCCAGCACCGCGTCCATGTAGGCCAGGGCGTTGGCGACGGCGAAGCCCATCTCCTGCGCCGCGGTGCTGCCGGCGTCGCGGATGTGGTAGCCGCTGACGCTGATGGCGTTCCACTTGGGCACCTCGGCCGCGCAGTAGGCGATGGTGTCGGCCGCCAGGCGCACGCTGGGGCCGGGCGGGAAGATGTAGGTACCCCGCGCCACGTACTCCTTGAGGATGTCGTTCTGGATGGTCCCGGTGAGCTGGCTGGCGGGCACGCCGCGCTTCTCGCCCGCGGCGATGACCATGGCGAGCAGCACACTGGCAGGCGCGTTGATGGTCATGCTGATGCTGACCCGGTCCAGCGGGATGCCGGCCAGCATGGCCTCCATGTCGGCCAGCGAATCGATGGCCACGCCGGCCTGACCCACTTCGCCGGCCGCCAGCGGGTCGTCGCTGTCGTAGCCGATCTGCGTCGCCAGGTCGAAGGCCACGCTCAGGCCGGTCTGGCCCTGGCTGAGCAGGTACTTGAAGCGCTCGTTGGCCTCGGCGGCCGTGCCATAGCCCGCGTACTGGCGCATGGTCCAGAAGCGGCTGCGGTACATGGTGGGCTGCACGCCGCGCGTGAAGGGGTACTGGCCGGGGAAGCCCAGCTTCTCGAGATACCACTGTTGGTCAGGCAGCGGCGGCGGCTGTGGCCCGGCGTCCAGCGGCGTGTGCAGGCGCTGGAAGTCCTGCGCTTCGGGCCGCTCTGGCACGCGCGCGATGGACTTGGCCAGATCGCCGGTTTCCCAGGCGCCCAGGGTGGTGATGAGGGGTTGGGGGTCGTTTCCTGTCATAGCAAACTCCCGTGGGTTGGTAGATGGGTAGATTGGGGATTGGTAGATTGGTCGATCGATACGCCGCGGTGACTTTCCGCCAATCTACCAGTCTACCGCTCTACCGCTGCAAGCTGGTAGATAACGGGTCGATAGCGCGGCTCTGGGATCGGCTTGCCGCTGGCCATGGCCGCTTCGATCCAGGCCTGCTTGGCGATCTGCACCTCGTGCAGCGCTTCGACAGGTGTGCTGCCAAAGGCCGAGCAGTAATGCAGGTCAGAATTATCGGCGATGTAGCCGCCGTCTTCGCCGGAGTAGAAGATGCTGATGCAGTAGTCTCGCATATCGGTCTTCAAGGGTTCGTTGTGGTCGTTGTTGCGTTGAAGTGAAAGCAGTGTCTGGTGCACACAAGGCACGTCATCGGACGATTTCCAACCAGTGTACACCAGCCTTACCAACCGCCACAACTCGCTTGCCGTCGGGAAACACGTCGCAATCCGCTAGCTCGTCGTCGGTATAGGCAGATGCCAGGCATTTGCCGTTTCTGATGTCCCAAACCTTCACGGCCCCATCGTGAGCTACCGTTATCACGGTCTGGTTGTCTGGCATTGCAGCACAGGCAATTTGCGGAGGCCAGCCCGTATGATGAGCTTGCCATGAATTGACGAGTTTGAGACTCGCGATATCCCAGGCGCTGATCGTGCCGTTACTGTGCGCTGCGATTACTTGACGCCCGTCCGGGGTTATGCAACAGTCTCGAATAAAGCCCCACACGGTGAACGCCGGCCACATGTAGCTGGATTGCTTAGATTCAACCACCTCAGGAACATCAAAGGATCGTGTACTTCCAGTCTTCAGGTCGCGCATCTTGAATTCGTAGAGATCCGACGACCAAGCGGAACCCCCGCTTGCCCAAACAAGCCACTGGCCTTCTGAGTCGAATACACATGCTTGAACCGGTGATCTTGCACTTATTGTCTCAGTTTGGCCCGTGTCAACGTTACAGATTGAGAGATTATTGCTCCTGCCAAATGCGACCAATTGGTGGTCTGGGTTGAGTGCGCACGTATTGATGCTTTGGCCGTCGAAACCTAGTTCCGCACTCTTAATCACATTAAGTCGTTTAGTATCGAAAATGCCCCACTCAGTGCGGCCTAGAAGGAATACCTGCTCGCCGTTGGGGCTGACAGCACAAAGCCGTATAGAAAAGTGATGTATTTGACTTAGTCGCGCGTTTGCCATCCCAAACAAGACTTGACCTATGGGCCGTGGTTCAAAGTATCGCTCGGAGTTTCCCCCAGATTTGCTGCTCAAAACCGACGCATCATCATTCCATGTGTTGTGCAAGTTCACCACGATAAGCGTGTCATCAGCGGGATTGACCACACACGCCTTGCAAGATCTGGAGTGTGGAGAGTTATCGGCTTTCCCTCCCTTAAGGAAGTACCTGGGGAGATCGGTCGCTTGATCTGTCCTTGTCAAGTCCCAGATTCTCACAACATTCTCATGCCTCTCATGGCAGGATAGCAGGTAGCGCTCGTCGAGGCTAAGCGCACAATCCCAGATCGAACCGATGTGATCAACAAGCCTCTGCTTCTCCGTTCTAGACTGCGTATCATAGATTACAATTGTGCCATCGAAGACGTAGACCAGATCTCTTCCCGATGGGCTGAGTTTCCATGGTCCATGCTCCGGCCTGCTGATCTCAGATTCCCAGTCACCCGACATAGTGTTCCATACGTTAAGATGATTGAACGGGCCAGCCCATGTATAAATGCGATCTCCACGCTGACTGATTTCAAGATGATGGACATCAAACTCCCTGAACGCAAAGTACTCTTCACCCGATGACATCCCGACTCCAGTGAGCCTAAGTCTTGGACCCGATCCCTTCTCTTCTATCTCCACGAGTACCCAATCCCCGGATGGGGCCAGTCTGAATGACACTAATCCGGCATCATCTTGGTGCCTAATATTCTCAAAGTTCACCCTGTGTGCCACAGGTTGTCCTGTTCTGGCATCAAGTACTAGGACTTTTCCTGACCCGGTTTTGCTGTAGGCAAAGCAGGCTCCCCTCGCATCGAACCCACAATACTGAATGTGCCAGTCTTCTTCAATGAGGAAACGAAGGCTCCAGTCTGCTGTATTCCATGCCTTAATACCCTGCCCCAAACTGACTGTCAATAGCATCGCGCCATCAGGACTAAGAACGAGTCGACTGATCCAATGCGAGTGATGCGAATCTTTTTCCCTCCCTTCAAACGCAACAAGCTGATCGACAACCTCACCCGTCACGAGACTCCATATTCGCACCACACCGTCATTGCCTGCGGTCAAGAGAGTGTCACCATTCGGCCCCCACACGACGCTCAGATAGTCATCACCGTAACCTTCAGGGTTATGCAACTTGCCAATCGGGATTGTCCTGACCAGCGCACGATGAGGTCGATCAGGAAGTTGATGTAGGCTCCTCAAATAGGGACGCGAGAGCTTGCCAATCGACCTACGATATTGTTCGGCAAGGCCGGACGAGCGATCAATACGGAGATGAACGGTATCAAGTGCTTCGTCAACGGATTGGCAGCGATCCAACAGGTGGCGCATGTTGGCAACTGCCCAGCGCAACTCCTGCAATAGCCGATTTCCCTGCTCGCTGGCCGCCGCATGGGCCAAATCTAACTCCACTTCTGCACCCCCTCGCTGAATGACCTGTTCGGCGAGATAGTGGAAATCCAGCATCTTCGCCCCCTCAACGGCGCGTGCCGGATCGACCGGCGACGGCATGAAGGTTGTACGAGGCCGGCTGCGCAGGCGCTGGTCCAATTCAGCTTGGGAGATGATCGGGGGCTGCTTGGTGAAGTGCCATTTAGGTCTGAGGTCGGCAAACTGGCCAGCGCGCAGACACTCGATGCCTTCGAATATCTCGAACCGCTGATCGAAGAAATGCTCGAAGATCTCCCAGGTCTCCGTGGCAGTCGCAAGCTTGATGCGCTCAGCTCCCCGGCGATCGCTGGAGAGGCTCGCTCCCACGATGCTCGATGGAGCGAAGGTCCAGATGCGATCACCCTTGAACGGCCTGGTACTGTTGATCCTCTTGCTCAGAATGTCAGCTAGGAAGCCTGTGAGAGACGCCTTGTTCAGCGGAAAGCGCTTGGTCAGCGCATCGATGGCGACGATGTACAGGTTGCGATTGGTGAGACAAACATAGCCCGTGCCGTACGTCCCGTACTCGAAATCGTGAAAATCGCCGGAGATCAAGCCCTTCTGAAGCGCGTGCTCTCGGTCCGCAATGAACCAGACTGGCCAGAACTCGATGAACAACTCGCCGTTTTTCTTCAGCGTCGGCTGAAGGATGTTCAGCCAATGATCGTGGATGACCTCGTACCAGATGTCCGTATCGCTCTTTTCCTGCGCCCGATAAGGTTCTCTGGGATCGAGTTCGTACCGTCGGGCTTTGGCGATAAGCTTCTCACATGCCTCTGTCATCACCGTTTACCTCCCTGTACCGTTGTCGGCCATAAGCCTCGACTGATCGCTGAAGTCGCAGCTGACGAACATCGATACCCTTCACTTTGCAGGCATGCAGGACCAACTCCCAGGTCGCGTCGAAGCGCGCCTGGGCGGGCTGGGCCTGCCAGAATTCCAGGTCGAAGGAGCGGTCCAGGTCTTCGATGCGGCCTCGGCGTTCGACGAAGTTGGTTCTCATAGCTGGTTATAATCCATCGGCGTCGCCATGCCCGCAGCGATTTGCTGCTTTGCGCACCGGGCGGCGACGGCTAGTTGCGACTGGGTGCGCCGGAAGAGCTCGTCCCAGCATAGCTCATCCTGCAGGTCTTCTATCGATTCTTGCGTAGGGTCTGCTGTCTCGTTCAACGCCGTTCCTCGATGACATCGACAAATAGGGGCTCACGCAGGTATCAACGCGCCTGCCTGTCCTGCATATGCCACCGGGACGGCCTCTGTTCGCTCAGGTTGGCGGCGTCCCGTCGCGATTTCATGCACTGTGTGCAGAATCTCGGCGCTGTAGTAGCGGTCTCCGCAGCCGTCGCAGACGCCGATGACCACGTTCTCAAGGATGACAAACCCGTTCTTGTGCTTGAAAACCTCGCGCTCTACCAGGCGCGGGCGCACCGTTCCGTTGCAGTATTCACACTTGTATCCGTACATGTGGGTTATTCCTCTGGTTCGGTCACTTCATAGGTGGTGACGATCAAGAAACGTTGAGTGCTGGTAAACCTGCCGACTGCGCCGATCAGCGTGATGCCATCTACTGCCAAACCATGGATGACGTACTTTGTTCCTCGTGGATCGTCTCGCTCCATCCGAATGATGGTCCCACGTAGAATGGCGCGCTCGACATCCTCGACATCCAGGCCATCTTCGGCCATCTCTTGCATGGCGTGGGCCGACATGTCGTACTGGCGGAGCCGTATCTTGTCTCGAATGCGTTCGATTCTGCTGCGTGGCACGTTGCTCACCGATTTTGGTGCTCAAGGCACCCTCTGCGGTTGGTCTTCTGCTGCCGGGACTTCTGGAGCCTCAAACTCATAGGCCGGTCCCTGCTCTCTGATCACGCCGCCCTTTCGCTGTGTGCTCTGTGGCCAGGACAACCTCTGTGGTTGCTCATCGCCCAGTTGCCAGTAATCGATGTGGCTCTGACTCACGCGAGCCACCTTGCCCATGCGCGCCGCCTTGGTGGCGAACTCAGGCAGGCGCAACAGATGTCTCAGAAGGTCGGGAATCGCGCGCTGCTCGTCACTGCGCAGCGGAAAACAGAGGATGCAATAATGGGCGTCCCGCAGCCGAGCGTTCCAGAAGCCCATGTCGATGGTCACGAAGGTCGGCTGGCGCAACTCGCGCAGGATCATGGGGACCCGCTCGTCCTTGATCACCTCGCCTGGGCGAAGATCGCGGAGACGTTGCGCCCTCGTCCACTGCGCCAGCCGTCTCCGAATCGCTGCGTCTGCCAGTTGGTCATCAAGAATGATCTGGCTCACGCGGTCACCGGGTAGTCATGTTGACTTGTTGCGGCAGCGGCCGACACGTAAAGAGCATAGCGTGCCTGCAAGGACTGCGACGCAAGGGACACAGCCTCCTCGATGGCCGGTCGAGACAACTCCGGCCAGTTGTACAGCAACACATCGACCGAGTAACCCTTGGCGAGGAACGTTAGCACGGTATCCACCGGCACGCGCGTGTCCTTGAAAGTCATCTGGCCGTGACAGATTTCAGGGTCGATCACAATGTACTGGCCAACATCCACTCTTTCCATGTTCAGCCTCCAGGTTGGACGACTGCTTCACTCGATCAGTCGTCGCTTCGCTTCTACATAATCACCAAATCCTAATGCTGCGCCCGCGCGGCCAGCTCATCTTTGTACTCCGGCCAGTTGCGCAGCGTCTCGGGATCGAAGTCGGCGCCGTTGGGCCAGGTCAGGGTGCGGGCGGTTTTCATCGACCAGCCACTGCTCCATATCATCGACAGTCAACCCTCGTTCCTGCCAAAGCTGGTCGACATGCTGGCGTAGCCAACCAGCGAAATATTCCGCCAAAAGATCCTGGTCTTGCCTCACTTGGTTCATGTCTCCAATTATACCACACTCCCCTGCCCATCAACAGCAATAGCACAATGCCGCCTGAGATAGAAACACGGACACGCTGGAAAACGGCGCATCCGTGTCCGAGAACGAGAGATTGGGCTACTGGGTAGAAGGCCAGGACACAGAGTTCACAGAGGAGGCACAGAGTTCACAGAGAGACGGCAGCGTCATTGACCTTGCGTTTCACAGTCACGCTAGTTCACAGAGAAGGCACAGAGCATACAGAGAGACGGAGTGCATTTGTGCAATTGGCCGATACAGCCAGTACAACTCCGCACCTCTCTGCGCTCTCTGTGTCTCCTCTGTGCTCTCTGTGTCCCTCTCCAGTCCGACCAGCACGCATCAAGTTACACCGACTTCTTATACGCCCGGTTCTGCACGATCTTCACGAACGAGCGCCCGTGTAGCTCCTCCAGCGTGACGCCGGTGGCCATGGCCTCTTCCTCGGTGATGGCGCCGCAGGCGATGCCCCTCAGGAAGAAGTTGAGCAGGCCTTGGCCGGTCGCCGCGTCGTCGAACATGTTGCCGCTCAGCGTGGCCTGAGCCGCGGCGTCCACGAAGCGGTTCAGCCGCCGGCTGGCGTCGTCCAGGCTCTCCAGGAAGAAGGTGTAGATGGCCGCATAGCGCACCGGCAACTGGGCCGGGTTGAGGTCCCAGCCCTGATAGTAGGCGTGGCGCAGCGAGTGCTGCACGTTGTCGTAGTGCAGCTTCCAGGCGCTGTGCACCACGGCCAGGTTCTCGGCCTCCTGCTGCGGCGTCAGCGGCTTGTCCTTGGTCGCGCGGTGCGGACCGATGGGCATGGTCGTGGTCGCGCCGTCGCTGATGCTGACCCCTGTGCCCGCCAGGCTGACCTGCAGGACGTGGCGCGCGAAGTCGGCCGCCGGGTGGGTGTGGGTCTGGTAGTGGGCGGTGATGTTGCACAGCGCGGTGTAGTCGTAGGTGCCGTAGGCGCAGTACCTGACCCGGCCGCGGCCGGCCCGCACCAGCAGGTTGACGGTGTTGGCGCCGCTGTGGTCGATAATCGACTGCGGGGTCTCGATCATCAGGTCCAGGCCGATGGCGCCGGCCGCAATGCCATTCTTGGCTTCCAGCTCGTCCACCAGGTCGGCCAGCGCTGTCACCTGCTCCGGCATGGTCACCTTGGGCAGCGTCACGACGAAGTTGGCCGGCACTTTGCCGCCGCTGGCCTGGGCCAGGGCGGTGATGCACAGGTCCAGCGTGCGCACGGCGCGCTTGTAGCTCTCCAGCGTAAAGGGCTTGATGCGGATGCCGATGAAGGGGGGCAGGCCGCCGGCCGCGATACCCTTGGCCAGCTCCTGGCCCACGTTGACCGCATGCAGGTCCTCTTCCTCGTCGGGCCGGTTGCCGTAGCCGTCCTCGAAGTCGACGCGGTAGTCCTCCACCGGCTCGCGCTGCAGCTTCTCGCGCACGCGCGTGTAGACGGTGTAGGCCATCCAGGCTGGCTCGTTGCTGAAGCTGGCCGCGTCGCGGTCGCGCTCGATGATCTCGGCAAGGTGCGCCACCTCAGCCTCGGTGCCGGGCAAAACCGCTGCGCCGGGCAGGCCCAAGGCCTTGGCGAAGACCACGAAATTGGGCGCGTAGGCGTCCATGTTGCGCAGGCCGATGCCGCCCAGCTTGCCGGCCGTGTCGGCCTTGAACAGATGCGCGCCGCCGTAGACCGTATGCACCGGCTGCCGGCTGGTCACGTCGCCTGGATAGCGCTGCTTGAAATGCTCATTCGCCGCCTCGATGCGCTGCACCACGCCGGCGATGCTGTCGGGGGTGAAAGTCAGGTTCATAGTGTGCTCCCTCAGAGCAATGAACAGTAAACAGTGAACAGTCAAAACCGTCATGCACTGTTCACTGCCCACTGCTCACTGTTCACTTCTTCTCCGGTATCAGCCGCTTAGCCACCACCTCGGCCTGGATCTCGCTGGTGCCCTCGAAGATCTTGAAGATGCGGCCGTCGCGCCAGAAGCGGTGGGCCGGGTACTCCATGGCGTAGCCGTAGCCGCCGAAGATCTGTAAAGCCTCGCTGGTCACTTTCTCCACCATGTCGGCGCAGAACAGCTTGGCCATGCCGGCCTCCAGGTCGCTGCGCTGGCCGGAGTCCTTCTTCTGCGCCGCGTAGTAGGTGAGCTGGCGGCCGGCCTCGATGTCGGTGGCCATGTGGGCCAGCTTGTGCTGGATCACCTGGAACTCGGCGATGGGGCGGCCAAACTGCTGGCGCTCCTGGGCATACTGCAAAGCGGCCTCGAACGCGCCCTGGGCCACGCCCACCGCGCGCGCGGCGGTCTGGATGCGCGCCGTCTCGTAGACGCCCATCAGTTGGTAGAAGCCGCGGCCCTCGACGCCGCCGATGACGTTCTCTGCCGGGACCTCGAAGTCCTCGAAGTTGAGGCTGAAGGACTTCATGCCATAGTAGCCGATGGTCGGGATCGGCGCGCCGGTCAGGTGCGGCGGCATGAAATCGTTGCCCGGCTTCTTTTCGACCGCGATCATGGACAGGCCCTTATGGCGCTTGCTGGCGTCGGGGTCGGTGCGGGCCAGCACGGTCATCAGGTTTGCCCGGTTGGCGAAGGTGATCCAGGTCTTGGGGCCGTTGAGGATGTAGCTGTCGCCCTGCCTGACCGCGCGCAGTTGCATGCCGGCCGTGTCGGAGCCAGCATTGGGCTCGGTGAAGGCTGCGGCTGGCAGCACGTCGCCGCTGGCGATGCCGGGCAGCCAGCGCTGCTTCTGCTCCTCGGTGCCGCCGTTGAGGATCAAGCCGCCGGCGATCAACATGCGAGTCATCACTGAGCCCACCGAGAGCCAGACCCGGCTCAGCTCCTCGGTGACCAGGGTGATGGTCAGGGTGTCCATGCCCAGGCCCTCGTACTCCTCGGGGATGGCCATCGCGAAGTAGCCCAGGTTGGCCATCTTCTTGATGATCTCCATCGGAATCTCTTTGCCCTCGTTGTACAGGTCGTGGGCGATGGGCGCTACTTCCTTCTCGGCAAACTTGCGCGCCTCGCGCCGGACGGTCTCGTATTCACCGCTGAGTACAGTCATGGTTGGGTCCTTTCCTGTCTCAGAAACCCGGTTTCTTCCGAAGAAACCGGGTTTCTGGCGTAGCCTAATTCCGGCTGAAGAACTGGCGGATGACGTCGGTCATGCTGAGGATGCCCACCGGCATCAGTTTGCCAGCCTTGTCCTCGACCACCACCAGGCGATGAACCCGGTTGCGGGTCATCAGGGTGATAGCCTCCGACAGCTTGCGGTCGGCCGTGCAGCTCACCAGGCTGGGGGTCATGATGTCGCCCACGCTCAGCGTCGCGGCCTGTTCGACCGTGCGGCCTTGGCGGGCCAGCACCACGTCGGTCTGCGAGACCACACCCACCGCGTGCCCGTCATCACCCACGACGACCACAGCATGGATGCCATACTCCAGCATCTGCTTGGCCGCGTCCATCACCGATGCGTTGCGCAGGCTGGTTACCACGCCATGGTGCATCACGTCCGACACCAGCGTGGAATCCTCGAGGAAGCCCAGGTCAGCCAGGCTGGGTTCTGGGACCATCGGCTCGTAGATATCAGTCGCCAGCGCTGACGGCGGCAAGGACATGGATGAGGCGCCGATGGGGGCTGTCCTCATGCCATAGGTGATGATGTCGGTCATGCTCAACACTCCTACCGGCCACGGCCGACCGCTGCGGGTATCAGCCACTACCAGCCGGTGAATACGGTTGCGGGTCATCAGGGTGACAGCATCGGAGATGGTTGTCTCAGGTGTACAACTCACCACGTGCTGGCTCATAATCGCGCCGGCGGTCAGCCTGGATAGTTCTTCCAATGAGCGGCCCTGGCGAGCCAGCACCACGTCGGTCTGCGAGACCACGCCAACAGCGTAGCCTTCGGCGTCGACGACCACGATGGCGTGAACGCCGTACTCGCTCATGCGCTGCGCTACCTCATCCACCGGTGTGGCTGTGCTGGATGCGATCACTCCATAATGCATCATCTCGCGCACCAGGCGGGTGTCCTCGGCCGCTGGCTCCTTGACCTTGACCTCGTCCACCGGATGGAGCGGCGCGCGGTAGAAGCCATCGCGCTCCCGGATCTCGGCCGTTGGCTCGATGGTAGTCAGCCCAGCTGGCTCAGGAATGTTCTTGCCCAAGCCAAAGTCCGGCGCGCCGATCAGGATCGCCATGTTGCCGAATGGGTGCTTGTTCTCGTACATCAACTGGTGCGAGTAGGGCAGCTCGTCCCAGGTAAACGCCCGTGACATGCAGGGATCAGCCTTGCCGGCCAGCACCAGGTCGTTGAAGCCCTTGGCCTGGTCGTCGTTGGCAAAGTGGGAGCCTTGCAGCCGTTTCTGGCGCATCCACAGGTAGCGCAGGTCTACGGTGGCGTTGTAGCCGGTGGTGCCAGCGCAGATCACCACTGTGCCGCCGGTGTCGCAGACGAAGATCGAGGTGGGGATGGTGGTCTCGCCGGGGTGTTCGAAGACGATACGGGGGCTTTTGCGCTCGCCCAGCACGTCCCAGATGGCCTTGCCGAAGCTGCGCACGCCCTTGAGCCACTGGTTGTAGCCCACTGTATCTTTCCAGTGCGGCAGCATGCCCCAGTGGTCGAAGTTCTTGCGGTTGATGCAGCCCACCGCGCCCAGGTTCATGCAGTAGTCGAACTTGTCGTCCTCGCTGACCACGGCGATGGCCTTGCCGCCGGCCGCCTTGACGATCTGGATAGCCATGGATCCCAGCCCGCCGGCCCCGCCCCAGATCAGCACGATGTCGTCCTGGCGCAGCGCGTGCTCGGCCCAGCCGTAGAGCATGCGATAAGCCGTAGCGCCCACCAGCATGTAGGCCGCAGCCTGCTCCCAGGTCAGGTGCTGCGGTCGCGGCAGACACTGGTGCGCCTGCACCTTGGTGAACTGGGCGAAGCTGCCCCAGTTGGTCTCGTAGCCCCAGATGCGGAAGGTGGAGCTGTACATGGGATCCTCGCCCGCCTTGACCCAGGGATCGTCGCGGCTCCAGGCGCCGCAATGGATCACCACCTCGTCGCCCACCTTGAGGTGGGTCACATCCTTGCCGACCTTGTAGACGATGCCGCTGGCGTCGCTGCCGCCGATATGGAAACGCTCCGGCTCGCCGGCCTTGTTGCGCGCGCCGATCACGTCGACGGGAATGCCCAGGCCCGCCCAGACGTTGTTGTAGTTGACGCCAGCCGCCATGACATAGACCAGCACCTCGTCGTCGGCCGGCTCCGGCGTGTCGATTTCCTCCACCTGCCAGGCCTTCATCGGCTCGCCGAAGCGCTCCGGTCGCACCAGCCAGGCGTACATTTTGGGCGGCACATAGCCCAGCGGCGGCTGTTCGCCGACAGGGTATAGTTCTTTCAGTTCAGTCATGGTTCACGCCTCCTTGCGCGGGTCGGATTGTCGAAAGAGGGAAAGCTGAGATCGGAAGAGGAAAGGCAGGGGCGGCCGGCGGGATTAGCCATCCATGCGCTGGGCGCACAACCGTCAATGAAAACGGACGGGCACGGTCGGAGACCGGCCCGAGCGGCTGTTTTCGGGTTAGCGGCTGTTTTCAGGTTAGGGGAAACTGCGGCGCGCCAGTAGGCCGTGTACCAGTTGGTTGGCTGGGACACGGCCGGTGCGCAGATGGGCTGGGACATCGTGGCCCGTCGATGCATAGCGCTGGCTACCCTTGGTTGTGGACAATTGGGTCAGGCGCCGGAGACCAGGAGGTATCCGGCGTCTGCGAACAACATGAAGCGTTTTTTTTGTATGACGCATTGTGTCATAAAGCGGCGCATTTGGCAAGTTTGGCGTCCCGGCAAATAGCTTTTGACACACTGCGTCATGCAGCGTATACTTACGAAGAGGAACTCAGAGCAATTTGTGGGAACGAGAGAGAGCACCTGACACTTGACACTTGACACTCTGACACTTGACACTCTGACACTTCCCCCACAGGAGCCCCCATGCGCCCCATCTACATCCTCGGTGTTGGACAAACCCCTGTCAGCAAGGAAACCGATCTTTCGATTCGCCAGTTGGCCGCGGCTGCGGTTCGTGAGGCTATTGCCGATGCTGGCGTGGAGCGGGTGGGGGCCTTATATCTGGGCAACATGCTGTCGGGCATGCTCAGCCAGCAGCAGCATCTGGGCGCGCTGGTGGCCGACGCGGCCGGGCTGCGCGGCGTCGAAGCGGCTACGGCTGAGGCCGCGTGCAGCTCCGGTGCGGCTGCTATGCGCTGGGGGGTGATGGCCATTGCCAGCGGCCTGCACGATCTGGTGGTGGTAGCCGGCGTGGAGAAGATGACGCACACCGACCGTTACCAGACAACCCGCGCGCTGGCCACGGCCAGCGATTGGGACAGCGAGGGCGTCAAGGGGCACAACTTCGTCAGCCTGAATGCCGTGCTGATGCAGGAGTACATCGAGCGCTACCGCGTCAACCGCTCGCTTTTCGCGCCCTTTGCCATCAACGCGCACAAGAACGCCCTTGCCAACCCCAATGCGCTGTTCCACAAAGAGCTCGACGCCATGACCTACGAGCAGTCCAAGATGATCCACGAACCGGTGCGGCTGTACGACGCCTCGCCCATCTGCAACGGCTCGGCCGCGCTGGTGCTGGCTGCGGGCGACGCCGTGGGCAAGGCTGTGTCCGGCCGGCCGGCGGTGCGAGTCGTCGCATCTGCCAGCGCCACCGACAGCGTGGGCATCGCCGACCGCCGCGAGCGGCTGGTGCTGGATGGCGTCATGTTCTCCAGCCGTCGCGCCTACGCCCAGGCCGAGATCGGCCCCCAGGACGTAGACATCTTCGAGCTGCACGACGCCTACACCATCATGTCTGTGCTGTCGCTGGAGGGGGCCGGCTTTGCCCGGCCGGGCGAGGGGCTGTGGCTGGGGGTGAGCGGCGAGATCGGGCTGCGCGGCAAGCTTCCCATCTCGACCATGGGCGGCCTCAAGGCGCGCGGCCATCCCGTCGGCGCGACCGGCGTCTACCAGCTTGCCGAGCTCTACCTGCAACTCACGGGGCAGGCCGGCTCCAATCAGGTGCCCAACGCCCGCACCGCCATGGCGCAGAACATCGGCGGCACGGGGGCGACGGTGCTGACGCATATCTTGCGGCGGGAAGAGTGACAGGGTGAGGGGGTGACAGGGTGACAAGGTGATTGGTAGATTGGTAGATTGGTCGGTAGAGTGATCACCGATCACCGATCACCGATCACCGATCACCATCCCCGCCGCCTTTGCCTTGCGCAGCACCTGCTCGGCCATCCTTACCACCGGCATATCCACCATGCGGCCGTCGAGGGCGAACGCGCCCAGGCCAGCCGACTGGGCCTCTTTGTGAGCTCGGATGATGCGCAGGGCGCGTTCGATCTCTTCGGGCGAAGGGGCGAAGACGCGCTGGGCGATCTCCACCTGGCGCGGGTGGATAACCATCTTGCCGTCGTAGGCCATCTGGCGGCCCGTGCGGCACTCGGCCTCGAAGCCATCCAAGTCGTTCAGATCGAAGTAGACCTGGTCGATGGCTTGCAGCCGGTAGGCCTTGGCCGCCATGACTACCGCGCTGCGCGCGTAGAACACCTCCCAGCCGGCCGGGGTGCGCACGGCCCCCATGTCGCCGGCCAAGTCCTCCGCGCCGAAGAGCAAAGCGGCGACGCGCGCGTCGGCCAGGGCGATCTCGCGCACATTCATCACCCCCAATGCGGTCTCGACGATGGGCAATAGCTTGATCTGGCCGGCCGGCCAGCCCCTCGCCCGTTCCTCCAGCGCCAGGAACTCAGCCACGGCCTCCACCTGCTCAGCGAACTCGGCCTTGGGCAGCACGTAGCCGTCGGGCCGGCCGGCGATGGTGCTGCGCAGATCGGGCTCGGCCAGATCGCTGCCCATGGGGTTCATGCGCACCAGCCGCTCGCTGCGGCCAAAGTCCAGCGTTTGCAGCGCCTCGAAGACGGTGCGCCGGGCCTCAGCCTTCTGATTGAAGGCCACGCCGTCCTCCAAATCCATCACGATGCTGTCTACGCCCAGGCCAATGGCCTTCTCGATCTTGCGCAGCGAGTCGCCGGGCATGAACAACATAGCGCGGCGCAGGTGGGTGGTTTCGTTCACGGTTTCATCTCCTCACGTAACCCGTAACCCTGTAATCCGTAATCCGGAACCCGGAAAGACAGTCCGCAATTCCGGGTTACAGGGTTACTCGTTACGCATTACTGCCGCATCAAAAGCACGGTGTTTCGTCGGCGCTGCGCTGCTGTGTGCGTTCCAGCAGGCCATGCCATAACGCCAGTGCATCGGCGCCGATTTGCGCTGCCCTTGCTGTAACGTAATCGGCGTCAAACGGGCTTGAGTTGAACCCGCCGAGCGAAAAGGCCAGCACTACGGCAATGTCGGCCGGATGCTTCGCCGAGCGGCCCTCTTGCCAGGCCATCAACTTGCCGACGACGATGTCCTCCGGCCGCGCGCACCAGACCTCGAACTCCTGGCCCTGCGGATCGACGACGGCGCAGCGCACACGCTGCCGGAAGGCCTGACGATACTCCGGCTCGCGAGACAGCGGCACCAGATCGGCCTTGACGCCCTGCGAGCCATCGATGATGTTGAACATGATGCCCAGGCGGATCGAATCGCGCATCTGCTGCGAGTCGGCGTAATAGCGGGGCGAGGGAAAGTGATCGGCCAGAGCGTTGCAGGCTGCGTCGTCCAGATCGACGATGATGTCCACATCGTGTGTGGCGCGGCTCAGGCCATAGGCGCTGGCGCCGAACGCGCCCACCACCATGTAGGCCGCACCCACAGCCTCCAGGGCGCGCAGCACGTCCATGTAGAAGGCGAACTCGCTCATAAGTCCTTCGTCTTCAGGTCCTCGATGTAATGGAACATGAGCATGTTTACTTCTTCAATAGCCAGGTCGGGATAGCGCCGCCGAAAGGCCCCGCGCAGCAGCCCGCGTTGAAAGGCCGACACCTCAGCCATAGCCAGCATGCGTTGCCCCGGCGTCAACGCCGCCATGCGCCGCAGATGCTCCCAGTCCACAGGCTCCAGGTTGATCTCGAACGTGTTGCTCTTGCCAGCCGCTTCCAAGTGTCACTCCTCACGTAACGAGTAACACGTAATGCGTAACACGGAAAGGCCGCCCGCAAATCCGGGTTACGGGTTACGAGTTACGGGTTTCTCCTCAGCATCAACGCCGTCCGCTCGAACTCGATCACGACCACGCCGTGCTGGTTGCGGCCGGTGTGTTTGAAGCGCACCAGCCCTTGGCCGGGCCGGCTGCGCGACTCGCGC
>Ga0209573_1002787_pt1 | contig 21002 bp, 19 predicted proteins | sample TNRBio252014_DNA_FD_185870 | JGI IMG/M metagenome (GOLD analysis project Ga0209573, IMG submission 185870) | Wastewater treatment Type I Accumulibacter community from EBPR Bioreactor in Madison, WI, USA - TNR Reactor_6/25/2014_ DNA (SPAdes)... | ecosystem: Engineered > Bioreactor > EBPR >...
CACCGTCGCCGGACCCTTCACGGAAAGTCTCGGTGTCGGTACGGCCAGCGTCGACAACGCCGCATTCAACCTCAGCAACAACATCGGCAGCGGACTGGTGGCCGCCGGGACCACCAGCAACGGCGCGCTGTCCGTCGCCCGCGCAGGCGGCACTGCGGGTGTAAATACCGGCACAGTGACCATCCAATACACGACCGACGGAGCCGGCACCTCGGGTCTAGCGGCGGCTAACGCCAACCAGCAGGCCATCGACGTCAAGGCGACTGGCTACCGCTTGGCTTCCGCCAACACTCTCGGCGCCGTTGCCTTCGGCAACGTCCACGTGGGCGATACCGTGGAGCAGGCGCTGAGCATCAAGAACACCGCCATCGCCGACACCTTCTCGGAGAAACTCAACGCCAGCTTCGGCGCGAGTTCGGATGCCCGCATCACGACCAGCGGCAGCATCACTCAACTGGCGGCAGGTTTGACCAACGCCAGCAGCATGATCGTGGGACTGAACACCGCTGCCGCCGGTAATGTGAACGGCACCCAGGTGATCAAGTTTGAATCCGACGGCGACGGCACCAGCGGCTTGGGTATCACCGATCTGGCCTCGCAAACCATCGGCGTCAGCGGCGACATCACCACCAGCGGCAGCGTGTTCCGTCTGGCCAGCGCCAGCCCGGCGACGCCCAACCCGGTCAACTTCGGCAACGTGCGGATAAACACCGCCACCGACCAGGCCTTGAGCATTACCAATACCGCGGTAGATGACGGCTTCTCGGAGAGTCTCAACGCCAGCATCAGCACCAACGGCGCGCCGGTTACCGCTAGTGGCGCATTCAATTTGCTGGGGCCGCAGGCGACTAACGGCACCAGCCTCCATGTCGGTATCGACACCAGCAGCGCCGGTTCCAAGAGCGGCAGCGCAACCATTGCGCTGGTCTCCGACGGTACGGGCACCAGCGGTCTGGGAACCACCAATCTGACTTCGCAGACAGTCAACGTCAGCGGCGATGTCTATCGCCTGGCGACCGGTAGCGCCAGCGTTGTGCCGGTCGATCTGGGCGCCTTCCGCGTCGGCGGGTCCGCCCCGGCCGCCAAGAACCTGTCGGTAACCAACACCGCGGCCAACGACGGCTTCTCCGAGCAGTTGGGCATTCAGAGCGCGAACTCCGGCAGCAGCCTGTTCACCGCCACCAACACACTGGGGAGCACACGCGTCAACGCCGGCGTCTCGGCAGCCAACGCCGTCAGCATTGGCGCCGGCATCGGCCTGGTCGCTGGCATCAACACGGGCACGGTCACCATCCAGTACCTGTCCGACGGCACGGTGTCCGGCACGGGTGCGCCGATCGACAGCAACAGCCAGAACGTCAGCGTCAACGCCACCGGCTACAACATGGCGGTGGGCAGCGCGACGCCGACACCGGTGGTGTTGAATGCGCGCGTCGGTGACACCGCGACGCAAACATTGACGGTCGCCAATACGGCCGCCGCCGGGAGCTACTCCGAAGCGTTGAATGCCAACTTCTCCGGGGCCACGGGAACTGCTAGCCACAACGGCGGCAGCGTAATCAATCTCGTCGCCGGTGGCAGCAACACCAGCGCCATGAGCGTGAGCCTGGACACCGGAACGGCGGGTGCGCAAAACGGTACAGTGACTCTCGCCTACCAGACCGATGGCGCCGGGCCCAACGGCAACAGCGGGCTGGCGGCAGTGGCTACTGCTGCTGGCAGCCAAACGATCAATGTGATGGGCAATGTCTATACTGCCGCCATTGGTCAGGTCGCGCCAACGGTGGACTTCGGCATCGTGCATGTAGGCGACTTGGTCGCGGCGCAGGGCGTCTCGGTACAGAACAGCGCTCCGGTCACCGCGCGCAACGACACGTTGAAGGCTTCGATTGGCGCTGCCACAGGGCCGTTTACCACGAACAACGGCAACGTCGCTGGCCTGACGGCTGGGGGGGCGGCGAATACCACGGCGCTGACCGTTGGCCTGAACACCAGCACGGCCGGCATCTTCACCGGAGGCACCGCCGGCAGTGCGTCCGTTGCCCTGGCCAGTCATAACCCGGACATGAGCGATCTGACGCTGCCCTCACAAGACGTCACGCTTACGGCAACCGTAAATAACTATGCCAATGCGCTATTCGGCAAGGTGAGCGGGGACGGAACATTAAGCAACAATGGCAGCGGCCAGTTCATCCTGAATTTCGGTAGCGTGATGCAGGGGTCGGCGGCACTGCAAGCCTTCCTCGACGTCGAAAATGCCATCTTCGGGCCAGCTGACTTGCTGAATGGTAACCTTACCTTGCAGGACATGCTCAACGACATCGATTCCACCCTTCTGCAATCAGCGTTCACTGATGTCGGCGCCGGAGGCAGCAGCGGAACCGCCCTAAAGTTCGTGTTCAATTCCACGACTCTCGGGGACTTCCAGGATGAGGTTTCGCTGTCATGGTTCGGCCATAACGCCAGTGGCTATCAGGGCGACGAAAAACTATACACCCTGCTGGTGCGCGGGACGGTTACCGACAACAACGGCACGGTTCCCGAGCCGGGCACGCTGCTGCTGCTGGTGCTGTCGCTGGCCGGCCTGGTTCTCCAGCGCCGCCGCGCAATGCTACACTAACGCGACAGGCGGATTCCTCGAACGAGGAGTCCGCCTCGCTGTAGCCCCTCCCAGCCGCGACCCGTAATTCTCTCAGGAGTACTCACTTTGACCTCGTTGCACTATCGCGCCCTGGTCCTGCTTGGCGCACTCGCGCTGTTGCTAGCGATTGTCAATGCAGTAATGTTCAGCAGCAACCGGCAGGCACAAAATGAAATGGCTACGCGTGGCCAGTATATCCAGCAGAGTCTGCAGCTGGAACCGCTCTATCAGTCCCTGATCAAGTCGCTGGCGGACCTGGCAGCCAAGGATAACGACACCGCTTTGCGCGAGCTGCTGGCTTCGCAGGGCATCAGCTTCAGCACCACTCCTCAACCTGGCCCGGCGCGATGAACGACATGACCGAGCAAAAACCTGCAAACTTGTTCGTCCCGGTGCTGTTGATCGCTCTGGCACTGGTGGTCTGGTTCGGCTTCCAGGCCAACCAGCTTTACGGGGAGCGCGCCCAGTTGGCGGGCCTGCGCAGCACCCAGGAAGCGACCTATCAGAACGCCCAGAAAATGCGCGCGCAACTCGATTCACTGGCTGCCGGCACGCAAAAACTGGCCAGCGCCGGCAACAAGAACGCACAGGCGGTGGTCAACGCGCTCAATCAGCGAGGCATCACCATCAAACCGGACGCCGAGGCAAAGAAAACGCCGTAGTTCAGGACCGGGCGTCCGGGCAGTCGACCAAATCCCCGACATGCAGTGCTGCCTGGTGGCGATCTCCCGGGCTGCGCGAGCCAAATCAGGAAGGTGGAGCAGAGCGCCGGGCCGTGTACCAGCTTTTCGGCGGCCAGCACGTTAATGACCCCGCTGTCGTTCTCGTCGACTTTCAGCAGGTCATGGATGTCGAGCGTCGGTTCGCCGAAGACGTCGCCGCGGCCCCGCTCTTCCAGCGTCAGCAGACCGCGCTGGATGGTGCCGATCGAGGCGGATGCGACGTTGCCGTATTCGGTAGAGAGATCCTTGACATGCTCGCCGACCTGCTGCGACGTGCTGGACCATCGCCCGCAGGTCCTTGAGGTCGAGCAGCGACAGGCCATGGTCGTCGGCAATCTTGAACACCCGTTGCAGCACGCCGGTCTGCGTATCGTTGAGCTTGAGCAGGCGGGCGAGGAGCAGCTGTTGAAGTTTCTTGGCAGCGCAGCGACGATGACTACGGCTACGTCGACCGCCAGGACAGCCGCCCCGCCGGCAGCCACAGAGAAGGCCGCTGGCTGATGGTGCCTCCTTATTGACGAGACTTTCAACCGGGCAGACCAGAAAGCAGTGAGCCACCTGCGGTGCGTGGCATTCCTATGTCCCACAGCGCGTGCAACATGCAACACGACGCTAGCTTCGCCCGTCGCCCGAACGCGCCAGCAGGATCACCGCGCCGAGAACGATTGCCCCGCCGACGATCTGCCACTGGCCCAGCGCCTCGTCGAGAAACATCGCCGCCAGGACAATGCTCACCACCGGTTCGAGCGTCGACAGGGTCGCCGCGTCGGCGGCACCGAGGCGCGCCATGCCGGCAAAGAAAGTGATCACCGCCACCGCCGTCGACAGCGTCGCGATACTGACCACCGCTGCCCAGCCCACCACCGAGCCTGGCAAAGCCGGCCCACGCACGAGAACCGCCAGCCCGCAGACCAGCGCCGCGGCGAGCATGATCACCGTCGCCGACGCCATCGCGCCGCTCACCGGCGTCACCCGCTCCCCGACCAGGATGTACACCGAGTAGATCAGCGCCGCGGTCGCACCGAGCAGAATGCCGAGCGTGCTGCCGGCGAGGCTGCCGCCGACCGCCAGCCCGGTGCCGAACAGCGTCGCCAGCACCGCCAGCATGCGCATCGGGGACAGTCGTCGCCGCGCCAACACGGCCGACAAGACGGTGACGATGGCCGGATAGAGGTAGAGCAGCAGCGCCGTCAGCCCGGCGCTCGCGTACTGCAGAGCGGCGAAATAGCAGAAGGACTGCCCGACATAGCCCAGCCCGCCCATGGCCACCAGCAGCAGCAAATTGCGCCCGCGCGGCCAGGCCATGCCACGCACCCGCATCACCACCACCATCAGCGCGCCGGCCAGTCCGAAGCGCAGAAACAGCAGGCTCGGCACATCGACCCCGTCGGCATAGGCCAGCTTGCCGAAAATCGGCATCGCCCCGAAAGCCGTCGCCGAAGCGACGATGCAGGCAACGCCCGCCAGGCGAACGGCTGGTGCGGGGGCAAGGATGGCAGTAGTCAAGATCGACGACTCGGAGAGGGCGTAGCGGTAGCGCCGGGAGGATAAGAAGCGCCGGACGGCCCTGGTCGGGCTCTCCGGCGCTGCGGAGTTTGCTACGCGGCGATTATAGGACGCTTCGCAGTGACGCCGTGATCGGCGCTATTCTTGCCATTTCCGCATCGATCAAGGCAGAGGTACGAATATGGCCGCTTCCGCCACCCTGTCCAGCAAGTTCCAGATTTCCATCCCCAAAACGATCCGCGAAGCGCAGCACTGGCAAGCTGGCCAGGCATTCGTGTTCATCCCGAAGGGAAGCCTTCGTAGGTTGGGCTGAGGAACGAAGCCCAACGAACCGAGCTACGACAGCTTGCGATGCGCGATGCGTGGTAGGCTCTTGGAGAAACAAGGCACGCCCGACCACGCAGCAAACCCCGCACGAGAATCCGACATGGCGGCTCTCAAACTTTTCATCAGCCACAGTTCCCGACTCCGCCCCGCCAGTGCGGATGACGCCGAGGCGCAGGCGAACTGGCAACTGCTGCAGGACACCTGCAAGGCGCTGAAGGCCGAGTACTCCGACAAGATCGAGATTCTGGTCGACTACGAGGGTCTGCATCCAGGCGACGACTGGGAGCGGCGGCTCAACGAATGGCTGGCCGAGTGTCACGCGGCGATCATCCTCTTCTCGCGACGAGCGATCGAGGAGTCGAACTGGGTCAGGAAGGAAGCAACGATTCTAAGTTGGCGCGCCGAACTCGAACCCGAGTTCAAGCTCTTCCCTGTCCTGCTCGACCAGCAGGCCACGCCGGAAGATCTCGAAAAGGACTTCCTGGGCACGCTGCGCATCACCCGCACGCAGTGCGTTGCCCAGGTCAGCACCGCAGAGCAGATTCTCGGCGGCATCAGGCTGAAGATGGGCGATCACCCCGAGCTGCTGCGGGGGACCGTCACGACACCCTTCGAACGGCTTCTGGAAGCCGTCGAGAGCGTCATTGTCGAGCAGGTGAAGTTGAGCAATCTGGAGCGGCTGTGGCAGAAACTCTTCCCTGACACGCCACGGCCATCGACGCGCGGCGCCTACGCCAGGGCGCTGGCGCGCCACCTGCTGAACGACGGCCAGAAGTCCCTCGAACGCTTCCAGGAGGTGCTCAACGACACGCTGCCACACCCGAGCCGAGAACGTGCCGAAGAGCTGTTGAAGTTCGTCCGCGCGCTGTGGGTGGGTGCCGGCGAGGCGGGGCAGATTCCGGCCGCCCGATCGCGCGGAAAATGCCTGGCGCTCAACGGCCAGTGCCTGGAGCTCAGCCAGCCCGAACTCGGCACGCGGCATTTCACGCTCGATCGCTATCTCGAACGCGCCTGGCCTGGGACAGCCCAGATCCGGGTAATCCCCATATCGGACGTGAGCAGCCAGGACGCGATCCAGGGAGAAATCCGCAAGGTTTACGCGCGCGGCCTGGCGCATCTCACGAATGAACAAATCGACCAGCGCGTTCGCAATGACAAGTGGCATGTGGTGGTCTTCGTTCCAGCAACCAACTGGGCCGGAGAAGCCCCCGATGCGCGGCTGGTCGATGGTCTGCAGAAACTGCAGCAACTCTATCGCACCCCGGTCTTCGTCTTCGGTGTCGGCGCGCAACTGCGAGACGATCTGCCAGACGCGGTCGAATCCCTTCTCCCGGAACTGTCGCTGGAAACGGAGTCGGCACAACTGCTCGCAGAACTCGACGCACGCGAACTGCTCAACAACATCTACGGATAGGGTAACCCGATGGCCAGCTACCGCCCCAGGAACTTCAAACTCGCCGACGACTACTCCTTTCCGGGGGATCCCGCCCTGGAAATCAGGCCCTACATCTTTCCCGAAACAGCGGTCATCGCCGTCGATGTGGCGCTGGCCACCAGCCGGCCGCTGCTCATCGCCGGCCCGCCGGGCTGCGGCAAGAGCCGCCTCGCTGAAGCGATGGCGGCGGTGCTCGGCTGGAACTTCCTCAGCAAGACGATCACCTCGCGCACCCGGCTCGAAGAACTGACCGTCGAGGTCGATCACCTGCGCCGCCTGCACGACGCGCACCGCGCGGCACGACCGGACGCCGTAGACCTCAAGCCGGATCAGGCGTATCACAACCCCGGGGTCTTCTGGTGGGCCTTCGACCGGGAGTCAGCCGCGCGCCGTGGACTCAGCGCTGCCGACGCCGCCGGATACGACGCCACCCTGCCCTTTCCCGGTAGCGAGGGAGCCTCCGCCGGTGAACACCACCACACCGTCCTGCTCATCGACGAAATCGACAAGGCAGAGCCAGACGTACCGAACGATCTGCTCGAACCGCTCGACCGGCGCAGTTTCTCTCTGCCCGACGGGGCGACGCAGCAGGCCGACCCGAAGCAGAAGCTACTCACGATCATCACCACCAATCGCGAGCGCGAGCTGCCACAAGCGTTTCTACGCCGCTGTGTGAGCCTGGTTCTCGGCGAACTGGACCGCGACACCCTGCTCGGCATCGCCCGCGCGCACTATCCGGCCGCCGACAGCAGGCGGACCGAGGCGATCGTCGACAAGCTGATCGGAATCCGTGCGGCCTCTACGACCAGTGGTCGCCGTCCGCCCGGCACCAGCGAATTCCTCGACGCCATCCAGGCTTGCGAGAAACTGAAGATAGATGTCGCCGACGACAACCCGCTCTGGAGCCAGATCGAGAGGGCAGTTCTGACCAAGCCTACGGAGTGAGCGGATGGCGGCGTCCCGCAGGAAGAACGACACGATGCGACGCGGCGAGATTCATCTCGGCGACCTGATCCGCGCGCTCGGCACGCTGCACGGTCAGGACGACGAGCACGCACAGGCGATTGCCGGTTGCCTCGGTTTCGGGCTGGCGGCGCCCGAGGTGCAGCCTGCCCGGCCGACGCCGACGGTCTATGACCGCAGCCGCTTGTCGGCGCAAGCGAAAACCGAAGCTCCTGCCACGCCGCGTCAAGCGGGGCTCGCCGCACCGCCGACACGTGCGCCGCAGATCGACCTACCCGCGCAGACGCTGAAATCGACGCTCAACGCCGTCGCAGCGCCGCCCGCGATCGATACCGCCGAAGCCCCGAGCTGGCTCACCGGCGATTACCAGCGTCTCGACCCCGCGCCGGGCGTTTCCCCGCCGCGCCGGACGCTGATCCCCGCCGAGACCGCCCGCGGCGTGTTCACCGCCGCCCTGGCGACGCTGCGCCGGGGTGACCGGCTCGACGTCGATCAACTCGTCCGCCGCGTCGTCGAGGGACGCCTGCCGCCGCGGCTGCCGCGCCAGCAGTCGGCAACGCTCGCCCGCGGCTGCCAGCTCCTGCTCGACTTCAGCGACAGCATGCTGCCGTGGTGGGAAGATCTGCGCCAACTGGCCAGGCAGCTCGTCGGCGTGCTCGGCGAAGATCGCGTCGCGGTCTTCGACTTCGACTCGACTCCAGAGCAGGCCGGCCGCTGGCTGCCCGGCAAGGACGCAGAACAAGACTGGCAGCCCTGGCAACCGGAGCCCGGTCGACCGATCCTCGCCGCCACCGACTTCGGCATTCAGGGATTACCGCCGCGCAGCCGGCCCGACGCCGGCTGGCAAAAGCTGATCAAGGACTGCCGTGCGCCAGGCTGCCCGCTGATCGTCCTCGTCCCCTGGTCCCCGGAATACTGGCCGACCACCCTTGGTCCCGACGCCGAACTGGTGCACTGGCATCCGCGCACCAGCGCCGCAATGCTCAGCCGGCAGCTCGGCGGCAGGCAGCGACCGACACGATGAGCTGGCTGCAGCCGACCCCCTTCGAGCAGGACCTGGTCAGCGACGCTCACCGACGCTGGCCGGAGATCGTCCCGCTGGCACGTCTGCTGTCGCTCGCCACGCGCATCGAGCCGCTGCTGCTGCGCAATGCGCGGCTGCAGTTCATCCCGGGCAGCACCACGGAGATCGAGTCGCAGCTCTGGTTCAGCCCGCTGATCGGCGCGCGCAGCAGCGGCGAAGTGATCCTGCATGCGGGCGTGGCGCGCCTTCTCGCCAACGAACTGCGCGCCGCCGATCAGCCGCCGTTCGACCAGGTGAGCGACTTCACCCGGCGCCACAGCCGCCACTGGTCGCCCGAAGACCGGCTCGAACAGGATCTGCGTCTGGCCGCCCTGCTCGACGATCAGCCGGCCATCGAGCAGGGTCTGCAGGACATGCTCAAGCGCATCCACGACGAAACCGACGAGGAACAACGCATTCGGCTCGCGCGCTGGAGCCGGCGCAGCCTGGCAAGCGTCGCCGGCGCCGGCGCCGGGAGCACGCTGGCGGAAGCCAGCCTGCTCACCCAGTACGCGAGTTGCAGCCTCGGTGCGAGCAGCAGCCTGGCCGCCGGCAACACAGCAGCACCGGCAACGCTGCCTGGCTGGCTCAAGGGCAAGCTGCCCGAGCCTTTCCGACCGGCACGGCTGGCGGTCAGTCTGCACTGGGACGCCGACAGCCGGCGGCTGGTTCTGCACTGCCGGGCCGCCAGCGCAGGCGAGCCGGCCATCGAGCTGCCGACACCGCTGCCGGTGAACCTGCACGTGCAGTGCGAGGGTGCGCCGAGCGGCACCTGGCACGTCGTCGGCGCCGATACACGCGTCGCGCTGCCACTGATCGCCGAGCGCGTCCTGCTGACGACCAGCGACGGCCGCCGCTACGAACTGCGCGCCGAATTGCCCACCGAGGTCGTTCCCGGCGCCCCGCCATCGACAACCACGCCGCTGTACCTCAGCCATCTAGCTGCCGACCGCGAACAGGCCAGCCGCATCGCCGACTGGCTGGCAAGGCAAGGGATACGGCTGCAACTGATCGAAGAGGAGTCGCTCAGCACCGCCGCTGCCACTGAGGGAGACCAGGACGAGCCCATTCGCCTGCTGCGCCTGTGGACCCGCGCGGCGCAGGCTTACTGGGCCGAAAAGACCGGCAGCGACGCCCTCCCCGGCCCACGCGCGGCCTTGTTGCGCACGGAAGCGCTCGCTGCGCCGCCGCCAGGCCAGGGCGCCGAGCGACTGCTCGACCTCCTCGACTGGCAACAGCCGGAGAAGTCGGAAGAGGCCAGGAACTTCCTCGGACAGCTGCGCGCCTGGCTGGCAGACGTGCAGCCGCCGCCAGAACCAGACGCAGACAAGCTCGGCGAACGCAGCGAAGGCGGCGAAGGCGGCGGCGAGGCCGAAGCCCTGCTCGCCGAACTCGCCGACCCGAAGACGCCGCCGCCGCGCCGCCTGGCGATCGGCGACCGCCTGGACGAAATCGGCGACCCGCGGCAGGGCGTCGGCGTACGTGAATTCATGCTGGCCGATGCGGCGCCGCGCCCAGCAGAGCCGGCGGCAGAAACGCTGCCGCCCGAAGTCCACCAACTCCTCGACGAACTCGAACGCATCGAGACTCTCCCGCCACGCCGCCTGGCGATTGGCGATCGCCTGGCCGAAATCGGCGATCCGAGGGCAGGCGTCGGCCTCGACGTTCGCGGCCTGCCGGCGCTCGACTGGGTCGAGATCCCTGGCGGGGAGTTCATCTTTGGGGAAGGAGAGAAGCGCAAGCTTCCGACCTTCTATATGGCGCGATACCCGATTACCAATGTGCAGTATCAGGCCTTCATCGACGCTGGCGGCTACAAGGGGAAAAGCTGGTGGCAATTCGGGAAGGGCGCAAGCGACTGGTGGCGGGACCTAAAACGACCGGAGCCGGCGCAGTCGTCATGGCCGCAGGCCAACCGGCCGTGCACCAACGTCGACTGGTACGAAGCAGTGGCTTTCAGCCGCTGGCTCAGCGCACAGCTCGGTTACGGTTACGAAGTCCGCTTGCCGACCGAGGAAGAATGGGAGCGTGCGGCGCGCGGACGCGACGGGCGCGAGTATCCCTGGGGCAATGACTACCGGACGGGTTACGCCAACATCGACGAAAAGAACAGCAACGCCGGCGAGTGGTACCTGGAGCAGACGACGGCGGTCGGTGTCTATCCGCACGCTGCGTCGGCTGAAGGGGTTCTCGATCTCTCGGGCAACGTCTGGGAATGGTGCCTCAACAAGCTTGAACGCCCGGATCAGGTCGCAGCCGATACCAGCGGCGACACGCGCGTGGCGCGTGGTGGTGCGTGGGGCTTCAGCCCGGGCGTCGCGCGCGGCTCGCGGCGCGGCGGGGACGGGGCTGACGGCCGCTTCTTCAACAGGGGGTTTCGGTTGGTTTCGTCTGCCCCCATTGCTTGACCGCTGTCCGCTGCCGACCGCCGCGTAGCGGCGGTCGCGAAAAAAATCGGCGATAATGACGCGGCTGGCTGGTCCAGCGGGGTGCCCCGGAAACAGACGCGTGGCGCGCGGTGGTGCGTGGAACAACAACCCGGACAACGCGCGCGGCTCGCAGCGCAACAGGAACAAGCCTGACAACCGCAACAACAACAGGGGGTTTCGGTTGGTTTCGTCTGCCCACATTGCCCGTCCCTGTCAATCTCGCCGGGATCGTCGACCAAGGTTTGCGATACGCGACGGCGGGGGCATTAATGGCGCGGGAGCATCCCGTCCGCACGCCTGGCGTCGGGCGAATACAAAAGCGGGAACACTCCGGGCGTCAGCCCGGGGTGTTTCTCTTGCCCGATTCGTGCCTGCCCAACTCGTGCGTACTCCGTTCCTGCTTCATCCAGCCGCCGAGCAGCCGGCCGAGTTCGGCGACCTGCCGGCTGACGTGCTCGTACTGCCCGTCATTGAGCCAGTGCCAGTGGTGTGCGAGACGCAGGTAGAGGCGCAACTGATCGAGCCGGCCATCGGCATCCTGCAGCCGTTGTCGACGTGCGGCAGCCGTCGCCTTGCGGGCGCTGAACAGCAGCTCCTGGAAGTCCAGTGCGCTGTCGAGCATGCGCTGGACGACGCTGTGCCGGTGAACCTTCGGAAACGACTCGCTTTTCGGCACCAGCCAGGTCAAGAGATCGAAGCAACGGGAAAGAATGACCAGCTCATCTTCTGCCATCAACACTGCCTCCTGTGATTTCCGCGAATTGTGTTCGTTCGCCAATCTGCTGCAGGCCTGGCGCAAGGCCGCGCGCGGCAAGCGCTCTTCGTCCGGCGCCGCGGCCTTCGAGGACGGACTCGCCGAACGGCTGCTGGAGCTGCACGATGCACTCGCGTCCGGCGAGTACCGTCCCGGACGATACACCCACTTCGTCATCCACGAGCCGAAACGCCGCCGCATCAGTGCCGCACCGTTTCGCGATCGCGTCGTGCACCACGCGCTGTGCCGGGTCATCGAACCCGTTTTCGAGGCGCAGTTCATCGCCGACAGCTACGCCAACCGCGTCGGCAAGGGCACGCATCGGGCCATCGATCGCCTGCAGCACTTCGCCCGCCGATACCGATACGTGCTGCGTCTGGATATCGTCAAGCACTTTCCGGCGATCGATCACGCGATTCTGCTACAAACGCTGGCGCAGCACATCGACGACCCGGCCACTCTCGAACTAACGGTCATGACTTGTCGAGATACCTCCGATCATGAAAGTCATGACCGTTTCCCCCTCTTCCCCAACCCTTCTCCCACGAGGGGAGAAGGGAGCTTCGTGAGTCGCAGACGCGACTTTCACATTAGCCGGCGTCATCGTCGCCAGCGGCGAAAATGTGCTCGACCAGGAGTACGTGCCGCAGCTTTTCCCCGGTGACGACCTGCTGGCGCTGTGCCGGCCGCGCGGTCTGCCAATCGGCAATCTGACCTCGCAGTTCTGGTCCAACTGCTACCTGCACGACTTCGATCTTTTCGTCACCCGGCAACTCGGTTGCCTCGCCTACCTGCGCTACGTCGACGACTTCGCGCTGTTTTCGGATTCAAAGGACACGCTCTGGCAGTGGAAGGCGGCGATCCGGGCAGCGCTGGCGCAACTGCGGCTGCGCTTCCACGAGGGCTGCGCGCAAGTGATCCCGGTGGCCCACGGCATCCCGTGGCTGGGCTTCGTCGTCTTTCCGACGCATCGCCGTGTCAAGAGCCGCAAGGTGGTTCAGGCCACGCGCCGGCTGGGCGAGCGTTATCGCGAATGGAAACAGGGCTTGATCAGTTTCGGCGAGTTCGACGCCAGCGTACAGGGCTGGATCAACCACGTTCGTTTCGCCGACACCTGGCGATTGCGCGAACATGTACTGCGGCCCTTCGTGTTCTGAAATTCGCGACCGCCGCTGCGCGGCGGTCGGCAGCGAACGGCGGTCAAGCAATGGGGGCAGACGACACCAACCGAAACCCCCCGACGAAGCTGCTGCGGTTGTCAGGGCTGTACCCGCCGCGCCGCGAGCCGCGCGCGTAGACCGGGTCAACGTACCACGAACCACCGCGCACCACGCGACTGTCGCCGCTGGTATCGGCTGCGACCTGATCGGGGTGAGCGTATTTGTTGAGGCACCATTCCCAGACGTTTCCGGAGAGATCGAGTACCCCTTCAGCCGACGCAGCGTGCCCATAGACACCGACCGCTGTCGTCCGCTCCAGGCACCACTCGCCGGCGTTGGTGCTCTTTTCGTCGATGTTGGCGTAACCCGTGCGGTACCCCGCGCCCCAGGGATACTCGTGCCCATCCTGTCCGCGCGCCGCACGCTCCCATTCTTCCTCGGTCGGCAGCCGGACTTCGTAGCCGAGCTGCGCACTCAGCCAGCGGCTGAAAGCCACCGCTTCGTACCAGTCGACATTCGTTCGCGGCCGGTTGGCCTGGGGCCAGCGCGATTCTTCCGGCTCGGGACGCACGAGATCTGCCCACCAGCGCTGATCCCCATACCCACCGGCATCGATGAAGGTCTGGTACTGGACATTCGTGACCGGATAGCGCGCCATGTAGAAAGTCGGCAGCGAGCGCCGCTCGCCTTCCTGAAAGACGAAATCGCCGCCGGGGATTTCGACCCAGTCGATGTCGGGCAGGAGGATCGTCCGCTGCGCCTGCACCGCATCGATCCCCAGGTCCGCCGCGGCAACGCGTTTCACAGTTCCCGCTCGACAATCAGCGGCGCATGATCCGCGCCGCGCGCCGACGCCAGGCCACCGGGAACGGCCATGGCGAGGTCTTCAAAGCCAAGCCCATCGATACAGAGCCACTTACGCATGATCACCTTCCTTCGCCAGCAGGCAGGCGGCATCGACCGCCGCCTGCGAGTGGTTGGCATAGGTCGGCCAGTCGGGGGAATACTCGTCGGCCTGGTTTCCCCAGCTGGTCCAGCCTTCGCGCGAGCCGCGGGCAAACATTTCCAGGTAGGGGCCGGGCGAGCAGGACTCGATCAGCTCGTAAGCCTCATCGGGCTTGCGCGAATGCTCCCGCTTCCGACTCTTGATGATATTGACCTGGCGGCGACCAGGAGCCAGCGTACGGGCATTCTTGCCGCGCACGCCGAAAAGGATCAGTTCGGTCGTGTTGCGAAAGTAAAAGCCGACGCCGCGCCCATCCGGGCCGCCGTCCTTGCGGATCTTGTGCCACACGATGTTGCTCTTGTACTGGAAACCCCAGGCGGCCAGAACCCGAAGGCCCTCGGGAAGTAGCGCATTCGGCACCCACAGGTAGAGGTGGGCCGTGTCGCCGACGATGCTGGCCACCGGAAGCGCCAGAATATCGTCCAGGGTCATCGTCGCGTAGCGATTCAGCCGTTTGTGTTCCGGCGCCATCTTGCCGGTGCGGTTCTGGAACTGCCACGGCGGATCGGCGAGCACGGTGTGAAAGCGGCGATCGCCGACGCGGTGGAGCAGCTCGCCAGCTGCCTCGGGGAAATGTTTCGTCATCTCGTTCAGTCTTCAAGATAAGGGGACCTGCTGCCTCCGAACATCAGGATCGCCTTGATCGCATCGCGACAAGGCGACTGGCGGCTCACCGCGCCAGCATTGCGCTACTGCGGCCGTTCGACGGTGCACACCTGCACGCCCGGCAAGTCATTTGCCCAGACCTGCTCGTTGAGCAACATGACCTGCGCACCGGTCCAGCGCAGGTGCTCCTTGAGTTTCTTCAAGTGCGCATCGAGTCTCGGTTTCATCTGCTGCGCGGTCTGGCCGTAACTATCGACCTCCAGCCAGAGCACGATGAACAGATCGACCCTCGGCGAAGCACAGGCTTTGCCGATGCGCGACCAGAACGGGTCGGGATTCGTACGCACTGCACCGACGATGCCGGCAATGCTGTCGCGGACCTTCTGCGCAACTTCACTGGCCAACGCCCCGGTCGATGAATCGACCCGCTCGCGGTTCTCGCCATGATGGGTTCTGAAATCCTTGACTTCGATGAAAAAGACCGCATCGGGACTGCTTGTACGAGCGCAGAAGTCGATGGCTTTCGAGGGCTGAATCGCTTTTTGCAGAGCTTTCGAGGGCGATTCCTGATCATACTTCGCCACCAGCCAGCGCTCATCGAAGGAGAATCGTTGCCGCCCTTCCTGCAGCTCGAGTGGGCCGCGTTTCACTGGGGATGCCCCGCTTTAATGCCAACGGAGGCAGCCTTCATCCGCAACAGCTTGCGCATCGATTCAGCTTGTCGATCGTAGTGATCGGCATATTCCGCAACCAGGTCATTGTCGGCCAGATCTGCAAGTACGCTTCCCGTTTGAATCGCGAAGCTCGGGGTAACGCTCAAACCAAAAAATCGGATGTCGAGGCGCTCTTCAGCCTTGAGCAGCGGTGAGAACTCCATGGCCAGCGACAACTCGCTGGCCAACAGATAGTCATGCGTCGAAACGAAAATCTGCACCCCAAACTCGGCGAGCCTGCGCAGGGTTGCGGCAACAACCGTGATCAATCGAGGATTGAGATTGGCTTCCGGCTCGTCCCAGAACAGGATGCTGTTCTGCAACAGCGAGCCATTGAGAACCAGATGGATCAGGCTGGCAATCTTGCGATGCCCTTCGGCGAGCAAATGCGCTTCGAGGTTGCCATCGGCGGATGCCAGATAGAAGCGGTTGCCGGTAAGACGAACGGTGCCGCCAAGGACGTCTTCCAATGGTCGGGCGAGCACGCGAGCGTGCGCCAGTCGAGGGCCGAGAAGGAGGCTCCCGGAAAGCAGCGTACAGACATCCCTATAGGTTTCGTCAAACGACAGCTCGCGGTTTTCATAGGCCTGGATGAAGCCTTCGTACATCGCCAACGTCTCGCGGGAAGGTAGAAAGACCGTCGGGCTGCTGGTGCTGGCCTCGACCGCATCGACATGTAGATTGCCAAGCGTCGTCAGGCGCCAGGACACTTGGCCGCCATCAGTGGTGACTGACACCGTCGCTTTCGAGCGCCCGGTCGTTCTGGTCACCAGGCGGTTGATCGACTGGTCGTCGGGCTTGAAGACGCCAGCGAGCTTCGCGGACAGGTCGCGCTGAAAGATTCGCTCGCGATCGGCCGCTTCTTCGGGGGGCAAGCTCTTGATGATGGCGTACAGCAGCTTCATCAGGTGCGACTTTCCGGTGCCGTTGCGTCCGATGAAAATGTTCATCGCCGGCGAGAAATCCAGCGTGGCTTGCTTGAGGACGGTAAAGCGATCGATTTTGGCGCCGAGGATTTTCATGTGGAAGCGAGCCGGGTTGAGGTGGCGAATCCAATGTTAGCGTTTTTTGGACAGAAATAGACGCATGGACGCCACCACCCGCAGCAGCGACAATGGACTACCGCCGTCGACCGAAGGGTTATCGGCAAACGGGGAGAAGCCACATGGACAGCGCGCAGCAAACCGTCTTCATCTCGCACGCCAGCGCCGACGATGACTTGGTAACGCGGCTGCGCAAGGCGCTTGAGGCGCTGGACATCCCGGTGTGGGCCGACTCGCGTGAGCTGGTCAGCGGAAATCACCTTGATCCGGCGATTGCGCGCGCGATCGACGATTCGCGCCACTTCCTCGTCGTCCTCAGCCCGCTGACGCAAAACTCGACATGGGTCAGGAAAGAAATCCAGCGCGCGCTGGCGGTGCGCCAGGCGCGCGCTGGCGGTGCGCCAGGCGCGCGCTGCCAACGGCGAGAATTACCCACTGATCCCGCTGCTGCTGCCCGGCATCGAGCCCGCAGCGCTCGGGCTGTGGTTCAAAGATGCGCCGGTAGCGACCCCGATCGGCCTCGGCTGCGGCAACATTGAAGCAGCCTTGCCGCAGCTCCTCGCCGCCATCGGCCGGCAACTGCCAAACGACTTCCAGCCGCCGCAGGCGCACGAAGCGACGCCGATCGCCGACCTACTCCTCGAACTCAGCGAACTGGCGATCATCGAAGTTGGCGATGGCGACGCCTGCAACCGATGCGCAACGGCCCACGCCGTGCTGATATTCGACCCGCCCGCCCCCGACGCGCCGCAGTCACGCAGCACGCCTTTCCGCTTCACCGCGCCGCTCGGACCGATCGAAGCCGACGACCTGGCCTGGTACCTGGAAAGCTACTGGCGCTGGCCGGTCGGCACCTTCGCCCAGCGCGCGCGTGAAATCGAAGAGCGCCTGCCCGTCTGGGGACGGGCCTTGTTCGCCGCGGCGCTGGCGCCGCCCAGCGCACGCGCGCAGCTCGCCGCCTGGCTGAATACCCCGGAGCAGGTACAGCGACGCTTCTCGGTGCTGGTGAACGACCAGCTGCTCGAAGGTGCGCCGCCCGAAGAACAAGGGGCTGCAAGCGAAGGCGCGACGCTGCTGCTGGCACTGCCGTGGGAACTGCTGCACGACGACGCCGACCAGCAGGGCGGCTATCTCTTCCTCGGCGCCCGCGGCGCACGCGTCCGCCGACGGCTACCCAACCGTCTGCCGCGTGACGCGGTGATCAGCGAGCCGCCGCTGCGTGTGCTGCTACTCAGCCCGCGCCCGGATGATGAACGCGCCGCCTACCTCGACCACCGCGTCAGCGCACGACCAATCGTCGATGCACTGGCACCGCTCGGCGAACTGGCGCAGCTGACGCTACTCGACCCGCCGACCTGGCCAGCGCTGCAGGCCGAACTGACGCGCGCGCAAAACGCGCGAACGCCCTACCACGTCGTCCATTTCGACGGCCACGGCGTCTATCAGCGCGGCAGCGGCGCCACTGGCACCAGCGCCGAACAGCGTCTCGGCCTCGGCGCGCTGGTTTTCGAAGACCCGGCCGACACAGAAAAGAGCACGCGCCGGCGCAGCCAGATCATCAGCGCCGATCAACTCGGGCAAACGCTGCGCGAGCATCGCGTGCCACTGGTCTTTCTCGAAGCCTGCCAGTCGGCGCAAGCCGAACTCCACCCGACGGCGTCGGTCGCCGGCCGGCTGCTGCTCGCCGGCGTGGCATCGGTGGTGGCGATGTCACATTCGGTGCTGGTCGATACTGCGCGCCGCTTCGGCGAAGTCTTCTATCCGCAGCTACTCACCGGCGCGCGCGTCGGCCAGGCGATGCTCACCGCGCAGCAGGCACTCTACGCCGACCCTTGCCGTGGCAAGAGCTTCGACGGCGAACTACGGCTGCAGGACTGGTTCGTTCCGGTGCTCTTTCAGGAAGAAAACGACCCGCAACTGGTACGCGAAACACCAGCAAGAGCAGTGCAGGAACAGATCGCCAAGGCACGCCAACTCGCACTCGGCAAGCTGCCACCGGCGCCGCAGCACCGTTTCGTCGGCCGCAGCCGCGAACTGCTGGCCGCCGAGCGCCTGCTCTGCCGCCAGGACAAGGACGCACCGCGGACGCTGGTAATTCGCGGCGAAGGCGGCGAAGGCAAGACCACCGTCGCCACCGAGTTGGCGCGCTGGCTGGTCGCCACGCAACGCTTTGCGCGCGCCGCTTTCGTCAGCCTGGAAGACAGCGGCGACGCGCGCGCCGTGCTTTGGGCGATCGGCGAGCAGCTCGTTGCCGACTTCCTGAGCAAAGCCGGGCGTGCGCCAGAAAGTGCCCAGCAGACCGTCGAACGTGCGCTCGGCGATCAGCCTACCTTGCTGGTCTTCGACAACTGCGAATCGGTACTGCCGCCGTACGGCTGGCAGGCCGGCCAGACTGATGCCGATTTGACGACAGCAAGCGCGCTGTTCGACCCCGAGATTCTCGACGCGATCCTGGCCCTCGCGCAGCGCCTGGCGGCGGTCGGGCCAACGCGCATCATCTTTACCAGTCGCCAACCGCTCCCGCAACCCTTCGCGCGGCCCGAACACACGCTCGGCCGGCTCGACACCAACGAGGCGATCGAACTCGTCGCCCGCGTTCTCGGCGAAGGCGGTCATCTGCCGGCCAGTGCCGACGATGCCGATGCCAGCCACGACGAGCGCATCGCCGAACTTGTCGAAGCCGTCGGCGGCCATGCACGCTCCTTGGTGTTGATCGCGGGTGAACTGCGCACGCAACGCGTGCCGCAGACGACGGCGACGCTACGGCAAATCATGGCCGACCTGCACCGCCGCCATCCCAACGACCGCGAGCGCTCACTATTCGCCAGCGTCGAACTCTCGCTGCGCCGGCTGCCGGCCGAGCTGCGTCGCAAGTTGGCGCCGCTGGCGGTGTTTCACGGGGGGGGGTCATTTGTCCGTGATTGCCCAGGTGCTGGCGCTCGATACAGAGAAGGGTGAAGAGATGGGTCTGGCCGAAGCGCTAGTCAACGTCGGGCTCGCCGATATCCGTCCGTATGGCTACCTGCGCTTCGACCCGGCGCTTGCGCTGGCGCTGCGCGGAGAACTAGGCGACGGGGCGTGGTCAATGGCCGAAGCAGAATGGGGCAAGGCTATGGCTCAGTTTACGGATTTCCTTTGCGAGCAACGCACCCAGGACGCCCAACACGCGCAAACGCTCGCCGCTCTAGACCTTGCCAATCTGGTGGCTGCACTCGAGGTTTGCTACCGCACCGCGCTTGAGGCGACAACCCTGCCGGCCGATTCGCCACTGGTAGCGGTCTCATTCGACGTGCTAGTCGAAACGGCGACCCGCCTCGAGCAGTTGCTCGCACCGCTCTCGCGGGTCCGTACGTTGGCGCGAGTAGTTAGAGTGGGTCAATGCGCCGGGCAGCGCTTGGGAGAGTGGTGTCATTCGCGCTATCTCATCGAGTCAGCAACCATCGGTCGGCTGCTCGCGGCCGGTTGCTGTAGCGCGGCGGTCGACGCCGCCCGACACCTGCTCGAAAGAGCGCTGCAGGCTGGCAGATCGAAGTACCCTGAGGCAGATGGCGACCTCGCGATGTGCCAGTTCTATCTCGGCCGCGCTCTGAGCATGAGCGGCGGCGCCGCTGAAGCACTGGCGTGGCTCGTCAACGCCGAGGAACACTTCGCCCACCTCGCGGCGGGGTGCGATGCCAACGCCGCGCGTATGGCGTCAGTCTGCTTGGCCGACCAGGCCGATTGCCTGCGCGATCTGGGCCGGCTTGATGACGCTGCACGAGCCTACGAAAAAGCGATCAGTGACGGCGAGCGGCGCGGCGACCGTCGGTCTGTGGCGGTCGGTAAGTTCCAGCTCGGCAGCTTGCGGCTGCTGCAGCAACGCTACCCGGAATCGCTTGCTGCGTCCCACGACGCACGGCGAACCTTCATCCAACTCGGCGAGCGAGCGAGCGTCGCCAGCGCGTGGCACCAGATCGGGATGGTACATCGCGACTGTGGCGAGCACGCTGCTGCCGAAGATGCGTACAAGCAGTCACTCACGATAAAAGCTCAGTCCAGCGACCGAGCCGGCGAAGCCGCCACCCTAGGAGAGCTCGGCATCCTTTACGCAGACATTGGCAGGGCCGAGGATGCAGTGAGTTTCTCTCGGCAGGCCGCGGCAATCTATGCCGATCAGCGTGTCGCTGATTTGGCCGGCGAGGGCCGCCAACGCAGCAACGCGGCCAACGACCTGATCAAGCTCGGCCGCCTGGCCGAAGCCCGCAGCGAACTTCTGCGAGCGCTCGACTGCAACAAATCCTTCGGCGACCGTGCACAACCATGGATGACGTTCGACATCCTGTCGGACCTCGAACGTGCCGAGGGCAACGACCAAGCCGCTGCGGAAGCGCGCCAGCAAGCGATCGCCGCCTACCTCGCTTACCGCCGCGCCGGCGGCGAGAACCAGAGCGGACGCCCAACCGACCGACACTGTGCCGCGGTTGCGCATGCTATCAATAATGCCAATCGCTCAGAAGTCGCCTCCCTCACCACCAGCCCTGAAGCATGACCCAGCCGAATCGGGCCCGTTTGCCGGTAACGCCCGCTTTTGCGGCCGAGGCGGTCAGATTGTGGTTGGCTGGCGGCAAAGGACGGGGGGGATGGAGTCAGTCAGG
>Ga0209573_1002788_pt1 | contig 20994 bp, 26 predicted proteins | sample TNRBio252014_DNA_FD_185870 | JGI IMG/M metagenome (GOLD analysis project Ga0209573, IMG submission 185870) | Wastewater treatment Type I Accumulibacter community from EBPR Bioreactor in Madison, WI, USA - TNR Reactor_6/25/2014_ DNA (SPAdes)... | ecosystem: Engineered > Bioreactor > EBPR >...
GGACATGACGCGGTCGACCGCTGGGCGGAGGAAGTGCCGGCGGTGGCCTGGGAACTGATGGAGGCCTTCTGGCCGGGCCCGCTGACGCTGATCCTGAAAAAGCAGGCCTGGGTGCCGTCGACCGTAACCGGCGGTCAGGATACCGTCGGCCTGCGCGTTCCCGGTCACCCGGTCGCGCTCGAACTGCTGCGCCGCTTCGCCGCCGACGGCGAGCCGGGCGGGATCGCCGCGCCATCGGCCAACCGTTTCGGGCATATCAGCCCGACCACCGCCGCGCATGTCGGTGAGGAACTTGGCGACCGCGTGGCGCTGATCCTAGATGGCGGCCCGTGCACGGTGGGCATCGAATCGACCATTGTCGACTGCTCGCGCGGCGCCCCCGTCATCCTGCGCCCGGGGCACATCTCGGCGGCCCATGTGGAGGTCGTCAGCGGCGTCCAGCCGCGGCTGGTTGCCGGCGGCGCACCCAGGGTTCCCGGCGCGCTGGAGGCGCACTACGCGCCGCAGACACCGTTGCGCATGGTCGCCGGCGAGAGACTGATCGATTTCCTCGGCGCCCAACGCAAGCAGGGAGCACGCTGCGGGGTCATCGGGCACAGCCAGCCGCCCCAGGCCGGCGTGCCACACCTCTGGCGGCTTCTGTCGGCCGATCCCGTCGCCTACGCGCACGACCTGTACGCCGCGCTGCGCGACATGGATCACGCCGACGTCGCCCTGATCGTCGTCGAGGCGCCGCCTGATCGACCGGAGTGGGCGGCCGTCACCGACCGCTTGCGGCGCGCCGCCGCCGGGTCGGGCAATGTCTGATCAGAGCAAGAAGAGGCGGTCGACCTTGGCGGCGCAGATGAAATCGTTCTCGGAGAGCCCGCCGATCGCGTGCGTCAGGTAGCGAAGCCGGCACTCGGCGTAACCGACCGCCAGGTCGGGATGGTGGTCCTCACGATGCGACACCCAGGCCACGGCATTGACGAAAGCCATGGTTTCGTGGAAATTGCGAAAGCGGAAGGTCCTTTCAATGGCCGCGCCGGCCAGTTCCCAGCCGTCAAGAGAACGCAGATATTCCCTCGCGATGACTTCGTCGAGGGGACTCACCCCGCCCTCGCAGGGCTTGCATTTGCGGCTCCCGAGATCGCAGGTGGCATTCATTTCCTGTCTCCAGAGTGGCTCGCGGATGCGGAGCCTGTAAGCTTCAGAGAGCTTTCCCGGCCTTTCGGTTCCCCCCGCGGTCGACAGTGCTTTGAGATGCGAAACGGAGTGATATAGAATTGGTCCGGCAGTGGGGGGGTAGCTCAGCTGGGAGAGCGCCGCGTTCGCAATGCGGAGGTCGGGAGTTCGATCCTCCTCCTCTCCACCATTTATCAAAATCCCAACCCTTATCGGTTGGGATTTTTTTTGCCCGAAACACCAGTGTTGGCGCGGGTTTTGGCCTTGCTGCGACGGACGCCGCCGCCCCGGACAACCCCGTTTCGGGTGGTTTCCCGTTCTCAGTTCCCGCCCGTTCTCTGTTTCTGCGAAGGACGCCGCCGCGCCCGCCCCAGCATTGGCGCGGGTTTTCGGCTCCTTGTTCGTCGCGCGAACCGTCCTGGCGCGGGCGACCCGACACCGTTTCAGCTCGTGGCATCGAACGCCGGGTGGTAGGTGACGCTGCCGCGTGCAGTCGCGGTGCCAAGGTGCAGCGCTTGAAAATACTCGGGCGGCACGCCCGGGAGAACCAGATCAGGGGTAGCACGAAAGCCAAAGCGGCCGTAGTAGCCGGGATCACCCAGCAGCACGCACCCGTGGGCACCGTGCTGCCGCAGGGCCACCAGCGCCGCCTGCATCAGCGCGGAACCGACTCCGTGGCCCTGGTGCGCGGGAAGCACCGAGATCGGCCCCAGGCCGAACCAGTGCGTGCTGCCGTCGCTGATGCTCACTGGCGACAAGGCGATGTGGCCGACCAGCACGCCGTCAAGCTCGGCGACCAGGGAAACCGTCAGCGCACCTGAGCGCCGCAGTGCATTGACGATGTGCTGTTCGGTATGGCTGCTGTGCGCCGCGTTCAAGAAGGCCGCAACCGTGACGGCTTCAATGGATGGGACATCCACTGGTACTTCCACCCGAACAATCGGCTGCATGAACATTTCCTTGGGGGGCAGCGGCTACTCGTTCACGATGGGCCGGACGTCCCAAGTGACGGAAATCTCTGGCCTGTAGACCACCTCGTTGCCGTGCTTGATGCTGGCCTTCAGGTGCTCGGCCAGCGGCTTGTCGTACTTTCCGATGGCCGTGATCGCCCGGTTGACGGCGTTGCGGAAGGCGTCGCGGACGTTCTTGCGCTTGTCGCCTGCCTTGCGCAGCTTGCCGCCTTTGGCAGTCCCGCCGGTGATGGCGTCCGCGATCTGGGCCATCTCAACCTCGATTTCCTCGACACGCTCGTGATCGCCATCCTCTTCGGCTTCGGCCTTCTCGGTGACCATCGACTGGTACTTGGCGCGGTATTGCTCGATGGCCTTTCTGTCCACCACGACGCCAGCGTCACCCAATGGCGCTCCGGTCGTCACCTGATAACCCTCCTCGATGTCATCGTGCTCCAGCCCCGAACTCGCCGAGTCCGCAACGCCCAGCGCGTAGCCGCAGACGACCTCATAGACGGATGCCTCGCGGCCTGGGTGCGCCAGCAGCAGATTGATGTATTCCGCGCCTTTGTCGACACCTTGCAGCAGGAGCGTGTTCTTACCTTGAAATCGGTGCTCCCAATGTCCGCCACGCTTGCGAAAAAAGTTCTCCGGCAGCTTCTCCTTCGCTGACACCGCAGGCACCGAGATCACCGATGCCGATTCATACACCGTGCGAAGCAAGGCATCGCCCGGGATCGTCCGTTCACGGATCGCCGTGGTGTTGCGACGAACCATCTCGTCCAGCGCCGAGGTTACCTCCCCGGCGTGGCGCTTGTAGAGTTCGAACACACGCTGGGCGGCCTGCGCCGTGCTGCCATCGAGGAAGCGCAGCACCCGATTCACCTCGGCGTAATTGGCGAGGAACTGCCCCGCGTTCTCCAGCGACTTCACCTGATTGGCCCGCTCCAGGTAGGAGGCGGTCATGATCTTGTCGTCGTCCTTGTTCCGACTCTGGGTGAACACGTCGGCCTTGTAGTGCTCAATCGGGTCGTGCTGGTCGGCCTTGGCGGCGATCACCGCGAAACGGCGGTCGATGCACTGCGAGCACAGACCGCAGTGGGTGTGCTGGATCGTCATCTCCCACGTGTGGGTGCAGGTCATCGAATGTTTGATCAGATCGGCGCAGTCCGTCTTGAGGATCTGCTCGACGACTTCAGCCTTGGTCTTCCAGATGTACGGGTTTTCGACCGTGAACGGCGCGTCGGCCACCAGCGTCAGGATTTCCTGAAAGCCCCGCATCACCCGTGGGTGCGTCGTGCGTGTCGCGCGCCCGCCGACCACCTGTGCGCAGACGGGCAGGTTCAGGCTGATCACGCCGTTCTCGTAGAAGCGCACGCTGCTGAGGCCGAGCATCTTGGCGATGGTCGCGCCGATGGACACGAACAAGAATGACCGGCTGCGCTGCGTGTATTCGCGGTTCAGCGGCTTCTTCTTGTGGACGCACGCTGATGTGATGCGGCACGTTGTCGCCAGCCTTCTTGGCCAGCAGGTCTTGAAGCGTCTTGTGCCGCGTGTTCAGTTTCGGCGTCGCCTTGTGCGTGACCAGCACAACCCGGCGCTTCTGACTCAAAACCTCGTCCAACGCGCCAGCCAGAGAATCCAGGCCGCCGGAAAACATCACCACTTGTTCCGGCTTACCGTACATCGTCTGGGCATCGTTGAACTCCAGATAGTCCTGGATCGCATGTTCCTGATCCAGCTTTACGAAGGTGAACTCGTAGTTGTCGTCCGACAGGAACCCCAGCGTCGACATCAGCTTGTCCTTGACCTCGGCGCTGCTCCAAAACTCCGGGTTGCGCACCGGCACCACGAAGTGCAGGTCGCGCCGCCAGCCATCGCCGAAGTTGTCGACGTCGTCAGCTCTGCGAACGATTACCTGATCGGCGCTGTAGACGTAGGTGGCGATCTCCAGCAGGTCGTGGAACTTCGTCGGCACGCTGCTGAACATTTTGCTGTGGATATCCTCGACGCGCAGCGTGATGTTGCCTTCGCCCTGCACGCCGGACAGCCGGAGACGGGTGTCGTTCTTGGGATCGTCGCTGATTCCCTTTGCCGATGCGTTGCCGCAGATGACGTATTTTTTATCTTGCACTGGTGAGCGCTCCCGCCTTCAGCTCATCCTTCATCTTCTTCAGCGCGAAGCCGGCAAAGCCATCGGACGATTTTCTTGAAATGTCGCCGCCTTCCTCGTAGCGGTGCTTGGAGAACCATTTGGACGAGAAGTCGTGGACGATCACCGAGGCTTCCCGCGTGTGGATGTCCAGCGCATGGTCGAACTGCGCCTTCTGGTTCATCGTCGCAAAGCGCATCCCTTCGCCCACATGAGTCGCCAGCGTCTTGGTCAGAAAATACTGGAGGCTCTGGTTGGTCAGCCGGTCGAAAAACGAGCGCGACAGGTCGGCGAACTCCTTTTCCTTCCCGAGATGGGAAAGCGCGGCGCGCATCGTGTCCTTGTCGTTCGGGAACAATCCATTCAAATGGGGCTGCAACGCTGCGGTGACTGCACCGACGAGCGCGCGCCCGGAAACATCGGCCAGATCGGAACGCTTGCCGGAACGCTCGACGGCGCTGTCGAGGGCATCGATGATGCCCACTGTTACGTCCGACAGCGTCGCATCTTCCGGCAAGGAGATGCCGACCGATTGGAGGTGGGCGTAGGGGTCGTCCTTCTTGGCAGCGATGGCCAACTGCGTCATCAGCCACACGGCTTCCGTGTAGCCCTTGTCATCCATCACGAAGGAAAACGCCTGTTCGGCGGCGGTGATGGTGGCGTTGGCAACTTGGGACACGTCAGCGCCAGCGGCGATCAGACCGACGACTTCCTTCCACGCCTTCGTTCTTGGCAGTACCCCGAGCCGAACGTGCCCCATCCAGAGTTCCCCTATTTGAAATCAGTGCATCGCGGTCACTCGCTGCGCTTGATGACGACGATGCTCCGTGCCTTTTTTTCTTCTTTCCTCAAATACCCCTTGCGTACCAACTGCGTGATCTGTTCGTGAGCGCTGGCGGAGCTGATACCAAGCGCTTCGGCCAGTTCCTTGACGGTGGGCGGCAGGCCCGTTTTGTCGAGGATGCTGCAGATCACCTTGAGTGTTCTTGTCTGCGGTTCCGTAATGCCCTCGGTTTTTCGCTTGCTCATGGCATTGCTCCTCGCCGATATGAACAATATATGACCTGATGAACATCAGGTCAATGGAGGCGATCCGACGCGGAAAGTCGCTGACCTGACTACGGGCGGGATGCGCGCCCCAGTCCCACGGCACGGTTGGGTCGGCATCGAGCACGGTGACGGTGTCGCCGTCGGCCACCCCGACCATCCTGCCCATGATGGTTGCGGCGCTGGCATTGCAGGCCGCCAGCGCGATCAACGTCGCCCAAAAAAATCTGCTCGAAATCTCGCTCCCCCTATCTGATGCACGCCGAAACGGGATACCCCGACCGTCCTGCATGCATATTCTTTGTAACGGTCTGACAACTTTACTGGTACCCAAAATGACCGTCGAACAAACACTCCCTGATTTGCTGTCGCCAAGACAGCGTGCGCGGGAAGCGGCAGAAATCATTGCCACCGCCATTGCCCGCCTGCATTCCTCCCGCCCGCGCGATAGCGATATTCCGCTTGGCTTCCCGGCACCCGAGCGCGTTCATACAAACCCATCTACAGAAGGAGTTTGCAAATGAATGCAGCACAAGCCGGGCCGTCTCTGGCGGCACAAATCGCCAACCTGCCCAAACTGGCGATGTCTGATCTCTGGGCTGTCTGGGACAAGTATTTCCCGCAGCGCCCGCCCCACCATAACCGCGCCTACGTCGAGGGCCGCGTCGCCTACAAGATTCAGGAAGAAGCGCTCGGCACGAAATTGCAGGTGCAGACGCAGATGGCCCGCATCGGCGAAGCCCAATCCAATATCAAAACCCAACGCGGCGTTGAGGTGCAGGTGGTGCCGGGCACGGTGCTGGTGCGCGAATTCGACAACCGCGAACACCGCGTCACCGCGTTGGCTGACGGTGGCTTCGAATACGAAGGTCGTCGCTTCAAGAGCCTGTCCGGAGTGGCTCGCCATATCACCGGCAGCCAGTGGTCGGGGCCACTGTTTTTCGGGATCACCAAGAACAAAACGAAGCGAGGCACAAAATGAATGCTGTCGTGACAAAAAAACGCTGTGCCGTTTACACCCGTGTTTCCACGGATGAGCGCCTTGACCAGTCCTTCAATTCCCTTGATGCCCAACGCGAGGCAGGTCAAGCCTACATCGTGAGCCAGCGAGCAGAGGGCTGGCTGCCAGTTGGCGACGATTACGACGATGGAGGCTACTCCGGCGGCAACATGGAGCGCCCGGCGCTGAAACGTCTGATGGCCGACATCATGGCCGACCAGATCGACATCGTGGTGGTTTACAAGATCGACCGACTGACGCGCAGCCTGACGGATTTCGCCAAGCTGGTGGATATTTTTGAACGCCACAAGGTGTCGTTCGTGTCGGTCACCCAGCAGTTCAACACCACCACGTCGATGGGAAGGCTGATGCTCAACATCCTGCTGTCCTTTGCGCAGTTTGAACGTGAGGTCACTGGCGAGCGTATCCGCGACAAAATCGCCGCCAGCAAACGCAAGGGCCTGTGGATGGGTGGCTACACACCGTTGGGCTACGAGATCAAAGATCGCAAGCTCGTCATCGAGGAGAAGGATGCCGAAATTATCCGGCGAATCTTCACGCGCTTCACGGAAATCCAGTCTATTACCGACATCTCACGCGAACTTGCCCTCGAAGGAATCACCACCAAGCCCAACCGCCTCAAGGACGGCAGCGTGCGCAACGGCACGCCAATGGACAAGAAGTACCTCTCCAAGCTGCTTCGTAATCCGATCTACGTCGGCGAGATCCGCCATAAGGGCGCGGTGTTTGCCGGGCAGCACGAACCGATCATCACCCGGCAGTTGTGGGATCGGGTTCAGGCAATTCTGGGCGAGGACGCCCACCAGCGCATGGGCAAGACCCAAACCCGACACAAGACCGATGCGCTGCTGCGCGGCCTGATGTTTGGACTGGATGGTGGCAAATACCACATCACCTACAGCAAGAAGCCGTCTGGCAAGAAGTATCGCTACTACATCCCCAAGGCAGATAACCGCTATGGCTACCGCAGCAGTGCTACCGGGATGATTCCTGCCGACCAGATCGAGGAAGTGGTGGTCAACCTGCTGGTCGGTGCGCTCCAGTCGCCAGAAAGTATCCAAGGCGTCTGGAACACCGTGCGCGACAAATATCCGGAGATCGATGAGCCGACCACCGTGCTGGCCATGCGCCGCCTCGGTGATGTCTGGAAACAATTGTTCCCTGCCGAGCAGGTACGGCTGGTCAACTTGCTGATCGAACGCGTCCAGCTTCTATCGGATGGTGTCGATATCGTCTGGCGCGAGTCAGGCTGGCGGGAACTGGCCGGAGAACTGCAGCCGGACACCATCGGCGGTGAACTGCTGGAAATGGAGGTGGCGTCATGAACCGGTCTTCCAAAAAGCTCATTGGCGACGGCAAACCGCACGAACGCCGCCACCCGCTGGAAGGTGGCGGCGTGCGGATCACCACCTTTGTGCCTTTCCACTTCAAGAAGCGCGGCATCAAGAAAGTGATCGTTGCCCCGGAAGGCGTCAGCCATCCGGTTGCCGTCACCGATACCCCGGTGCTCACCCCTGAACAGGATCGCCCACTGCTCAGGGCGATGGGGCGTGGCATCTATTGGCAACAACTGATCGATAGCGGCGTGGTGGCCAGCGCTACCGAAATCGCCGAGCGCGAGGGCATCCACCGATCCACCATCAGTGATTTGCTGCGGTTGGCGCTTCTCGCCCCGGACATTGTGCAAGCGGCCTACGAAGGGCGACTGCCTCGAGCGGTGTCTCTGGAGGCCATCCTGCGGGCCAAGGTGCCCTTGGACTGGAATGAGCAACGCCGGTTGATTGCATCACTCGGTTAGCGAAGGGTCACGCAAAAAAAGTTTCCGCTACGCCAAAAGTAGTTGTTGCTACGCCGGATGTAGCGCCTTCCCCGATGAAGGCGTGAAACGGCGTCAACGGCTGGTACTGGACTGGCCACCGCTCACGTCTCCATCCCTGAACGGGAAAGGAGCATGGCAATGGCCTATTCAATGGCACTGTCCCCTGGCTTCGGTGGCACACCGGGCCTGCATTCCGGCGTCGGTTTCAGTTCGACGCCCAACTCTCACACCTCCGATCTGTCCGAGCGGCGCTTCCTGAGCGAAGTCGAGCTGGCCCGGCGCTGGGGCATGTCCCCCAAAACGCTCACGCGCTGGCGCGGCATTGGCCGGGGCCCGGTCTTCAACAAGTTTTCGAAGAAGGTGGCCTATCCCCTGGATGGCGAGAACGGCGTACTCGATTACGAGAAGCGTCATGTCTATGTCTCCACGTCCGAACGCGTGCCGGTTTGAGGGAGATGGCCATGAACGATCTGACCATCTACCCCGCCGACATCGCCCAGATGTCCGTCAGCCAACTGGCGGCACTGCCCGCCGAGCAGAAGGCTGAAATCTCCCGCAACCTCGATCAGGCGATGGACTGGCTCAAGCGTGCCCGCGCCAAGTTCGACGCGTCGCTGGAGAGCGCCTACGGCGAACGTATCAAGGACGAACGTGTCTCGGTCGGCAAGGACTTTGGCACCGTCCATTTCCACGACGGAGCGCTGCACGTCGCGGCCGACACGCCCAAGCGCGTGTCGTGGGATCAGTCGGTGCTCGCGGAACTCGCCCGGCGCATCGCCGCCTCCGGCGAACAGGTCGAGGACTACATCGACATCGAGTTCTCGATCCCCGAATCGCGTTTCAACGCGCTGCCGCCTGCGTGGCGCGACCAGTTCGCACCGGCCCGCACCGTGAAGCCCGGAAAGCAGAGCTTCAAATTGTCGCTCGACGGAGGTGAAGCATGAGCCTTCCCATCATCTCCGCGCAGCAGCGCATGGCCGAACGCAAGGGCGTGAAGCTCCTGATGCTCGGCAAGTCCGGCATCGGCAAGACCACCCGGCTCAAAGACCTCGATCCGAAGACCACGCTGTTCCTCGACATCGAGGCAGGCGATCTCGCGGTGGCCGACTGGCCGGGCGACACCATCCGTCCGGCGTCGTGGCCGGAGTCACGCGACTTCTTCGTGTTCCTCGCCGGGCCGGACAAGTCACTGCCCACGGAGTCGGCGTTCTCGCAGGCGCATTTCGATCACGTCGTCGAGAAGTTTGGCGATCCGGTGCAGTTGGGCCGCTACCAGACATTCTTCCTAGACTCGATCACGCAGCTGTCGCGTCAGTGTTTCGCGTGGTGCAAGACGCAGCCGGGCGCGGTCAGCGACCGCACCGGCAAGCCTGACATGCGCGGTGCCTACGGCCTGCTCGGGCAGGAAATGATCAGCGCCTTGACCCACCTGCAGCACGCGCGCGGCAAGAACGTGGTGTTCGTCGCCATCCTCGACGAGCGCCTTGATGACTACAACCGCAAGGTGTTCGTGCCGCAGATCGAGGGCAGCAAGACCAGCCTCGAACTGCCCGGCATCGTCGATGAGGTCGTGACGCTGGCCGAAATCAAGGCCGAGGACGGCAGCGCGTATCGCGCCTTCGTCACCCACACCGTCAATCCTTACGGCTTCCCGGCCAAAGACCGTAGCGGTCGCCTCGACCTGCTCGAACCCCCTGATCTCGGCGCGCTGATCGCCAAGTGCGCGGGCGCAGCCATGCCCGCCAGCGCCGCCCTCCCTGCACTCATCGAATCCAAGGAATAACCACCATGAACACGCAGAACAGCTGGAACGACTTCAACGACGCCGAACAGCAACAAGGCTTCGACCTCATCCCCAAGGGCACCATCGTCCCGGTGCGCATGACCATCAAACCCGGTGGCCATGACGACTCGTCGCAAAACTGGACGGGCGGTTACGCCACCGAATCCTTCGACACCGGCTCGATCTACCTCGCCGCCGAGTTCGTTGTGACGGCGGGCGACCACGCCAAACGCAAGATGTGGTCGAACATCGGCCTGCACTCCAAGAAGGGCCCGACCTGGGGCCAGATGGGGCGCACCTTCATCCGCGCCGCGCTCAACAGTGCCCGCAACGTCCATCCGCAGGACAACACGCCACAGGCTGCCGCCGCGCGCCGCATTCAGGGCTTCCACGAACTGGATGGTCTGGAGTTCCTCGCCCGCGTCGACATTGAAAAGGATGGCAAGGGTCTGGATCGCAACGTGGTCAAGGTCGCGGTCGAACCCGACCACCCCGACTACGCCAAGTTCATGGGCATGCCGCCCAAGACATCGGGCGGTGGCAATTCCGGCGCTCCGGCGCAGGTGGTGGCTCCGGCCTATCAAGCCCCGGCTCAACAACGCGCACCCGTGACGGGCAAACCGTCGTGGGCGCAGTGACGGAGGCCGCCATGAACACATCCATTCTCACTGCCAGCCACTACGGCGTCGTGCATTTCGGCGATCTCGACTGCGAGGCGGTCGTGCTCACCACCGGCGAGCGCGGCTACGTCCGCAAGGAACTGGCCAAGCTGCTCGGTTTCCACGAGTCCCACAAGGGTGGCCGTTTCACCCGTTTCCTGGCTGAAATTGCGCCTAACTCATTGTCATTACTGGAAAAATCATCCGGGCCGATTTTGCTGCCTTCGGGACGTCAGACTCAGTTTTTCCCCGCAGGCATCATCGCCGATGTGGCCACCTCTGTGGTGGACGCGGCCATTGCGGGCACGCTGCACCGCGCTCGCCAAGGCATCGTCGGCAACTGCCTGACGATCATGCGCTCGCTGGCCACCACCGGCGAGGTCGCGCTGATCGACGAGGCCACGGGCTACCAGCACCACCGTGCGCCCGATGCGCTGCAGGAGCTGATTTCCAAGTTGCTGCGCCAGTCCTGCGCCTCGTGGGAACGCCGCTTCCACCCGGACTACTACCGCGCGCTGTACCGCCTGTTCGGCTGGAAGTACCAGGGGCACGAGCAGAACCCGCCGCACGTCGTTGGCCAGATCACGCTGCGCTGGGTGTACGGCCCTGTCTTGCCGGAGGACTTGCTGTGCGAGATCCGCAACCGCAAGGGCATCTCGCAGAAGCACCACCAGTGGCTGTCCGAGCAGGGCCTTGCGCATCTGGAGTCGCAGATCCACGCGGTCACGGCGATTGCGCGCAGTTCGATGAGCTACCCCGACTTCAAGCGCCGCTGCGAGGCCGCCTTTGCTGGCGCTGCCCTGCAGTTGGGCCTGTTGCTCGATGAACTCGAGGAGGTGGCGTGAAATGCTGGGTCTGCAAACGACAGGCGCGCGGGTACGGCCACTTGGATGGTCGTTTCAAACCCGGCGATCCGCGCCACTACGTGCTCGACTGGGTGTTCTGCTCGCGCCGCTGTCAGGACATTTTTCACCAGATGTACGGCAACTGGCAGCGCGCCAAGGAAGGCCGCATCGACAGGACGGAGGTCGCCATGATCGATCCGTCTGATGTCGAACGCGGTGCGATGCGCCAGTGCCTCAAGGCCTTCGGTGAAGCTGCGGGCGAGATCGGTTTTGCCAAACCGCTGGGCGACTACACCGAAGCCGAGGCGCTGCGCGTCATCGACGCCATCGTCACTTGCTACACGGGCGCGATGGCCGCGCACCACGAGGCCACCAAGTTCCCGCCTGTGCGGGGCTTGCCACCGACGCCTGATCCGCTGTCTCCCGATACCGCCAATCCATTCGTCGACTTCGACGATGACATTCCATTCTGAGGAGGCCGCGATGCTGGATTTCAACTCTTCATCAAGCCTTCCTGCGCAGGTCACGGCGTTGATTGATCTCGGGATGCAACAGGCTCGCGCGCGCCAATCCGAGCGCCAGTATCTCGGGGCTTCGCGCCTCGGGGTGGCTTGCGAGCGCGCGCTGCAGTTCGAGTACGCCAAGGCTCCCATTGACCACGGGCGCGACCACGACGGGCGACTGCTGCGCATCTTCGAGCGCGGCCACGTCATGGAGGACTGCATGGTGGCGTGGCTGCGGGATGCGGGTTTCGACCTGCGCACCCGCAGGGCCGACGGCGAGCAGTTCGGATTCTCGGTGGCCGACGGTCGCCTTCAGGGTCACGTCGACGGCGTCATCGTTGGCGGCCCCGAGGGCTTCGCCTATCCGGCGCTCTGGGAATGCAAATGTCTGGGCAACAAATCCTGGATCGATCTGGAGAAAAAAGGACTCGCGATCTCCAAGCCCATCTACGCCGCACAGGTGGCGATCTACCAAGCCTATCTCGAACTGAACGAGCATCCGGCGCTCTTCACGGCGCTCAACGCCGACACGATGGAGATCTACACCGAACTCGTGCCCTTTGATGCGGCGCTGGCCCAACGCATGTCGGATCGGGCGGCGAAAGTCATCACGGCGACCGAGGCAGGCGAACTGCTGCCACGCGCCTTCCAAGACCTGACCCACTTCGAATGCCGGATGTGTGCGTGGCAAGACCGCTGCTGGAGGACGCAATGAATTATCTCCACACACAAGCAATAGTGGCGGAACCCATGGTGGGTGCGCGCGTCGCGGCCCTTTCACTGAATCTCCCGCTTTACTACTTCACCAAACCTCGGTGTCGTGACTTGAAGCGCATTCCGCACTACCGGATTGGCCAGATGGTGCGGTTTCGAATGTCGGAACTCACCGCGTGGACGGCAGCACAGAGAGGGTCTGCCGATGCTTGATTTCAATGACTCTCCACCACCAGTTCCCGAGCACAACCGCGAGGCCGAACGCGAAACACTGCGCTTGGAATTGTTGGCTCGCATTGATCCCGTGTTGGCCACACTGCTACCGGCAGGCAAGAAGCGCCGCGGCAAGTTCTTGATCGGCGATGTGCTGGGCAGTCCCGGCGACAGCCTCGAGGTGGTGCTCAACGGTGACAAGGCAGGGTTGTGGACGGATCGTGCTACAGGTGATGGGGGCGACATTTTCGATCTCATTGCCTGCCATTTAGCGCTATCCATACACACCGACTTCAATCGTGTACTGGATGCCGCTGCCGTTCTGCTCGGACGCGCGCGTTCCGAACCTGTTCGCAAGGGCAAGAAGCAGGCCGCGCCCGTCGACGAACTCGGCCCCGCCACCGCCAAGTGGGACTACGTCGACGCCAGCGGAAAACTGCTCGCGGTCGTCTATCGCTACGACCCGCCCGGGCAGAAAAAGCAGTTCCGGCCCTGGGATGCCAAACGGCACAAGATGGCACCACCCGATCCGCGTCCGCTCTACAACCAGCGGAGCATGACCAGCGCCGCGCAAGTGGTGCTGGTTGAAGGCGAGAAATGCGCTCAGGCGCTGATCGACTTCGGCATCATCGCCACGACCGCGATGCACGGCGCGAACGCGCCAGTCGACAAGACCGACTGGTCGCCACTGGCGGGTAAGGCCGTGCTGATCTGGCCCGACCGCGACAAGCCGGGCTGGGAGTACGCCTCGCAATCGGCGCAGGCCGTCTTGGCGGCAGGCGCGAAGTCTTGCCACATCCTGTATCCGCCCGAGGATGCACCGGAAGGTTGGGATGCAGCGGATGCCATCACCGAAGGCTTTGACGTTGCCACTTTCATCACTCACGGCCCGCGCATGCAGATGCACGACCTCGCCGATGTGGATGAGCCGGTGGTCGGCAGCGACGAATCGGTCTGGGGCACGGAGGACGCACTGGCGTTGGCCTTCACCCGCCGCTACCACCGCGACTGGCGCTACGTCGCCGCGTGGGGCCGCTGGCTGGTGTGGGACGGACTGCGCTGGCGCACCGAGGACACGCTGGCCGCCACCGACCTGATCCGCAGCGTCTGCCGCCAGACCGCCGTGCGCGCCGACAACCCAAAGGTTGCGGCCAAACTCGCCAGCGCCGGAACGGTCAGCGGCGTGGAAAGGTTGGCGCGCGCAGATCGCAGGCACGCGGCCACCACCGACGAATGGGATGCCGATCCGTGGCTGCTCAACACCCCGGGTGGCGTGGTCGATCTCAAGACCGGCAGGCAACGTCCACACGAGCGTGCCGACCGGATGACCAAGATCACCACGGCAACGGCCAAAGGCGAATGCCCGCAATGGGCTTCGTTCCTGTCCGACATCACCGGCGGCGATACCGATCTGCAGTCCTACCTACAGCGAATGGTCGGCTATTGCCTGACCGGCGTGACCAGTGCCCACGCATTGTTCTTCCTGTATGGCACGGGTGCGAACGGCAAGTCAGTGTTCGCCAATGTGGTCGCCACCATCCTTGGCGACTACGCATCGACTGCACCGATGGATACGTTCGTCGAAACGCGTGGCGACCGCCATCCAACCGATCTGGCTGGGCTACGCGGTGCGCGTTTCGTCTCGGCCATCGAAACCGAACAGGGGCGGCGATGGAACGAATCCAAGGTTAAAGCCATCACCGGTGGCGACAAGATCTCCGCACGCTTCATGCGTCAGGACTTCTTCGAGTACACGCCGCAGTTCAAGCCGGTGATCGTTGGCAACCACAAGCCTGCCATTCGCAACATCGACGAGGCGATGAAGCGGCGGATGCACCTGATTCCGTTCACGGTGACGATCCCGCCAGAAAAACGCGATGGTCGTCTGACCGAGAAGCTGCTGGCCGAACGCGATGGGATTCTGGCGTGGGCCGTGGCCGGTTGCCTTGCCTGGCAGCGCGAAGGGCTGAATCCGCCCGCCTGCGTGCAGGCCGCAACCGATGAGTATTTCGAGGCCGAGGACGCCGTGGGGCAATGGATCGACGAGCGCTGTCTGCTCGCCAATACCCACCGCGAAGGCGTGTCCGAGCTGTTTTCCGACTGGCGCGAATGGGCCGAGCGCGCGGGCGAATACGTGGGTTCGGTGAAGCGTTTTTCGGAACTGATGACGACCCGCAAACTCGAGAAGTGTCGGCTGACCGGAGGTGCGCGCGGCATCACGGGAATTGCCCTGCGACCCAAGCCCTACGGCCATTCCTACCCCTACCGCGATGACTGAGAAATCGGAGCGAGTGACGGATTTGACAGGTTTGCTGGTTTACCTCTCACGCGTGCGCGTGCGCATACGTCATGGAGAGTTTCCGGCAGACCCGTCACATCCGTCACTCCCCGGCAGAAATGGAGCAATGACGATGACCACCACCATCCTCGCCCTTGATCTGGGCACCACCACCGGCTGGGCGCTGCACGACAGCTCCGGCCACATCACCAGCGGCTCGGAGAGCTTCCGGCCGCAACGCTTCGAAGGTGGCGGCATGCGCTTCCTGCGCTTCAAGCGTTGGCTCACGGAACTGAAGGCCGTAACCGGCGGGATCGACTGCCTGCACTTCGAGGAAGTGCGCCGCCACGTTTCCACGGATGCCGCCCACGCCTACGGCGGCTTCCTCGCCACGCTCACCGCGTGGTGCGAGCACCATCAGATCCCGTATCAGGGCGTGCCGGTCGGCACGATCAAGAAGCACGCCACCGGCAAGGGCAATGCGGGCAAGGATGACGTGATCGCCGCCATCCGTGCGCGTGGCCACCAGCCGGTCGACGACAACGAGGCCGATGCGCTGGCACTACTGCACTGGGCCATCGCGCAGCACGCACTGGAACGGGATGTGTGAAATGAAAGTGCCAACACCTCAATACCGCTGTCCGCTCGGTCGGCTGCAACCTGACGTCCAGGATGTTGACGTCATCAAGGAACGCGGCTGGCGCGATCAGCACATCTTGGTCGTCAACGCGGATGACGAACGCCTCGACTGGATGGAACGCCAACTGGTGCGCCAGATCGGCGAGCGCCTCTACGGGACAGGAGGACGACGCCATGACTGACCGTCGCAACCCGTGGACTATCGACGACGTGGCTGCGCGTTTCGAGGAAGCGGCCAGCACCGGACACCGTTTACCACCCGTGCGGGTGCAGGGCTACTTCAACTGCTGGCCTGCCATCGCCCGCCGCGAATGGGAAACCTTCGCGGCCGATGAACGGGTCTACCGTCCTTTCCCACCCAGCCACGAGGCCATCGAGCGGATGCTGGAGGTGATGCGCTGGGTGCAATGGCTGGAAGTCGAGCAACGGCATCTGGTGTGGATGCGCGCCAAGCGCTATGGCTGGCGCGACATCTCGATCCGCTTTGCCTGCGACCGCACGACTGCGTGGCGGCATTGGCAGCGGGCGTTGCAGACGGTGACTGATCAGCTCAATGGCTGCACTGTCGTGCAATAGCCTTTGAGCGTGATTGGTCGCGCGAGGGCTGCCATGCGTTGCCATCAGTTGCCGAAAGCGGTTTTTCGGCTTGCAACAAATCAGCCCGGTCGGGGGTAGTATTTCAGCTATCTTCTGGACAGAGGTGACGGCAGAGGGAGCCACCCGAAAATCAACGGGTCCTTCCTGGCCAAAAACCAATGCGGGGGGCGCGAGCGCGGCGCTTTTTTAGCGTCAGGGCATGGACAAGGTTACCAGTGGGTCAGGTTACCGGCTCCGGTTACCACCCTAAGGCGCAGTTACCACCCCACCAGAATCTTCATCCATCCAACCCGCCCGGCGGCAACGCTCGGCGGGTTTTGCTTTTGGGACTTCCACTTTGAACACGCTCAACGTCGAGTACCGCAAGGTCGAGGCGCTGATTCCCTACGCCCGCAATCCGCGCACGCACGCCGAGGGTCAGATCGCCAAGATCGCGGCCAGCATCGTCGAGTACGGCTGGACAAACCCGATCCTCGTCGATGGCGACAACGGCATCATCGCCGGACACGGGCGTTTGGCCGCCGCGCGCAAGCTGGGCTTGGATCGGGTGCCGGTGATCGAACTGGCGCACCTCACCGTTGCGCAGAAACGCGCGCTGGTCATTGCCGACAACCGACTGGCGCTCGATGCGGGCTGGGACGAGGAAATGCTGGCGCTGGAACTGGCCGAGCTGCTTGATGCCGGGTGCGACATCGCGCTGACCGGCTTCGAGCATTTCGAGATCGATGCACTGCTGGCCGATGCCGCCGCCACCGAAGATTCGGAGCCGCAGGACACGGAAGATGATGAATCCGACGCCAGCGATGACGTGCCGGAGGCTCCGGTGGTGCCGGTGTCGCGTCCGGGTGATGTCTGGCAAATCGGCGCACACCGTCTGATCTGCAGCGACGCCACCGACGCTACCGTCGTCGCCGCATTGATGCAGGGCGACACGGCGCGACTGTGTTTCACCTCGCCACCCTACGGCAACCAGCGCGACTACACCTCGGGCGGCATCTCCGATTGGGACGGTCTGATGCGCGGCGTGTTCGCACACCTGCCGATGACGGGCGATGGGCAGGTACTGGTCAACCTTGGCCTCATCCACCGCGACAACGAGGTGATCCCGTATTGGGATGGCTGGCTGTCGTGGATGCGTAGCCAAGGCTGGCGGCGCTTTGCGTGGTACGTCTGGGATCAGGGGCCAGGCATGCCCGGTGACTGGCAGGGCCGATTGGCCCCGAGCTTCGAGTTCGTTTTCCACTTCAACCGCGAAAGCCGCAAGCCGAACAAGATCGTGCCCTGCAAGCACGCGGGCCAGGAATCGCATCTGCGTGCCGATGGCTCGTCCACTGCGATGCGCGGCAAGGACGGCGAAGTCGGTGGCTGGACGCACAAGGGCCAGCCGACGCAGGACACCCGCATCCCTGACAGCGTGATCCGCGTGATGCGCCACAAGGGCAAGATCGGTCAGGACATCGACCATCCCGCCGTGTTCCCGGTGGCGCTGCCGGAGTTCGTGATTGATGCCTACACCGACGCGGGTGACATCGTGTTCGAACCCTTCGGCGGCAGCGGCACGACGATGCTGGCCGCAGAACGCACGGGGCGCATCTGCCGGAGCATTGAGATCGCGCCGGAGTACGTGGATGTCACCATCAAACGCTTTCAGCAGAACCATCCCGGCGTGCCGGTGACGCTGCTCGCCACCGGCCAGCCCTTCGAGCAGGTCGCCGTCGAGCGTGAAGCAGAAAACGAGGTGGCAGCATGAACTGGCTGGCCGACAAGATCGAACAGTGGCCGACCGCAAAGCTGCTGCCCTATGCCCGCAACGCGCGCACCCACTCCGAAGATCAGGTGGCGCAGATCGCCGCCAGCATCGTGGAGTTCGGATTCACCAATCCGATCCTTGCAGGCAGCGACGGCATCATCGTCGCTGGCCACGGTCGTCTGGCCGCTGCCCAGAAACTCGGGCTGGACATCGTGCCGGTGGTCGTGCTCGATCACCTGACGCCCACGCAGCGTCGCGCTCTGGTGATCGCGGACAACCGCATCGCCGAGAACGCGGGATGGGATGACGCGATGCTGAGGATCGAACTGGAAGCCTTGCAGATCGAGGGCTTCGATCTCGATATCACTGGCTTCGATGCCGACGCGCTGGCGGAACTGATGGCGGGCGACGAGCCGGACAAGGAGGGCCAGACCGACGAGGACGCAGTACCCGAAGTCAGCGAGACGCCAATCTCGCGTCCGGGTGATGTATGGATCATGGGCCCGCATCGGCTGCTGTGTGGCGACGCCACCGTAGCCGCTAGCTACGAAGCACTGCTTGGCGGCGATGCCGTGGACATGGTGTTCACCGATCCGCCCTACAACGTCAACTACGCCAACAGCGCCAAGGACAAGATGCGCGGCAAGGATCGCGCGATCCTCAACGACAACCTCGGCGACGGTTTCTACGATTTCCTGCTGGCGGCGCTCACCCAGATGGTGGCGCATTGCCGTGGCGGCATCTATGTGGCGATGTCATCCAGCGAACTGGATGTGCTGCAGGCAGCGTTCCGCGCCGCTGGCGGCAAGTGGTCGACGTTCATCATTTGGGCGAAGAACACGTTCACACTGGGCCGCGCCGACTACCAGCGCCAGTACGAGCCGATTCTGTACGGATGGCCCGAGGGCGGACAACGCCACTGGTGCGGCGACCGCGATCAGGGCGACGTGTGGCAGATCAAGAAGCCGCAGAAGAACGACCTGCATCCGACGATGAAACCGGTGGAACTGGTGGAACGCGCGCTGCGCAATTCCAGCCGCCCCGGCAATGTGGTGCTCGATCCCTTCGGCGGCTCCGGCACCACGCTGATTGCCGCAGAAAAGTCGGGGCGCGCGGCGCGGCTGATCGAACTCGATCCGAAGTACGTGGATGTGATCGTGCGCCGGTGGGAGGAATTCACCGGCGGGCAGGCCACCCGCGAGGCAGATGGAAAGATTTTCGATCAGGTCAACGATGCTCAGACGGTAGCAAACCCGCCAAGCTGATTTTCCTGAATGACCTGCTTGCAGGCCTTCTTTGGAAGAGATTTGCTGGTTAGCGCTTTGTCACACTTGATGAGAGTTCGGACATCATCCGGGGAGATGTTGATGCCGTGATCCTTGAAGAGGCCGGAAATGGTGTTGGCACCAACGCCGGCTTCGTTGAGTTCACGAATGCGGTTGAAGTTTCCGGCAAGACGAACATTTTCTTGGATGCGCATGATGTGCTCCTAGTGGTTGAGGGCTTTGTGAATCAGGAATCGTCGCGTTTGGGCGCTACGACTTCATGGATCGTGGACTGACTGACACCGTACTGTTCTGCAAGAGCATCTTGGGTGAAGTGTCCAGTCGCGTAGTAACCCGCGATCTCTTGGCGTTCACGATCTGACAATTTGCCCCCCTTTGTTTGAGGAAGAGAGGACACAATTTGTTGCTCGTGACGCTTCAAGGACTCGCGCAACGCCGACGCTGCCAGTAGTTTTTCCGCGACTTCTTGTGCATTCGTTTGATCAACAGGCGTGCTAATCAATTGCCGCTGAATCAAATCAAGGGATTTTCCAAGTTCAGTCAGGTTGCGCTTTGTAGCGGCAACCTCGGACCTTGACAGCACATTGCTTTCAGCCTGAACACGGTATGCAGGCTTGGAGTTTTGATCACCCACGAGACCCTCCGATAAAATCGATATTTCTTTCATCGATTTTATCGGCGGCGAAGCATCCACGTCAAGGGCGGACGATCAGGCTGCTAGCTCCTCGCTGATTTCGCAGTGGATCACAAAGCCCGTCAGGTAAGGCATCCCGCGCGGGATGCCGTAGTCCTTGCTGGTCTGGCGGCCAATCGTCCAGCCCATCCAGCGGGCGGTGGCGGCGTTGATCGCGTCTTGCAGGGGCTTCCCCTCGAAAAGCCCGTTCTGCACGTCGTCGGCAAAGTGCCGACCGTGGCGGCTGTCGAGGAAGATACGCACCGACTCGAGGGGCTGGCCGGTGGCATCGGAAATCGCGGCCATCGCCAGCGGCCAGGCTGCGGCGGCGTGCTCATCCATCGTGCCAAAAAATCCCCAGGCATCGTTCTGGGTGGCGGGTATCGGGTTGCTGGTGGTCATTTTCGGCTCCTTCGGGTTGATCGTTGCGACACCCGTAGTAACGCGCTGTGTGATGGAGAAGCCAAGCTGTTCTTGGCTTCTTTCTCGATCATTCGACGAGGTAGAGATCGGCCTCGGCCAAGTCCTCGGTGTAGCCCGCCTTGTGCAGCACGATGACCTTGCCGTCGCGCCAGCCCTGGACGATGCCGGTGCGGCGCACTTGCTCGATGCGGGTGCTGTGGTGGCCGGTGCTGATGTTGCGGTTGATGTAGTAAGCGACCCGGTCACCTTTTTTGAGGGGCTGGTCGATGCGGGTGGGTGCATTCATGTTGCTCTCCGGGTTGATCGTTGCGACACCCACATGAACACGCTGGTGGCGAGAGAAGCCAAGCTCCTGAATCCGTGTTCGTAATATTTCAAACCTTCTCTGTGGCTACCAACGCATGATTTTCTGGCTGGTCAGCCCCGTGATGTGTGCCGAAGCGGCTGTCGTCGGGTCGTTTTGCCCCGTTTCGAACGC
>Ga0209573_1002789_pt1 | contig 20993 bp, 16 predicted proteins | sample TNRBio252014_DNA_FD_185870 | JGI IMG/M metagenome (GOLD analysis project Ga0209573, IMG submission 185870) | Wastewater treatment Type I Accumulibacter community from EBPR Bioreactor in Madison, WI, USA - TNR Reactor_6/25/2014_ DNA (SPAdes)... | ecosystem: Engineered > Bioreactor > EBPR >...
AAGATGAATGCCGTTTGAGAAAGAACAATTTTGTAAATCATATTTTTCCGACTTGCGCTGCATTGCACAATTTTCGACTTCAACTCAAACCTTTTCAATACCCCAAAATAAACTGACCTAAACTCTATTTCATGGCCAAGTTATCGGATCAATTCTTCAATGATATTAACCGTAGATCGTCCTTCTGCTTCGGCATTGAAATTGGTGAAAATCCGGTGTCGGAGTACGGGAATCGCCAAACGTTTTACATCCTCGATCAGTGGCGTCATTCTGCCTTCCAACAAAGCAAGGGCTTTAGCGCCAAGAATCAGATTTTGAGAAGCACGTGGACCAGCTCCCCAACTTAGGTTGTCTTTTACCAATTTAGGGGCATTGGGATTGCTCGGTCTCGTTTTAGCCACGAGTCCAACAGCATATTCAATGACATTATCAGCCACAGGAACCTTCCGAACCAACTCTTGATACTGCAATAATTCTTGTTGAGAGATAACCGATTGGATGGTCGCTTTGCGGTTACTGGTGGTGTTACGAACCACAGAGACCTCTTCTTCAAAGGTAGGATAATCCACCCACAGGTTCAGCATAAAACGGTCTAATTGTGCTTCCGGAAGTGGGTATGTTCCTTCCTGTTCAATAGGGTTTTGTGTTGCCAGAACAAAAAAAGGTTCTTCTAAAAAATACGTGTGGCCGGCAGCAGTAACATGGTGTTCCTGCATGGCCTCAAGTAAGGCAGCTTGGGTTTTAGGAGGGGTTCGGTTGATTTCGTCCGCCAGAACCACATGTGCAAAGATAGGGCCTTTTACAAACCTAAATTCTTTGCCTCCAGTATTCGTTTCTTGGATAATCTCCGTTCCGGTGATGTCAGAGGGCATCAGATCGGGTGTAAACTGGATACGAGAAAACGAAAGGTCTAAGGCTTGGGAAATGGTTTGTATAAGAAGCGTTTTTGCCAAGCCCGGAACACCAACCAGCAGGCAGTGCCCCCTTGAAAGCAGGGCAATAATGATTTGGTCTATGGTGGTTGTTTGCCCTACGATGACTTTCCCGACCTCATCGCGGAGGGAACGATAGGCATCTTGTAGTTTCTCGGCTTGTTCTAATTCGGTCATGTTCAGTTCCATGTTCAAAAATTGTAAGTTGGTTAGGCCAACAGACCTTTAAGGGGAGACCTCGTTGATTTTTACGTAAACCCCTTCACGTAGGCGGTCTAACCATTCGCGCATGACCTGTGCCTTTTTATCGTTTAGGGCTTGTTGTTCGATGATCTGGTAATCATCCTTAAGGTTGACCGTATGGGCCTCGGTTCTTTTTTGTAACCAAACAATGTGCCACGCTTTTCGCCCATCCAATAATTCGGTTTCCAAAGGCTCGGAAAGTTGCCCCTGCTCCAATTTGCTGAGGGTTACGCGCCAACGTGGATTGAGTGATTCTAAGGCTAAATCTCTGCTGCCGGTTTGGAAATTTATCACCGCACCCCCAAAAGAGGACGATTGTGGGTCTTGCGAATGTCGTTTCGCGATGGCCTCAAACGTCACCCTTCGTGTATTAATAGAGTCTCGCAATGTCTTAAGAAAGGTGATTGCATTGGCAGGGTTTGCATTTCGATCGTTTATTTTAATGAGGATATGGCTATAATCTAACATATCTCCTTGTAATGAATTTACACGCATTACATGCATTCCGAATTGAGACTCAAAGACTTGCGAAATGCCACCCGGAGCCAACGTGGAAGCCACTGCACCGAATTCCGGAACCAATTGAGAGAGCTTAGCACGTCCACGCCCACCAGTGTTTCTTGACCCCGGGTCATCGGTATAACGACGTGCAAGGTTCTCTAATTTTGAGCGCCCTGTGAGGATAGAGTCCCTTAAAGCGGTCGCTATTCTGCGGGCTTCGTCCCTTGCGGATGCCGGAATGTCGGGAAGTCGAACAATGTGTGACATCCGAACGGATTCAGGCAGGCGGGGCAGGGAGTCTTGTGGGATCCGTTTAAACCATGCTTCTACTTCACGGGGTGATATTTTGATAGGGCTTATTTTCTTTTCTTGAAATTCATTTGCCATCAGTTGTTGGCGGACGTTTTCGCGAAAATCATTTTTGGCTTGTAGAATAGATTTCCCATACTCGATCTCAAAGCGATCTTCACCACCAACTTGGTCAATTAGCCCACGCATCCGACGGTCTAATTCTTGGTTCACCCGATCGTCGGTCATCTTTATGGTGGTGTCGCGTGCAGCATGGGAATAAAGAACCTTTTGGTTGATTAATTCTTGAAGCGCGTCATTGAACAACTGCCGAACAAGGGTATCCGTTGGGCGTTGGTTTTGTTGCTGTATGATGTTGTAAACCAAAGCGTTAACCTCGGAATAAAGAACAATTTCCCCATCAACAACGGCCACAATTCGGTCTAGTTGTACCTCATTTTGGGCTTGCAAATGCGCCGGAAAAAACAACAACATTTGGAACAATAGACCCAACCCAATATGGGTCTTCGTTTTAGAAGGTTTCAAGTTCATAATCACATAAGGAATAAAGAATATGGGAAATTATTTGGCTCCCTTGATTTCTAAGGAGCCTTTTGACATTGCTTTGCTTTTTAACTCTTGGAGAAACGAAGCATAACGCTGTTTTTTTGCACGAATACGCAACTGTTGTCGGATTTCATCCTGAATCCAAGAAAGTTTTGGGGTAGTGCCAGCTTTTGCACGGTCAATGAGGGCTATAACGTGCCATAGGCCACCAATATTTTCCACCTCCGAAACTTCTTGGTTTTTCAATACTGCAATAACATCGCTTACGTTTTCATTGGTGTCTCCAAAGCGAGATTCCGGAAGATAACTGTAAGACAATGTAAGAGCCGCATCCTTGTCATCAGCATATTTAGAAGCGATGTTGCCCCACAGTTTTTCGGCACTTTTGCCATCACTTTTCAAGGCGCTGAGCATTTCGTTTCGGGCAGTAATGGCTTTGTTTTGATCTTGTGAACGGATGTACCAAATTCGAACATAGTCTTCACGGAGAGGCAAATTAGCCATATGTTGTTGAAAATACGTGGCAATTTCAGTTGCAGTCGGCTCCGGTATAGTCTCTGCATTGACTTTATCAAGCAAGGCCCCGATCAAAACAGAGCGAGTACTTTCCTCAATGAGGGTTTTTACTGCGGGATCCTCGGCTAAATTCCTGTTTTGGGCTTCTTGGGCCAAGAGCGCGCTTGAGACCCAATTTTCAATCACTTGTTTTTTTGCCTCTTGCCCGTCCATTCCTTTGGGAAGGGTAGAGATCGCCTCCTGAAGCGCAGATTGACTTAGGTAACGATCGCCAACACGTGCTACAAAATCCTCATGGTCGTCTTTGGAGCAGCCCCAAAAAGCGAGACAGAGTACTGGAATGACCGCAAAAACACTTCCCGATATTCGTTTCATGGTGTTATTTCTGCTTTTTTGCTGCCAAAGCTTCGTCTAATTTTTCGGGATAGAAACGGACTTTGTAACGGGCATAAAGGCGGTTCATCCAACGGTCTTCCAGTAAGCGTTGGTACTCATTGGTCACTTCTGCACGTGCCTCATCAAATGTTTTTGATCTTGGAGGTTCCATCCCATCCGATACTAAAATTACTTTGGTGCGCAAATAAGGCAAAGGCTCAGAAAAATCACCCTTTTTCATCCCAAAGCCTCGGTCATAAATGGTATTAGTCGAGTCCGATAAGAGCATAAGCTCATGACGTACCGAGCGATCGGCTATTAGGGCCACGGCAAGGTCTTTTGCATTTGCACCCAATTTTAGGCGGGTAGAAATGAGGTTTAGGAGAGAATCATTGGCTGTTTGGAACGTATGTAAACGAAGCCGTTCGCCAAATTTGTACTTTCCATTTTGGGCGTTAAAGAACCGTTTTAAAGCCAAGGTATCCTTCGATGCTGGATTCCAGAGGGAGTCTTCAGAGATTTTAAACAACAAAATACCATCGCGATATTCACGAAGTAAAGCGTCAAATCGTTTGTCAAAGAGGTTCATTTTGCGGATATAGGCATCTACTGCTTTGTCGTCAATCAACTCGTTGGCAATCCGGAGGGCTTCTTCTTGAGGGTAGGTGTCAATGGTAGGGCGCTCGCGCATGGCGACATCCATAAATTCTGATACAGGAATAATGTAGTCATCATCAATTGTGGCTAAGCGTTTGTTTTCAAACTGGTTACGGAAAGTTGTGGCGGGCAAAAAGCTAAGAAATAAAGAATCTTGATGAACGGAATGAACCATGTTTTGGAAGGCACGAACATCAAAATCCACTTTCATGGTCTTGCGTAAACGTTGTGCATAGGCTTTTTGGTGACGCTGAAGGATGGGTTTATCGGCCAAAAACGCTTTTAATTGTTGATACTGATCTTCAAAAGAGGCGGTTTCTTTTTTGCCCGTAAGTAGGAAGACGTGGTAACCAAATTGGGTTTTTAAAGGCTGGGAAAGGTCGCCAATGTTTTTTAATTCAAAAATTTTGGCATTTAGCGGCTCAATAAGTTCACCCGTTTCCCTGAAGCCAATATCGCCATCATTTTCTTTGAGGTAGGGGTCGTCGGAGTATTGGCGGGTAATCGCACCAAATGATTCGCCGGACTTTATTCTGGCCACAAGGGCGCTGATTTTTTCGAGAGCAGCAAGTGTATCGGCCTTTGTACTACCTTGTGGACGGATAAAGAGCTGCGAAGTTCGGACGGCGGGTGGGGCTGGTTTTCGATCCAAAACTTTAAGGAGGTGGTATCCCCATTCGGGACTGCGGGAAATATTGGAAACCTTGCCAATAGGTGTGTTCCAAGCAATGTTTTCAAAAGCTTCTACGAAACGGCCAGCAACAATGGGTGGTAAAATGCCTTTGTTAGTTTTAGCACTGGGGTCATCGGAGTGGCGTACCGCTAAAGCGCCAAAATCGGCCCCATTTAATAAGGAGTCTCGAATAGCATTTATTTTACGGTAAGCAGCAAGAGAGTCCCTACCATTAACGCGCATTAAAATATGTTGTACGGTAATGACTTCTTTTTGGCGCTCGAAGAGGGTTTTAGCAAGTGGCCGTATAACCTCGTTCTCGATGAGATAGGGGCGTCCCAATTGTGCTTGATAGGCTAATAATTCCGCTACTTGCGCTGAATCTTTGTCTAAACCGAGCCGCTCGGCCTCCGCAACCTTAAGGCGGAAATGCACATAACGCCGTAGAAAATCTTGAAAACCCTTTTGTGAGGTTGTATCTGGATTAGAGGTTTTCTTTAGTTGTGTAATCAATTCTTCAAATGTAACCTTTGATTTTCCATAGGTAGCAACTACCGGGCCTTGAGCTGTGGTTGTGGTTTTTGTGGTGGAACAGCCCGCAATTACAAAGGACAAAACAAGGAATGAAACGACTGATTTTTTAGAGAGCATCATAACGAATGATGGGTTGTGACAAAATGAACAATACAATTAATCAAAATAAGGTTGATGGCGCTTATGATTGATGGATATTTAGTGGGTATCGAAAAACCAGTCTTTAAAAGTTTCCATTAAAGGATTGTTCCCACTGAAAGTAGGTTGAGAAACTGTATATTGATCTTAAATTCAAAACAAAGCGATCATGGAAGTAAATTTTGAGAAAAGGCAACTGGTGGGATTGGTATTAGGGCCAATCATGTTAATGATAATGCAGGTATTACCCGCACCGGAAGGGATGTCGGAAGGGGCGTGGAATACGGCATCTATCGCAGTTCTGATGGCGACGTGGTGGATTACTGAGGCCATTCCAATCCCCATTACCTCGCTCGTGCCGATTGTACTCTTCCCGCTTATGGGGGTGTTGAAAATAGATGAGGCAACCGCACCATATGCCGATCCTGTGGTTTATATGTTTATGGGTGGATTTATTATCGCCTTGGCGATGGAAAAATGGAATTTACATAAACGAATAGCACTTTCCATCATTCAAGCGGTTGGGACAAGTCCGGAGCGGCTCATTTTCGGTTTTATGATCTCCTCCGCTTTTATCAGCATGTGGATCAACAATACCGCAACCACCATGATGATGCTCCCGATTGCGTTATCGGTGGTGCGATTGTTGTACGAAGGGGGTGAAAACCCAAACCAGCGGAATTTTGTTATTGTTTTGATGTTAGCGATTGCTCATGCCTCGACTATTGGCGGCTTGGGAACGCTTATTGGAACAGCCCCAAATATGTTTTTTGCAGGTTTTATGAACAAAGCATATGGTATTCAAATAAGTTTTGTCCAATGGATGTTGGCCGTTTTGCCGATGGTGGTCCTCTCTATACCGATCGTAACGTTGATTCTTACCCGTCTCGTATTCCCCATCAAAATGAAGGAGATAGAGGGTGCAAAAGAGATGGTGGTGAAAGAGAAAAAGGGCTTAGGAAAAATGACCATAGCAGAAAAGTGGGTTGGGCTTGCCTTTTTCTTGGTCGCTTTTTTGTGGGTATTTAAGTCTTTGTCCGAGCCTTTGTTTGGGATAAAAACCCCCTTCATGTCTGATGCAGGTATAGGAATAACAGGTTGTGTATTACTCTTCTTAATACCGCTAAATCTTAAAAAAGGGGTATTTGTGATGGATTGGCAATCAGCTTCTAAATTGCCTTGGGAATTGATTTTGTTGTTTGGTGGCGGTCTGAGTCTTGCAGAAGCAATTGGGACTTCCGGTTTGGCAAAATGGATTGGGGCGAGTCTCGGCGCATTAAATGTCCTTCCGATGTTCTTATTGCTCTTTAGTATTGTTGTATTAACCATTGTTTTAACAGAATTTACAAGCAATACCGCATTAGCAGCCACCTTATTGCCCGTATTGGGGCCGGTTGCCATGCAAATGGGCGAAAATCCCTTGTTGTTGCTCATTCCGGCTACCATTGCCGCCAGTACGGGATTTATGATGCCAGTTGGAACGCCACCAAACGCCATTGTATATGGAACGGGCTACATTAAGGTAACGGAAATGATTCGGGCCGGAATTTGGCTGAATGTTTTCTTTGCGTTTTTAGTCTCAATCTTTGCATATACCATTATTACTTGGGTTTTTGGAATTGAATTTGGCAAAATCCCAACATGGGCGCATTAAATCAGGCTGCTTGCGCATAACTACGTGATCGGATAGAAGCAATAGGGGGCGGTGTGGCAATGGCTTTGGTTATGTCTTCCTCACTGACCATCGGGGCTTGAAATTCGAGCAATTTTTCGCCCTGCAAATAATAGCCGTGCCCATTACCTCTTAGCTTATACCCGTCGCCATGTTGGTCGCCCAAAATCATACGGCTTGCTGAAGGAGTTGCTACCCTTAAACATATTCTACCGGGAATGTTGTCCCGAATCAATCCTGTTATCACTTCAGAACTGGGTCTTTGTGTTGCCAGAACCAAATGGATGGATGCCTCACGCGCCATTTGTGCCAATTGCACCAAGCAGAGTTCGGTGGCAGAACGCAGTGGTTTCTCCGAAGCGACCATTAGTTGTGCAAGTTCATCTATCATGATCACAATGGGCTGGTGGATGCCCGGCTCGGTATAGCGTCGGTGCATTTCAATCACCATCGCTTGGAGTGCCTGAACGGCTTCATTCGCATCCGAAATAACCGTTGCAACCGACTTGAAGGCCGCAAAAGTTGTTGGTTTGGGGCTAATTAAAATGAGTTGGGGTTTTCTAAACCGTAGCCATGAAACCAAAATGTTTAATAAAAATACAGATTTCCCCGATCCAGTCGTGCCAGCAATCAGCAAATGAGGCATCTCTCCCAGGTCTAAGACTGGATATTTGCCACCGTTTGTTAGCCCAAGTGAAACCGGAAGTTTGCATTTTGCTTTTTTTATCGCTACAAGTGCGTCTTCGAGGTTTACTTTTTTTCGTTGACTTTCCGGACGTGGAAGCAGAAGTACCATTGCACGGTTGTCATAATCGGGTTTTAGTTCAATCTTCGCATTGCCTAAACGCATTCTAAACGCTGAAAGTAGCGCAAGAACTTCGTTCTCAAAGTTTGCACCGCCGTTCGGTGGACATTGGATCAAGAAACGAATCATGTTTGGATTGTCTTCATCCACTAAGATGTGATTGTACCGAACATCTTGTTCATCCAAAACATCACCAATGTTCTGTCCAACTTCAAACCAAGGGGAAGATTCGTTCGGTTGTCTTTTGCGGATAAATAACCACAGATATAAACCACCGCCAACGATGCCCGTTATCCACCAAAACTCTGTAATAATCGAAGTAATGGTCGTTGAAACCATGGAAACAATCAGAAATGCACCACTGGTTAAGATCGAGAATCTCATATAGAACCTCCTTTATTGTTTGCTCAGAATAATTTTATGGGTCGCTTTTTCGGTCAACGTTCGGACCCTTGCCTCGTTTCGTTCACACGCTTTTTCGTACAGATCCCAATCATGGCCAGAGCCATTCCCGATGGCAACCCGCTTTATTGCCCGATTTACCACCGATTCGCATCTTCTGTACCCTTCTCCCTTACAGGTTAGTTTATCTGGGTGCGGCACTTCGTTTGTGCAATCTGGATTTAAACAAAGGTGTTTTATGGGCGTTAGGACGACTTCAGGTTCTGCAAAAACAGCCTTGCTTAAACTATCCCCACCGATGGCTTGCGGTGTATTTTCTTGATTGGTTTTGGGTGCATCTAAGGTTTCGTGTAATTGCCCAAAGGCTACTTTATAGGACTTCTGCACGCCTTTTCTTAAGGCACGACGTTGTTCGTCACCGAACATTCTGCTAAAAATCCAGATCAAAAGCCAAAATCCTGCGATACGTCCCGCAAACATTTCCGCTTTGGTGATTCGAAAGGCCGCATTCGCCCTTTGCCATTCTGTTTCAGCCCGTACCGTCGCAGCGCGGTGGGCAAACATGTCGCGTTTCCAGCGTTCGCGCTGCCCCGCATTTCCAAATACCTTTATTCCTTCCAAAAGGATATACCCCAAAATGGCTGCAAAAACCGAGAGGGTTGAAAGGTAAAATTGGATAAAGCGCTCTGGAATTTCCATTCCGGTGGTTTGTTGAACCAAGTATTGCACTTGATAGAACCATCCAAAACCCACAAAAAGCGCCATCAAGGTCCAAACAAGCATATAAGCACGCTTTTGGGTGAGGTCGTCCGATTTTTTTGCGCGCAAAATGGCCAAAATGAGCGATTGTTCGATCATCACTAATTGGATGACGATGCTCCAAAAATGCCCGCCTTCGCCGCCTGTGAACTCCCAAGCAAAGAAAATGCCCTTTATTCCACTGACGAACGCGTAAACATAAGTTGGGCTAAATACATCGTCTAAGCGTACATTCGCCCATCGTTTTTGGGGTGTTGGTGTGTTGTTGTCTTCGATCATACTTTTGCTGTCTGGTACAATCACAAGATAATATATGTGTGTCCTATATGTAAATAGGGTGACAGCGTATTGTCAGATGTGTATTTTGAGCATAAAAAAAGTGAGACGTTTTCGAGTTGGAGCAGAGATGTCTAACAAATGAAAAAAGGGTCTAAAATTTTAGACCCTTTTGTGCGTGGAGGTAAACGGATTCGAACCGATGGCCTCTACAATGCCATTGTAGCGCTCTACCAACTGAGCTATACCCCCATTCAGCATTAGAAAACCAATATACAGGCGATCTTAGGCTGATGTCAAGTATAAATTCCTCTTCAAAGAAAGTTGACCGAGAATTTTCTTTAATTATCCGTTTGTATTTGCCCAGTTCTGAATTTTGTCTTTGAGGTATTGTAAGATGTTCTCTTTATGGATTCTGTCTTGCTGCATTGAATCTCGGTCGCGGATCGTAACCGTTCCATCTTCTAAGGTTTGGCCATCCACTGTTAAACAATAAGGTGTTCCGACTTCGTCCATTCTGCGATAGCGCCGCCCGATAGCCCCTTTTTCGTCGTAGAAAACATTGAAAAAGTCCCGTAACTCGGCCTCAATGGTGTGTGCGGCTTCTGGCATTCCATCTTTTTTGACCAAAGGTAAAATGGCAACGGTAATGGGGGCAATCCGAGGATGGAATTTGAGCACATCTCTGGTTTCTCCGTTTTCCAATTTTTCCGAGCGGTATGCCTCACACAGCAGCATAAGCACATTTCTATCGAGGCCGGTAGAGGTTTCTACGACATATGGAATATACTTTTCGCCGGATTGTGGATCGGAGTAGTGCATATTTTTGCCGGAAAACTCCTGATGGCGTCGGAGGTCGTAGTCAGTACGGGAATGAATCCCTTCCACTTCGCTCCATCCAAAGGGGAATTCGTATTGGATATCCACTGCGGCATCAGCATAGTGCGCCAATTTTTCGTGGACGTGCCAGCGTAATTTTTCTGGTCGGATACCGTTGTCTAAGTGCCATTGCAAGCGTTTTGCACGCCATTCTTCATATGCTTCCAATTGTGCACCGGGCTTAAGGAAATACTGCATTTCCATTTGCTCAAATTCGCGCATACGGAAGATAAATTGTCGCGCCACAATCTCATTTCGGAAAGCTTTCCCGATTTGCGCGATCCCAAATGGAATTTGCTGTCGAGCGGTTTCGCGAACGTTATGGAAATTCACAAATATCCCTTGTGCGGTTTCTGGACGCAAGTAAATTTTTGAGTCTGGGTCGGCCACTGGCCCTGCATGAGTAGAGAACATCAAGTTGAACTGCCTGACCTCCGTCCAGTCAAATGCACCCGAATCAGGCGCTTTGATTTGCTCTTCTATAATAATATCGTATAGTTCTTTGCACACGGCATCGTCCGAGGGTGCATTTAATGCGGCGACGAACCGTTCATTAACCGCTTCTGCACGCTCGGTTTTCCCGTCCTTTTGTAGTTTGACCATGTGGTTTTCGATCAATTGATCTGCGCGATAACGACGTTTTGACGCTTTATCGTCAATCAGCGGGTCATTAAAAGCGTCAACATGGCCAGAGGCTTTCCATACGGTTGCGTGCATGAGAATGGAGGCATCAATTCCTTCGATGTTATCGTGTTGCCGAACCATCGCACCCCACCAGCGGTTCATTACATTTCTTTTTAGCTCCACTCCTAATGGCCCGTAATCATAGGTAGCGGCGAGTCCGCCATATATTTCTGAAGATTGGAAAATAAACCCTCTTCTCTTGCTTAGGGAAATGATGTGTTCAAAAACATTAATTGGGGTACTCATGCTATTTCTTGTTGAACGATGAACCTGAAACGCTAAAAAAACACCCTCTTAGCGTAGTTTCGCGAGAGGGCAAATGTTATAAGCAAGCAAATTACGTCAATTTGGGGTTTGTTTCGGCGAAAATTTGCGGGAGATGCGGCTCTTTGAATTGTTTAAGACCATGAATACATGGTCTTCTTTGGGTTCGTTTTTCCTGTTTTATCAACAACTTTCAATGACGAGCAACTTTAACCGATGATGTTGGTGTAATGCCCATTCTAAACACCGTGAAGTCTTTAAATATGAAAATTGGTATCACCTGTTATCCTACGTATGGCGGTAGTGGCGTCGTTGCAACTGAATTGGGAAAGTCCCTTGCTTCCAGAGGCCACGAAATCCATTTTATTTCGTATGCGCCTCCATTCCGCTTAGACCATTTTGCTGAACGCATTTATTTCCATGAGGTGAATGGGTTCTCTTATCCGCTTTTTGAAGACCCTTCCTATGCGCTCACCCTGACCAGCAAGATGGTTAACGTAGTCCAGTTTGAACAATTGGATCTGCTGCATGTGCATTATGCAATCCCTCATGCTACGAGTGCAGTGTTGGCCCGTCAAATTTTAGCCACACAAGGTATTTCGATCCCCGTTATTACGACATTACATGGTACGGATGCCACCATTGTTGGGCAAGACCCCTCCTTCGAGCCAGTAGTCACGTATTCGATCAATCAATCTGACGGAATTACGGTGGTTTCCGAGTATTTGCGCCAAGAGACCTTCCGAAACTTCGATGTGCAAAAAGAAATTGCCGTCATCCCCAATTTTGTGGATTTAAAACGATTTCGACGGCAAAATAAAGACCATTTTAAAAAGGCAATTTGCCCCAATGGTGAAAAACTAATGGTGCATATTTCCAACTTCCGTCCTGTGAAACGGGCTTCGGATGTGGTTGAAGTGTTTTCGAGGCTGCGAAAAGAAGGGCATTGCCTCAAACTACTTTTGGTGGGAGATGGGCCAGATCGTTTACCGACGGAGGCCCGTGCGCGAGAATTGGGTGTCTTTGGCGATGTACGCTTTTTAGGAAAGCAGGAACCTATTGAGGAAATTCTCTCCATTGCAGATGTTTTTTTGATGCCCAGTGGTTCCGAAACCTTTGGTCTTGCTGCCTTAGAGGCGATGGCTTGCGGAGTTCCTGTTGTTTCCAGTAATATTGGGGGGCTGCCCGAACTCAATATCCATGGCGAGACGGGCTTTTTATGCGATCTTGGGGATATTGAAGGTATGAAGGAAGCGGTTAAAACCATTATTAACCCCGAACATCATGAAGGGTTTGTTCAAAATGCCCTTAACCGTGCAGCCGTTTTCCAAATAGATAACATTGTACCGCAATATGAAGCCTTTTACGAATCGGTAGTGAGCCAACTCCCCGAAGCCTCCGTTCTCTGATTTTTGAGAAACACGCTCTTTGCTTGTTTTCAATTATTGCAGTGTATGCTTTATTGCCCTATTTTCAGTTTTCTTTACACCACTTAATAGTACATCACTTCGCACCCTTCATGAAAGTTGGAATCTTGACCGGTGGCGGCGATTGCCCGGGACTCAATGCCGTTTTACGCGCCGTTTGTAAATCCCTTATTTTACAACATCATGCCGAAATCATCGGATTTGAAGATGGTTTTGAAGGCATGATTGAACGTCGAACCATTCCACTTACCTTGAGGGCTGTTGCTGGTATTCAAGACGAAGGTGGAACCATCTTAGGAACCAGCAACAAAGCAAATCCTTTTAAGTACTTCAGGCGAAACAATACCGATGTCTCCGATGAAGTCTTGGCCTATTATAAAGAACTAGGCTTAGATGCCGTGGTTGTCTTGGGTGGTGATGGCTCTATGACCATTGCAGAAGCGCTATACCGAAAAGGAATAAACATTCTCGGCATTCCCAAAACAATTGACAACGACTTGATGGGAACGGATCAAACGTTTGGGTTTGATACGGCTGTTTCGATTGCCACAGAAGCCCTGGATCGGATTCATACCACTGCTCAAAGCCACCATCGGGTTTTGATTGTTGAATTAATGGGGCGATATGCCGGATGGATTACGCTATATGCCGGTGTTGCCAGTGGTTCCGATATTATTCTGATTCCGGAAATCCCTTATAACATCCAAGCCATAGTAGAACGCTGCCAGGTGCGTGAACGGGATGGACGTCGGTTTACCGTTATTGCCGTTGCCGAAGGTGCTGTTGAACAAGACAAAGGGCGGATCGTCCGTGAAACCATTAGTGATAGCCCAGACCCGATTCGGCTTGGTGGTGTTGCCAATTATTTGGCTGCTCGGCTCAAAGACGAGATCGAAAGCGAGATCCGAACCACTATTTTGGGGCATATTCAACGGGGTGGTACGCCTACGCCTGCCGATCGTGTTCTTTCTACGGTGTTTGGAACTTATGCCGCTGAATTGGTCGCCAACAAAACATTTGGGGTAATGGTCGCTTTGCAAAACAATGACTTTACAACTATTCCGTTAGACCAAGTGGCACACAAAACGCGCACCGTACCAATGGAAAATCCTGTTCTACGTGCGGCACAGGCCATCGGAACCAGTTTTGGTATTTGAGATTATTACTAAGTTCCCTGCTTCCGAGATCGAGACGCGAACTGGCATTTTTGAACTGACATTTTTGCACTTTCTGCTAAAACATTTGATATTCATTTTAGCATAAAAAGACGTCTAAACTGCTGGTGGTTCCTCAAATGTAATGCTTTTTTGTATCTTTGCCACCCAAAAAAGCAACAATAAGAAATGTTGTCATCGCGGAAGCGACCGCAAACATGATGTTGTCATCAGCTTTTCTTTGTTGCGTTACGTAGTTTTTCAACTTGTTCAACAGTCAATCCAGTTAGACGAACTATTATTTGATTGCCTAAGCCTTCCATAATTGCATTTATCGCAATTTCAATCTCTCTTTCCTCAGCTGCCGTTTCCAAAGCACTTTTCATTCCCCAATACTGAATAAGGTTTTCTTCATAAATAGCCCTTTGTTCAGCACTGAAACCTGCTAATTCCGCAGTGCCAAAGGCTTTTTGAAAAATTGGCTCGTTTAAGATACTTGGAATATGGTCAAACCTTTCTAAGTTTTTCAGAAAGTAGCACCACTTATCAAACTGCGTTTCTAATTCGTTTTCCTTTTTATTGAACAAAGGCATTTGCAAAAACTTGAAATGCAGTTTGTCAAAAAACAACTCTCCATCTTGGTCTTTCAAGGCTACATCACGCCTAAATTTACGACTTTCTTCTGCTTCATCATATTCAAAATCCAAAATTGCTACGAAGTAAATAGGTTCTAATTTGAAATTCCATTCGCCCTTTTGAGCTTGGTCCCGAATAGGAAAAGTAACATAAAAAAGACTTCTGTCCTTGAAGTACTTTACTTTTGCCTTCTGCATTTCCACAATAAACCTCTCCCCTGAAACAGCCTTGCAATGTATGTCAAAAATAGCTTTTCTTTCTGCCGACAAATCCGCCCAATTTTCGACATTACGAAAATTAAAGTCTGCAATTTGGTGATGTGCAGGTAAAAGTTGGTTCAAAAAATCAATTAAAAGGTCTTTGTTGGCTTCTTCGCCAAACAGTTTTTTGAAACCAAAATCTGTATATGGATTGATATATCTTGCCATTTTCGTATTTTTTTGTTTGACTATAAAGTTACGAATTTTTTGGATTTTTTGTCGAGTTTTTCCCTTGAAATTGATGACAACGTTTTGGCTTTGCGAATGTGCCGCCCTGCGTTGGCTTTTGAGCGTGGGCATTTGGGCGGCATTTTCGTAAAGCCGTTGTTATTTACAGAACATCCAACTTAAACTTCTTACCAAACCGATGAGGAAGATCATCGGTCAGGAAATTTTCAGCATTATTTAATGCCTCATCAACTGATGCGGCTTCTTCGTCTTCCCACCATGTTCCACCTTCATCAAGAAGGCGAATTAGGCTGTCACTATACTCATCACTTCCGATCTCTACCCACCCATGATTATCTATCCACCAGGCAATGTGCGGATACCGTTTTGAAAAATTCATTTTTTCCTTATTTTATTATTCCCTTTTCTTTCAAGTATTTATCAAATTCGATGTCCTCAAAGACTTTGTCGTATTTGCTATTTACCTTTTTTATCTTTTTATCGTCGATAATATTTTGTAGGAAATCGCCGAAATCTCTGTTCTCGCTTGCCAATCTATCCATAGCATCAAGGTCAAGTTCTTTTCTTGTTGTTGCTGGCACTATAATTTGGCTTCCTTCGATATTTTCTGGCTCTATTTTTATCAGCCCAATTCCGAATGAATTTGCCAATCTTCGGGCTTCTTCAATAACTTCTTCATCCAGTTTTAGTGTAACCAAATATCCCTCGTTTGCCCAACTTGAATTTGATACGGCTTGGAAATAAAATTCTCGAAGGTTTGAAATATCCAACTTTACTTTCATTTCAAATGAAAACAATTTTATTGCTGTTATTGAAAAGTCATTTTGGAAATCAATCACCACTCTTTCATATTCCCTGATTTTATCGTTGAATGAAAAGTAAACTCCAACCAAATCAGGATGTATCCATTTATTATAGCCCTTTTTATTTCGATGAGAGTTTTCGTGAAATATCGTTTTCAATTTTGCACCTCTAAAATGATAAAAGGTGTCTGCAAACTTAACCAAAAGAGGGTGTAAATCTCTTTCTGAATATTTATTTACTTTGCTTGGGCTTATTTTTTCTGCTTTGGGCTGCTCTTCGGCCTTCGCCATTTGCTCTTCGGCCGGAATTACTCCCAACTTCTTCACCCAAAACCTTGCGGGTCGCTTGCCTATTGCCTCAAATATTGTGTTTGGATTATCTCGAATATCAACATAAAGCCTTGCGCCAAGGGTCGCCCAAGGAGTTTTGCCTTTGCTATTCAATTTTTTGTCAAAGCCAAATTCAACTGATTTTTCCCAAACTTCGTTTGCAGTCAGAGGTTGGTTTACTTTTCTTATTGTCTGGTCGGCTAATTCTAGAAAGTTCACGTCCTATTTATTTTATGTTTTTTCTTTTTCAATATCATACAACGGTTTGCGGCTTTGCGAAGAAGCGGATTTCGGAGCACTAAACTGTCAACATAGCACAAAATTTGATGCGTGGCAGAATGTTCAATTAACCACTGAACCCGCTTTTTTGCAAAACCGCTGTTAGGCAATCGTGCTTCTTTTTCCATCGTTGGTTTGTCGGTCGTTTTTGTCGAGCGTTGGAACAGCCACACTCTTTGCCAAGCTTGGGTTATAGCGTTGGCTGGTTCGGCTTGGCAATGTGTGTGGCTGTTGAGCGTTGGCATTATTCGTTCAGTTTTTTATAGATTTTCTTCATCATAAGTTCCTTTACTAAGTCGCCAAATACTTTGTCCTCCAATATTTTTTCAAATATTTCTTGATTTTGGTCCATGCGACCAATGAGTTTGTCAATAAACTTGTCGTTGAAAGCAAATTTAAAAGTGTCAATTTTATTAACCCTTGCTTGTGTCTGCAAGGTTTCATCATCCATTAATTCCGCTTCTATTTGGTCAAAGAAAAGTTTGTCTGCTTCTTCAAATTCTGTCCCAAAGCGGTCATTGAGAACGTTGATGATTTCAGAAAGCAGAGCTTCTTCGTCTTTGGCACGTTTAAGTCCTGCTTCTGTTGTTCCACTCAGTTCTCCTTCTTCTCCTTTTTGTAATTCAATCGAGCCTTCTTTTATCTTCTGTAAACGGTAATATTCCAAAGCCACTTCATCATCTAAATGCAGTGATTCCGAAAGTTCTCTTTTGGGCAGACGGGTTTGAAGTAGTTTGGCATAGGCATAGAACTTCTCAAATTCAGAATCAATAAAAGGCATGATTTGAGAAAGAAACGCATACAAGTTTGTCCATGTCCGCAAGCCTTTTTTGAACTCGTCTTGCTTTTCTTCTTCTGCAATCGCTTTAAATCTGTCAACCGCTGGGTCTGTGAAAGCGTACAAATGTTTTTGATGTTTTAGGTTGTTCAGCTTTGTCTTTGGGTCAAAATAAACATTGGCAAAAGCTTCTATTTCTTGTGTCCAATACACTTGAAATTCGTCTAACCTTGCTTTTAAGTCATACAAGTGGTTGATGTCTGTTTCTTCCGTTACAGAAGTAATTTCATAGTAAGGTTGAAACGAATCTAAAATTGTTTGTCTATCATTTGCAAAATCCAAAACGAAAGTATCTTCCTTGCCTGGGTGCATTCTGTTTAACCTTGAAAGTGTTTGAACAGCTTTTACACCTGAAAGCTTTTTATCTACATACATGGTATGAAGTAAAGGTTGGTCAAATCCTGTTTGGTACTTATCTGCAACAATCAAAATTTTATATTCGTCTCGTTCAAAAATAGTTGGCAACTCTTTTTCGCTATATCCAGTCATTTCAGGTTCTGAAACGCCATCAGGTGCATTGTCGTCAATTACCTTTCCTGAAAAGGCAACCAATATTTTGATTTCGTTTTGATAACCTTTGGTCTTAATATATCTGCCAACTTCTTCATAATAACGTTTAGCATGTAATCTTGAACCACAAACCAACATTGCTTTTGCCTTTCCTCCGATTTTTTTAGAAACAATATCCCTGAAATGCTCAATAATTATTTCTGTTTTCTGTGCCAAATTATGCGGATGCAATGAAACAAACTTACCAATGGCTTTGGCTGCTTTTTTCTTATTCAGATTTGGGTCATCTTTAATAGCTTTGGTCAATTTAAAGTAAAGCTCATAGGTGGTGTAGTTTTGCAATACATCCAAAATGAAACCTTCCTCAATGGCTTGTCGCATTGAGTACAAGTGGAAAGGTTTTGGTTTGCCTTCCGCATCTTTATCTCCAAAAACTTGTAATGTTTTATATTTTGGTGTTGCTGTAAAGGCAAAGAAAGAAATATTGGGTTGTTGCCCTCTTGCGGCTGCTGACCTTTCAATTTGCTCTCTTACAAAATCATCACCTGTATAATCATCTGTGTCGTCTGTTACTGCTTGCTCCAATGATTTTGAAGCCAAAACTTCCTTTAATTTCTTACTTGCTTCTCCACCTTGCGAGCTGTGAGCTTCATCAATGATTACAGCATATTTTCTTTCTGGTAATTCACCAACTTTATCCACGACAAATGGAAATTTCTGCAAGGTGGTAATGATAATGTTTGTACCATAACCCAAAGCAGAAGCCAATTGCGTACTGTCTTTGTCTATTTTTTGAACGACTCCCGTTTTGTGCTCAAATTGGTAAATCGTGTTTTGCAATTGTTGGTCTAGTACTTTTCTGTCAGTTACTACGATTACAGAATCAAAAATTCTTTTGTCTGTTGCATTGTGCAAACTTGATAAACGATAAGCCAACCAAGCAATGGAATTACTCTTGCCTGAGCCTGCTGAATGCTGAATTAAATAATTTTTACCAATCCCAACTTTTAATACATTATTGCTAATGCTTCTAACCGCATCTAATTGATGGTATCTTGGAAAAATAAGTTTTTCTTTCTTGTAGATTTTGCCTTCAACTTCAATTTCTTCGGTTTGTAAATGCACAAATCGTTGAATGATTTCCATCCAACTGTCTTTTTGAAGAATATTTTCCCACAAGTAAGCTGTTCTGTATCCGTTGGGGTTTTGCGGATTTCCTTTGCCGTTGTTTGCACCTTTGTTGAATGGTAGCCAATAGGTTTTACTGCCATCTAATTTAGTTGTCATAAACACTTCGTCTTGGTCAACTGCAAAGTGAACCAAACACCTTTTTTTGAAAGCAAAAAGTATTTCTCTATTGTCTCGGGTGGTGCTGTATTGTTTTAAGGCATTGCCTACATTTTGCCCTGTAAACTGGTTTTTAAGTTCTAATGTTGCAACAGGAATTCCATTCAATGAAAGCAAAACGTCAACCGAATTTTTAACCTTGGTGCTGTAATAGATTTGACGATAAACTTTTAGATTGTTTTTGTTGTACAAATCCACTGCATCAGGATTTAAGCCCGAAGCAGGTTGAAAAAACGCCATCTGAAAACGCACGCCATAATCCACAAAGCCATTGCGAAGCACATCTAAACTGCCCCGCAAGTCTAATTCTTTGTATAGTCGTTGAATTACCCGATTGTCAGCGTCTGCACCATGAATAGCAGAAATTTTTTCCCATCGCTTGGGCTGCGACTCTTGCAAAAATTTAATCACTTCATATTTAAACATACCCAATTCAGGGCTGTAATCGGGTGCCTTGCCTTCGGTGTAACCGCCTTGTTCAATAAGGCTTTGCACTAAGGCAGTTTCAAATGTATTTTCAGTGGTTATGCTCATGCTTATTCTATTACTTTTATTTTTCCTGTTACCACTTCACTAATTAATGCCGTGCGGTATTCGGTTAATAATTCAATCAATTTTTCGGTTTTGTATTTTTTGGCATTTACTTTCTGAGTATCGGATTCAATAAATTCAACAATGGCTGTCTGTTCATCAACAGTTGATGGTATAGGAATAAATGTAGATTTGATTATCTCTGTATTTAAATTAGGTTGACCATTACCCGCCATTTGTTCTCTATAAATATCTGTATGACTAACAAAAAAGTAATACAAGTAATCTCTGTTCAAAAATGCTTTCAGCTCTGGAAATGCTACCGAGCCATCATTTATACAACCTCTTATCTTTGAGATTTTAGGAACACCAAGTGTTGCACCACTATTCGAAAGTAGAAGTGTCTCAGGTTCAACTATTCTACTATTTTTACTTCCTTCTTCAGTTAGATATTCTTCTGTACATACAACATATTTACCAACTGCATTGGTAACTTCTTTAACGGTTATCCAATGGATATAGTCACCAAAAAAATATCTTGGGTCTCCTGTTGGTCTTGGACTCCCACCTCTAACGATTTTACCGCAATGCCCTATCTTCTTCACCTCCCAATGCTCCGGAATTTCCCCCAGCCATTCTATACCAGAATCTTTCATGGGTACATCAGGGTTGATGCCTTTGGTAACGGCTTGGTTGATGATGGCAGTTTTTTCTTCTTCGTAGAGTTCGAGCAGACGTTTTTTGTCGGCTATCAATTCGTCTATCTCGGCTGTTTTACGGTCGAGGTAGGTGGCAATGGCGGTTTGTTCTTCTGGGCTTGGTAGTGCAACAAATCCATTTTTTAGTTCTTCACCATTTACGTGAGGAACTCCCATGCCAATTGTAGATTCTTTTAATTGTGGTTCAAAGTGTTTGAAAAAATACCAAGAATAATCCTTTTGAATATTCTTCAAATTAAGAACTGCCATTGTAGATGATAGAATGCCAGTTTTACTTAAAATAAATTCACCTGCGTTTGAACCATCCCACAGCAAAAGAATTTCGTTATCGTCAACCTTTACATAGTTTTCAACATCTTCAACATAAAGCATTTGCTTTGGATTTCCTCTTAAGTAATCCATTGCTAGGTATACTTCTGAACCTTCAGTTTCACTAAACTTTAATTCTTTTGGATTTTTCCCTTTTTGATAATCCAAATGAAACTTCATTCTTGTTATATCCCAATGGCTCGGAATCTCTCCAATCCATTCAATGCCTGAATCTTTGTATGAATCGTACTTTCTCATGAGTCTAATACTGTTTTTTCAGTTTCCAAAGTTTTTTCCTCTAAAGCCAAAATATCGGCTTTGATGTTTGCCAATGGTCTCAATGGCTTAAACTCATAGAAATACTTGGTAACTGATGTTACGCAGTGGCCTATCTGCCCGACTATATTAAGATACTGCCCGACTATATTAATATGATGAACCAGAACCGCCTCGACCTCTACACGGACTACCTGAGCGTCACGTTTGGCTACGCCAC
>Ga0209573_1002790_pt1 | contig 20988 bp, 16 predicted proteins | sample TNRBio252014_DNA_FD_185870 | JGI IMG/M metagenome (GOLD analysis project Ga0209573, IMG submission 185870) | Wastewater treatment Type I Accumulibacter community from EBPR Bioreactor in Madison, WI, USA - TNR Reactor_6/25/2014_ DNA (SPAdes)... | ecosystem: Engineered > Bioreactor > EBPR >...
CCATGCCCGAGTTGCCTGAAGTCGAGACAGTGCGGCGCGGCCTGCTGCCGGTCCTGGAGGGCCGCCGGTTGACCGAGGTCGTGCAGCGTCGAGCTGATCTTCGCTTCCCGCTCCCCGCGGCGTTCGCGCTCCGCCTGCAGGACCGGCGGGTGAAGGACATCACGCGTCGCGGAAAGTATCTCCTCCTTCACCTCGAGGGCGAGGAGGTCTGGCTCGCGCATCTGGGCATGTCCGGGCGGTTCTGCATCGAGACGGCGGACAAACTGCCGCCCGGGCCGCACGACCATGTGCTCGTCCGCACCGAGGATGGGGTGACGGTGCGCTATCACGACCCGCGGCGGTTCGGCTTCATGGATCTGATCGCCCTCGACGCGCTCGACCGGCACCCTCACCTGGCGAGGCTGGGGCCGGACCCGCTCGGGCCGGACTTCGGCGTCGATTGGCTCGCGGAGCGGCTGGCCGGGCGGATGACGGCGCTCAAACCCGCACTGCTCGACCAGAGAGTGGTCGCCGGCATGGGCAACATCTACGCCTCGGAGAGCCTGTTCCGCGCCCGCCTGTCGCCGGACAGGATGGCATCGACCATGACCGAGGGCCTGATCGCACGGCTGGTGACCGCCATCCGCGAGGTGTTCATGGACGCGATCGGCGCCGGGGGCTCCAGCCTGCGCGACCACCGCCAGCCCTCGGGCGAACTCGGTTTCTTCCAGCACCGTTTCGCTGTATACGGGCGGACGGGCGAGCCGTGCCCCGGATGCCGCTGCGACCAGGCAAGAACGGGGGGGATCCGCAAGATCGTGCAGGGCGGTCGCTCGACCTTTTATTGCGGCCACCGTCAGCGCTGATCGGCTCGGCCGTCCGGAAAAAAACGACGAGGGATAGAGGAGAAACGGACATGGCGTACGAGATGATCATCGCCGAGGCCAAGGGTGCGGTCGGCCTCATCACGCTCAATCGGCCGAAGGCACTGAACGCGCTGTGCGGGCAGCTGGTGGCAGAACTCGGTCAGGCGCTGGATGCCTTCGAGGCGGACGATGCGATCGGCGCCATCGTCATCACCGGCAGCGAGAAGGCGTTCGCCGCCGGCGCCGACATCAAGGAGATGAAGGACAAGTCCTTCATGGACTGCTACCTGGAGGACTTCATCACCTCCGCCTGGGAGCGGACCGCCAAGTGCCGCAAACCCGTGGTCGCCGCGGTCGCGGGCTTCGCGCTCGGCGGCGGCTGCGAACTCGCCATGATGTGCGACTTCATCATCGCCGCGGACACCGCGGTGTTCGGCCAGCCCGAGATCACCATCGCGGCCATTCCAGGCGCCGGCGGCACGCAACGCCTGACCCGCGCGGTCGGTAAGGCGCTGGCGATGGACATGTGCCTCACCGGCCGGCAGGTGAAGGCCGAGGAGGCGCTGCGCTCGGGCCTCGTGGCCCGCGTCGTTCCGGCCGCGGACCTGATGGACGAGACGATGAAGGCGGCGGGCAAGATCGCGGCGATGTCGCGGCCGATCGCCATGCTCAACAAGGAGATGGTCAACCGCGCGTTCGAGACGACGCTGGCCGAGGGCATCCGCTTCGAGCGCCGCATGTTCCATGCGATCTTCGCCACCGAAGATCAGAAAGAGGGCATGAACGCTTTCGCCGAGAAGCGCAAGCCGGCGTGGAACAACCGCTGAGGACTGCCGCCGCCTGAAGCCGGGCGGCTGAACCGGGGCGGGCTGGCGGTCGTCGATCGCCGGCCCGATTCCGCGTGCTCGAAGGACGACACCGCGTTTCTGTTGACGCGTCGCCGCCCGAAGTTTACAACGCGTCGCCTTGGCGACACCCGAACTCCCGCAATAAGGTCCGACTGATGGCTCAGCACGCTTCCGCGAAGAAGCGCATTCGACAGACTAAAAAGCGCACCGAGGTCAATGGTGCGCGCGTCTCGCGTATCCGGACCTTTCTCCGCAAGGTCGAGACCGCTATCGCCGACGGCACCAAGGAGGAGGCGGCCGCCGCCTTCCGGTTGGTGCAACCCGAGTTGATGCGTGGAGCGAACAAAGGGATGGTGCACCGCAACACGGTGGCACGAAAGCTGTCGCGCCTCTCCCAGAGAATCAAGTCGATGACCGCCTGACGCGAACTCTCCCTTCCCTTCTTCTACGACTGCGATGCCCCACGGCTCGCCGCCGGAACTTAGCCGGCGGCGAGTTTTTTGCGTCGGGGGTGTCAAGAGATTTTTTTTGGTCGTTCTGTATTCGATCACGTTGCGCGCAGTCCGTCGCGCCTTTAAAGTTTCTTGAGTCATCACAACAAGTCCGAATAGGGCATTAAGACAACCTTCCAATAAAGGAAGGGGCGGGGCTTTCGTAAGCGGGATTTTGGGAGCGCGAGAGAATAAAACTTCTGTCTATCGACCTCTGAATGTTCAAGTTCTCATAGTAATTGAACAATCTACGTAAGGCTGCCAATGCAATAGCGGGATGTACGCGTTTTCCGTCGCTTCGGCGGGCGTCCTTGACGCAAGTGTTCTTGGGCACTGCCATCGCACGGCGGACGCGAGCGAGTTGATGGCTGACGCGGCGAAATGGCCGCCTGACGGGTTAACGACGAGCAAGGATGCCGGAACCGCCCGATCTTTCTTTCGAGCGCGGCGGCATCGTCTCTTCTCCCGAAAATGCCGCAACCGCCAACCAGAGCCGGGTGGTCTCTCGGGACCATCGGGTTTCCCCGTTATTGCGCTCCGGCGCACACGATGAAACGATCGACGGGATCACAATGAACACCGAGTGCTCTTCATCTCTCGATTTTCAATGGAAGCGAGTGAGTGGTCTGTTGCGTGCCGAAATCGGCGAAGCCGCCTACCGAAGCTGGCTGAAGCCGATGGTCGTGCGCGGCGAACACGGCGGCTTGGTGACGATGGCGGTTCCCTCGCGGTTCATGCGCGACTGGGTGGCCGCCCACTACGCCGACCGGATGCGCGCGCTGTGGGGCGGGGAAAATCCGTCCGTGCAGGAGATCGACATCGTCGTCCAGGCCGACGGCGTCGCCTCGGCCCGGATGGACGAAGGATCACCCCTGCCGTCGCCGCCGGCCCGCGTCAACGGCAACGGTCATGGCCACGGCCATGGCCATGGCAACGGTGGCGGCAACGGGGTGAGCAGCAGCAGCAACAGCGCCGCCGTGAGATCCGATGCGTTCGTCGACGAGATCAGTGCCCCGCTCGACCCGCGGTTCACGTTCGATCACTTCGTCGTCGGCAAGCCCAACGAATTCGCCTACGCCGCGGCGCGCCGCGTGGCGGAGGCCAAGCGTGTGCCGTTCAACCCGCTGTTCCTCTACGGCGGGGTCGGTCTCGGCAAGACGCACCTGATGCACGCCGTAGCCTGGCACATCCGCCAACGCGACCCGCGCCGCACGGTGATCTACCTGTCCGCCGAAAAGTTCATGTACCGGTTCATCCGCGCGCTGCGCGAGCAGAACACCGTGGACTTCAAGGAGCAGTTCCGCTCGGTCAACGTGCTGATGATCGACGATGTCCAGTTCATCAGCGGCAAGGAGTCGACGCAGGAGGAGTTCTTCCACACCTTCAATACGCTGGTCGACCAGGGACGGCAGATCGTCCTCAGCGCCGACAAGTCGCCCTCCGATCTCGAAGGGATGCAGGAGCGGCTGAAGTCCCGGCTGAACTGCGGGCTGGTGGCCGACATTCACGCGACGACCTATGAGCTTCGTCTGGGGATTCTGCAGTCGAAGGCGGATCAACTCGGCATCGACGTGCCGCAGAAGGTCACCGAGTTCCTCGCCCACCGCATCACGTCGAACGTCCGCGAGCTGGAGGGCGCGCTGAACCGTGTCGTCGCCCATGCGCAGTTGATCGGCCGCGCCATAACGCTGGAGACCTCGCACGAGGTGCTGCACGACCTGCTGCGGGCCAACGATCGCCGCATCACCATCGACGATATCCAGAAGCAAGTGGCGTCCCACTTCAACATCCGCATCGCCGACATGTACTCGGCGCGGCGCGCCCGCTCGATCGCCCGGCCACGGCAGGTGGCGATGTATCTCGCCAAGCAGCTCACGTCACGCTCGCTTCCCGAGATCGGCCGAAAGTTCGGCGGCCGCGACCATACCACCGTGATGCACGCGGTCCGCAAGGTCGAGGAACTCCGGGACGCCGACTCCGGCTTCGCCGAGGATCTGGAGCTCCTCAAGCGGATGCTGCAGGGCTGAGGCCGTCTTCCCTCTCTCACGGTGTGGGGCCTCACGCGCGCAGGACCTCACGCTCAGGGGACCTCACGCTCACCGGAGGAATTCGCTACCCGGTTGATCGGCAGTTGCTATACTGAACAGGCCTGCGGTGGGCCCGTGCCGCGGGGCGGTCGCCCGTACCCGGTAACGTCGCCCGGGCGCCCGGAGGCCGGTGGCTCCGGTGCCAAAAGGGGGAGCGCGCCGCTCGCACAGCTCGGATCGTCAGACGCAATGAAAGTCACCATCGAACGCGCTCTCCTACTGAAATCGCTCGGGCATGCCCAGAGCGTCGTCGAGCGGCGAAACACCATCCCCATCCTTTCCAACGTCAAGCTGCAGGCCGAGGACGGCGAACTTCGGCTGACGGCGACCGACATGGACCTGGAGATCGTCGAATCGGTCTCGGCCGATGTCACCCTCGCGGGCGCCACCACCGTTCCCGCACACACGCTCTACGACATCGTCCGCAAGCTGCCCGACGGCGCGCAAATCCAACTGGAGTCCGAGGCCGCCGGCGAGCGGCTGACGCTGCGCTGCGGTCGCTCCCGCTTCACGCTCTCCTGCCTGCCGATCGAGGATTTTCCGGCGCTCACCAGCAGCGATCTGCCGTTCCTGTTCAAGCTGCCGCTGGCCGACCTGCGGCAGCTCATCGACCGCACCCGCTTCGCCATCTCCACCGAGGAGACGCGGTATTATCTGAACGGGATTTATCTGCACACCGCGCAGGAGGCGGGCGTCGAGGTGCTGCGGGCCGTCGCCACCGACGGCCATCGGCTGGCACGCGTCGAACTCCCGGTTCCGCCCGGCGCCGCCGGCATGCCGGGCGTCATCATCCCGCGCAAGACCGTGGCCGAAGTCCGAAAAGTGCTCGACGAGGCCGATGCGGATCCGGAGATCGCGCTGTCGGAGACGCAGATCCGCTTCGGTGTCGGCACGGCGCTGCTGACCTCCAAGCTGATCGACGGAACATTTCCCGATTACGAGCGGGTCATTCCGGAGCACAACGACAAGCAGCTCGACGTCGTCTGCCGCGACTTCAAGAACGCTGTCGACCGGGTCTCGGCGATCTCCAGCGACCGCTCGCGCGCGGTGAAGTTGAAGCTGGGGAACGGGACGCTGGAACTGTCGGCCAACAGCCCCGAGCATGGCAGCGCCAGCGAGGAGCTGGAGGTGCGCTACGACGGCGAGGCGATGGAAATCGGCTTCAATTCTCGCTACCTTCTGGATATCGCGGAACAGATCGGCGGTGACAGCGCACGCCTGTTGATGGCGGATGCGGCATCGCCGACGGTGCTGCACGAGTTGGGCGACCGCAGCGCCATTTATGTTCTGATGCCGATGCGCGTCTGAGCGGGACGCGCCTGAGAAGTGCTCGGAGTTCTCGATACTGGATACGGTCTTCCAGGTGCAGTCCGGTTCGTCTCCGGCCGCGACATCGGTCACGGTCTCCCGGCTGGAACTGCGGGATTTCCGCTGTCACCGCCGCTTCCGCCTGGAGCTCGGGCCGGGTCCCGTGGTGTTGATCGGTGGTAACGGTACGGGCAAGACCAGCATCCTGGAGGCGCTGTCGCTGCTGGCCCCCGGTCGGGGTTTGCGCCGCGCCCGTCTCGGCGAGATGATCCGTAGCGAGAGCGGGACGGCGGCCGACGGCTGGTCGATGCGCGTCCGGCTGGGAACGCCGGGCGGGCCCACGGATGTGGACACCGTCTACGCGCGCGAGTGCGTGCCGGCGGCGCGTGAGCGGCTGCGGGCCAGCCTCGACGGGCAGCCGCTCCGGAGCCGCGCGGCGCTGGCCGACATCGCCGGCGTGATCTGGTTGACGCCGGACATGGACCGGCTGTTCACCGAGGCGCCATCGGGGCGGCGCCGGTTTCTCGACCGGGTCGTCTGGGGCGTGGACGCGGCCCATGCGGCACGGGTCGCCGCTTACGAACGCGCGATGCAGCAGCGCTCGGCCCTGCTGCGGCAGGATGCGCCGGACACCGGCTGGCTCGCCGCGCTGGAGGAGACGATGGCGGAACTCGGCATCGCCGTCGCGGCGGCGCGGCGGCTGGTGGCGGCGCAGCTTTCGGCGATTACCGGTGCTCCGACCGGCGCCTTTCCCAGCGCGGTCGTCGACACCCGTGGCGCGGTGGAGGGATGGCTCGACGAGGGTCCGGCGCTGCACGCGGAGGAGCGGCTGCGCGAGGCCCTGGCCGCGAGCCGCTCGATCGACGCGCGCTCCGGCGGGGCGACCGTGGGTCCGCATCGGTCCGACGTGACGGTGCGGCAGGGTTCGACCGGCCGGCCGGCCGACGCGTGCTCGACCGGCGAGCAGAAGATGCTGTTGATCGCCCTGGTCCTGGCCGGGGCACGGCTGCAACGGATCGAGCGGGGTGCCGGCCCGCTGCTGCTGCTGGACGAGGTGGTCGCCCATCTCGACGCTCGCCACCGCGGCGCCGTGTTCGAGACGGTCGACGAACTCTCGGCACAGGCTTGGTATGCCGGCACGGACCGGGCGCCGTATCGCCCGCTCGAGGGCCACGCCCAGTTCGTGACGATCGACCCTGCCGGCGACGTTTCCGGCTCGACGGCGGGGGAACCGGCCGGAACAGCAATACGGAGTTTATCCGATGACTGACAGCCGGACCCACGAAGAGGCGGTCGAAGCCTACGACGCCGCCTCGATCAAAGTGTTGCGCGGGCTGGATGCGGTGCGCAAACGGCCCGGCATGTACATCGGCGACACCGACGACGGCTCGGGCCTGCATCACATGGTCTACGAGGCGGTCGACAACGCCATCGACGAGGCGCTGGCCGGCTATTGCGACACGGTGCTGGTCCAGCTCAACGCCGACGGCTCGGTGACGGTGACCGACAACGGCCGCGGCATCCCCGTGGACATCCACCACGAGGAAGGCGTCTCCGCGGCGGAAGTGATCATGACGCGGCTGCACGCCGGCGGAAAATTCGACCAGAACTCCTACAAGGTCTCGGGTGGACTGCACGGCGTCGGCATCTCGGTCGTCAATGCGCTGTCGGACAGACTGGAGCTGAAAATCTGGCGGAACGGCCGCGAATACTTTATGCGCTTCCGCTCCGGCGACGCGGAGGCGCCGCTGGTCGACGCCGGGCCCGCACCGGTGTCGGCGGAGCAGCGGCAGGCCACGGGAACGCAGCTCACCTTTCTGCCCTCGCCCGGCATCTTCACCAAGACCGAGTTCGATTTCGCGACGCTGGAGCACCGCCTGCGCGAACTGGCCTTCCTGAACTCCGGCGTTCGCCTGCGCCTGACCGATAGCCGATCGGTGACGCCGCAGGTGGTCGACCTTTTCTATGAGGGTGGGCTGGCGGCCTTCGCCGCCTACCTCGATCGGTCGAAGTCGGTGCTGATCCCCGCGCCGATCACCCTGCGCGGCGAGCGCGACGGCATCGTCGTCGAGGCGGCACTGCAGTGGAACGACAGCTATCACGAGACGATGCTGTGCTTCACCAACAACATCCCGCAGAAGGACGGTGGCACGCATCTGGCCGGCTTCCGCGGCGCGCTGACCCGCACGGTGCAGGCCTACGCGGCCTCGGCCGTCGCCAAGAAGGAGAAGGTGGCGATCACCGGCGAGGACGCGCGTGAGGGGCTGACCTGCGTGCTGTCCGTGAAGGTCCCCGACCCGAAATTCTCCTCGCAGACCAAGGAGAAACTTGTCTCCTCCGAAGTCCGGCCGGTGGTCGAGAGCCTGATCGGCGAGCATCTCGACCGTTGGCTGGAAGAGAATCCGGGCGATGCCAAGAAGGTGATCGCCAAGATCGTCGAAGCCGCCGCGGCGCGGGAAGCGGCGCGCAAGGCGCGCGAACTCACCCGACGCAAGGGCGTGCTGGAAATCAGTTCGCTGCCCGGCAAGCTCGCCGACTGCCAGGAGCGCGATCCGGCGAAGAGCGAGCTGTTCCTGGTCGAGGGCGACTCCGCCGGCGGGTCGGCGAAGCAGGCGCGCAACCGCGCCAACCAGGCGATCCTGCCGCTGCGCGGCAAAATCCTCAACGTCGAGCGCGCGCGGCCGGACAAGGTTCTCGGCTCGGCGGAGATCGGCACGCTGATCACCGCCCTCGGCACCGGGATCGGTCACGAGGATTTCGACGCCGACAAATGCCGCTATCACCGTATCATCATCATGACGGACGCCGACGTCGACGGCAGTCACATCCGCACCCTGCTGCTGACGTTCTTTTATCGGCAGATGCCGGCGGTGATCGAGCGGGGTTACCTCTACATCGCCCAGCCGCCGCTCTATCGCGCCAAGCGCGGGTCCTCCGAGGTGTACCTGAAGGATGATCCGGCGCTGCAGGAGCATCTGTTCTCGGCTGCGATCGACGAGGGCGCGGTGTTCCATACGTTCGCCGGCGAGCAGATCGCCGGCGCCGACCTGCGGGCACTGGCACAGGAGGCGCGCACCGTCCGCAGCCTGCTCGAGCGCCTCGCCCAACATTTGCCGATGCGGATCCTGGAGCAGGCGGCGATCGCCGCGGCGCTGGACCCGCAGGTCCTGGCCGATCCGGACCGAGCCTCGGTCGCAGCCGCCTCGATCGCCCGGCGCCTGGATGCGATGGAGATCGCCGCGGAGCGCGGGTGGGAGGGAATGGCGCTGGCAGGCGGCGGCGGCTTCACCCTGATCCGCTCGCTGCGCGGCGTCGCCGAGCGCCAAGTGATCGGCCCCGCCGTGATCGAGAGCAGCGAGGCGCGCCGGTTGAATTCGCGTGCGGCCGTGCTGCAGCAGCTCTATGGCGAGCCGGGCAGGCTGGTCGTCAAGGACAAGGAGCACCCGGTCGCCGGCCCGGTGTCGCTGGTCGACACGATTTCGGGCCTCGGCCGCAAGGGGATGGCGATCCAGCGCTACAAAGGCCTGGGCGAGATGAATCCGGATCAGCTCTGGCAGACGACGCTGGACCCGGACGCGCGGACGCTGCTGCAGGTCCGCGTCAGCCACGCCGACGACGCCGAGGAGGTGTTCTCGACGCTGATGGGCGACACCGTGGAAACCCGCCGCGAGTTCATCGAGCAGAACGCACTGAAGGTGGCCAACCTGGACGTCTGAGCCAGTGCGTGCCGAACGCGCCTCGGTCGCGGCCTTCGCACACAGCCTTGAAGAATGCGCTCAATCAGCGCATAATCAGCACAAAATAGGAGTGGTTGCGATGAGCGTGCGCTTCAACGTCGTCCTATCCGACGATCTCAACCGCGAGATCGACAAGGCGGTCACGGAGACCGAGTCCAACAAAAGCGAGGTTCTACGGAAGGCCCTTCAGTTGTACCTGGCGGCCCGTGACGGAAAACGCCGTGGTCTGAAGCTGGGCCTCGTCGAGCCCGAGTCGGAAAAGCTTCACACCGAGATCGTCGGTTTGTGAGCACGATCGACCTCGACCGGCCACCGCCCAACCACACCTTCAGCGTCACGGTCGATCGTGCGGAGACGGTTGGCGAACGCGCCGTGCGCCTGTTCAAGGATCTGGCGCTGTTCGCCGCCGCGATGGGCTTCGTCGTGTTGATCGTATGGTTGTGCTACGGCACGCTGGCCTCGGCAACCACGTCGGCCGAGGAGAAGAAGTGGGCGATGTCGGTGCTGTCGGCGGCCACCGGCGGAATTCTCGGATACCTCGTGCGCAAGTAAGCGCCGCCTCGCTACGCCGCGCGGATGTCGGCGAGGAAGCTTTCGACGAAGCGGCGCATGTCGTCGGCCTGTTGCGACAGCAGGGAGGCCGCGTGCAGCACCCGTTCCGATGCCGTGCCCGTCTCATCGGCCGCGGCGGAGACGCCGGCGATGTTGAGATTGACGTCGTGCGTGCCGCGAGCCGCCGCCTCGACGCTGCGCGCGATATCGCGGGTCGCATGGCTCTGCTCTTCGACGGCGTCGCCGATCGAGGAGGCGATCGTGCCGATTTCGCCGATGGTGGCGACGATGCCTTCGATCGCCTGGACCGTCCCCTCGATTTCGCGGCGCACCGTCTCGATCTGTGTCGCGATCTCGTCCGTCGCCTTCGCCGTCTGATTGGCCAGCGTCTTCACCTCACCCGCGACCACGGCGAAACCGCGACCCGCTTCGCCGGCGCGCGCGGCCTCGATCGTCGCGTTCAACGCCAGCAGGTTGGTCTGCTGGGCGACGCCGTTGATCAGATCGACCACCCGGCCGATCCGATCCGCCGCCGCCGCCAGGTCGCGCACCGTGCCCCGTGTGCGCTCCGCCTCTTCCGTCGCGGTCTTGGTCACCTCGTTGGAGCGCTGTACCCGGCGGTCGATCTCGGCGATGGAAGCCGCGAGCTGTTCCGCCGCCGAAGCCACCGTCTGCACGTTCGCCGAGGCCTCACCCGCGGATTCGGATACGGTGGACGCTTGCCGGCTGGTCTCCTCGGCGGTCGCCGACATCGCGGCACTCGTCGCCTGCATGTCCGCGGCCGAGCCGCCGAGCGCTTCGACCACGCCGCCCACGTCGGCCTCGAACCGGTCGGCCACCACCGCCATCGCCCGTCGTCGCTCCTCGGCCGAGAGCCGCTTCTGCGCTTCCTGCGCCTCCTCGAGCCGCACCCGCTCCCGCGCCGTCTCGCGGAACGTCGACATCGCCTGGGCCAGCTCGCCGATTTCGTCGCGTCGCTCCGCGAACGGAACCTCGGCGTCGTTGTCGCCGCCGGCGAGCCGGGTCATCGCCGCGGTCAGCCGGGAGAGCGGACGGGCGATGCTGCGGCCGACCCACAGATTGCCGGCGGCGACGACGAGCACGACGACGGCGATCGCCGCAGAGAGCCGTGTCGCGGCCGCAGTGAATGCCGCATCGAGGTCGTCGATGTAGACGCCGGTGCCGACCACCCAGCCCCACGGAGCGAATGGCGCGGCGAAGCTGAGCTTGGGGAATGTCTCTTCGGATCCGCCGCGCGGCCAGTCGTAGGCGACGAATCCGCCGCCCGCCTTCGCCACCGCGATCAGGTCGGCGATGATCTTCACCCCGTTGCGGTCGGCCACGTCCAGCATCACCGTGCCTTCGCGCTTCTGCGCGGGCCCGAGCACCAAACACGTTCCGTCGAGGGTGTAGGCGAAGAAATAATCGCCGGCGCCGAAGCGCATGTCACGCAAGGCATCGCGCGCCTGCCGCTTCGCATCCTCCTGGGACAGCACGCCACTCTCCGCCAGCCGGTGATGAAAGGCGACGGTATCGACCGCCGTCTGCACCAGTTCGCGCACCTTCTGCTTGCGGTCATCCAGCATCTGCTGGCGGATGCCGACGAGCGCGGCAGCGCTCACCGCCGCCAAGCCGAGCACGGCCGCCACCAGCGTGAGCAGCAGGCGATGGCGAATTCGAAGAGACCGGAACATCGAGATCCTCGCGACGGAAAAGCCCCGGGTGCGTGGTGGGCGCACCGGGCGATCCCGGGACTCTACGCCGCGGTAACTTAACGGGCGGTAAACCGCGGCCGGTTCAGCGGCGCTCCGGATAGAGGCCGAGCAGGCCCGCTTCCGAGGCTTCGCACAGGCCGCGTTCCGTGATCAGGCCGGTGATCAGCCGGGCGGGGGTGACGTCGAACGCGTCGTTGCGGGCCGGCGTGCCGTCGGGGGTGACCTGCACCTCGATCGTCCGGCCGTCGTCGGTGCGCCCGGCGATGCGGGTCACTTCCGTGGCATTGCGCTCCTCGATGGGGATGTCGACGAGGCCGTCGCTGATCGTCCAGTCGATGGTCGGGCCCGGCAAGCCGACCCAGAACGGTACGCCGCAGTCCTTCGCCGCCAGCGCCTTCAGGTAGGTGCCGATCTTGTTGCAGACGTCGCCGGCCCGGGTCGTCCGGTCGGTGCCGACGATGCAGAGATCGACCAGCCCGCGCTGCATCAGATGCCCGCCGGCATTGTCGACGATCACCGTGTGCGCGACGCCGTGCCGGCCCAACTCCCAGGCCGTGAGCGAGGCGCCCTGGTTGCGCGGCCGGGTCTCGTCCACCCAGACGTGCAGGGGGATGCCCGCATCGTGCGCCTTGTAGACTGTCCCGAGCGCGGAGCCCCAGTCGACCGCCGAGAGCCACCCGGCATTACAATGGGTGAGAACGTTGACCGGGCCGCCGCCCGACTTGGTGTCGTGGGCACGCGCGATCAGGGTCGAGCCGTGATCGCCCATGGCGGAGCAGATCGCCACGTCCTCGTCGCAGATCTCGGCCGCCCGGCGCGCCGCCGCCTCGGCGCGGCGCTCGGGAGGAAGCTGCCGCAGCACGGCGCCGACATCCTCCAGCGCCCAGCGCAGGTTGACGGCGGTGGGCCGGGTGGCCAGCAGCCGCGCCCGTGCATCCGCCAAGCCGGCGTCCGACGGATCGGCGCGCGCCGCCAGCGCCATGCCCCAGGCCGCCGCGGCCCCGATCAAGGGCGCGCCGCGCACGCGCATGTTGCGGATCGCCTCGGCCATGTCGTCGACCGCCCGCAGGCGGGCGATGACGAACTCGAACGGCAGGCGCGTCTGGTCGATGATCTCGACGTCGCCGCTGCCGTCCGCCGCCTGCCAGATGGTGCGGTAGTGCCGTCCCTCGATGCGCATCCACCACCCTTTCCTTCGATCGCCGCGGCCGGTTTCGCAGATGGCGCGAACGCCGCGCGTTCCTGCTATAGCACGACCGGCGCCGACGCGCGGACGGCGGATGCGGCGCGCGGGCGTCCACGGGAGCGAAGGCGATGCGGCTCGAACGATTTTCCGCCGACGACGGCGAGGAGATCCGCGTTCAGGTGGAAGGGAACGGGCCGCCGATCGTGCTGCTGCACGAATGGGCCTCCAGCCACCGCGTCTGGGAGCCGATCGCGCAGCGGCTGCACGACCGCTTCACCATCTACCGCTGGGATGCCCGCGGTCAGCATGGCCACGGCGAACCGTTGCCGGCGGCTACCGACCCTCGCGCAGTCACTTTGCCGCGCATGGCGGAAGACCTGCGCCACCTGCTCGACCATTTCGGCCTGCAGCGGCCCATCGTCGTCGGCCATTCCATGGGTGCGCTGACGCTTTGGGCCTACATCGCGCGCTACGGCTGCGACCGGCTGTCGCGCATCGGCATCGTCGACCAGTCGCCGCGCCTCGTGACCGACGCGCAGTGGACGCTCGGCATCTACGGCGACTGGCCGCCCGCCCGCGACGCCGCGTTCCTGGCCGACATGCGCGCCGACTTCGTCGAGACGGTGGTGCGGCTCGTCTGCCAGGGGCTGAACCGCCGCGCCCGCGAGCGTTTCAAAGCGCAGCACGCGGGGATCGAGCGGATGCGGACCTACCTCGCCATGCTCGACCATGAGCCGCTGATCGAGGTCTGGCCGTCCCTCTCGGCCGCCGACTTCCGCCCGGTGCTGCCGTCGATCGACGTCCCGGCGCTGCTGGTCTACGGCGCCGAGAGCAACTATTACCCGCCGGCGACCGGCGTGTTCGTCCGCGACGCCATCCCCTCGGCCGAATTCGTCGTCTACGAAGGGGCCGACCACTCGCCGCACGTGGCGCAGCCGGACCGATTCGCCGCCGACCTCGCCCGCTTCGCCGCCGGCTGAGCCGCCCGCGTCAGGGCTTCAGCAATCGCTCCAGCAGCGGTCGCGGCAGGCTGCCCGAGCCCTCCAGGCGCGCCGACAGCGCTCCCGACGCGGCTTCGTCGAACGAGAGGCTGCGCAGCACCACGTCCGCCGGCGCGGAACCGGCCGGGAACAGCTCGCCGACGCGCTCGGAGACCAGCCCGCCTAGCGTCTGCCGCATCGCGCCGTCGAGCGAGCCGGGCAGTTCGCCGCCGCCGTGCGGCCGCAGGCCGAGCACTTCGGCGCGGACCCGGAGCGAGCGGGCGGCCACCACCGGGTGCAGCAGCATATCGACGTCGTAGGCCGTCTGCGGCACGACGGTCATCGACCGGCCACCGACGCAGGCGACGCGCCCGTAGTCCACGACGCCGGTGACCCGCAGCGCCCGGTCGCGCGCCCCCAGGCGACCGTCCTTCACCGTGAGCCGGTCGCCACATCGATCGTCCCGGTTCAGCAATGCGGCCAGCACCGCCGTCGCCTGCTGTTGGGCGCCGGCCAGGTCCGCGACCAGGTTGCCGTCGACCGCGGCCGGATCGCCCGCCGAGTAGGTGACCTCGCCGCCCACCGGCACCGGCAACGTCGTTCCGTGCAGCGGCAGCGGAATGGTCCGGCGCGGCAGGTTCGCCGTCGCCGCCTGTGCCTCGCCGAGGCCGATCGCCAGCATCGCCGCTGCGGCCGTAGCCGCCACCAGCGCCTTCGCCCGGCCGCGCTTCGCGATCGTCGTTCCACTCGAGTTCAATCCATCGCCCTTTCGTCGTAGCATCGCCCGCGATCCGCTCCGGACCGCGCGCCGTGGCGCACACCCTCTGCCGTCCAGGAGAAACCTTCGGTGACACGCCTTTCGGTACCGCGGGAACGCATTCGCATCGTGCTGACCGAAAACATCCACCCCCGCGCCGCGGACGCTTTCGCCGCCGCCGGCTACACCGGCGTGCAGACGATGCCGGGCGCGCCGTCGCCGGAGGAACTGCGCCGCATCCTGGCCGAAACGCACATTCTCGGCATCCGGTCGCAAACGCGTCTGAGCGCGGAGGTCCTGCAAAGCGCGCCGCGTTTGTTCTGCGTCGGATGTTTCTGCATCGGCACCAACCAAGTGGACGTGGATGCGGCGAAACGCAAGGGCGTGCCGGTGTTCAACGCGCCCTACTCCAACACCCGCTCGGTCGCCGAACTGGTGCTGGGGGAAATCATCATGCTGTTCCGCCGGGTGCCGGAGAAGTCGGCGCTGGCGCACGCCGGCATCTGGCGAAAGACCGCGGCCGGTTCCCGCGAAGTGCGCGGCAAGGTGCTGGGCATCGTCGGCTACGGCCACATCGGCTCGCAGCTCTCCGTCCTCGCCGAGTCGCTGGGGATGCGCGTGCGCTTCTACGACATTCTCGACAAGCTGGCGCTCGGCAACGCCGAGCCGTGCCGCTCGCTCGACGACCTGCTGGCGGGTGCCGATGTCGTCAGCCTGCACGTGCCGGACACGCCCGCGACCCGCGGGATGCTCGGTGCGCCGGAGATCGCGCGGATGCGGCCGGGCGCGCTGCTGATCAACGCCGCGCGCGGCGGCATCGTCGACATCGACGCCCTGTGCGACGCACTTCGCCGCGGCCATCTCGGGGGTGCCGCGATCGACGTGTTCCCGCGCGAGCCGGACTCGGGCGACGAGCCGCTGGACACGCCGCTGCGGGGCATCCCGAACGTCATCCTCACGCCGCACGTCGGCGGCTCCACCGAGGAGGCGCAGGCGAACATCGCCGTCGAGGTGGCGGAGAAGCTGGTCAAGTACTCGGACAATGGCTCGACGACGGGAGCGGTCAATTTCGTCGAGGTGGCCTTGCCGGTGCAGCGCGGCGTCACCCGCTTCCTGCACATCCACCAGAATGTCCCCGGCGTGCTGATGCGGGTCAACGCGGTGCTGTCGTCGCGCGGCCTGAACATCGGCGCGCAGTACCTGCGCACCGACCCGGAGGTCGGCTACATGGTCAGCGACGTCGACGGCGCGCTGGAGGAAGGCCACGGTATCCGCCGCGAGCTCGAGGAGATCGAAGGCACGATTCGCGTGCGCTTCCTTTATTGAGTCGAAGCGGCGGGCTCGACGGGCGGAGCGTCCGAGTCGGGGACGGGCCGGCCCCGCTGCGCCCGCTCGTAGAGATCGGTGGCCCGCATGAGGCGCAGGGCCAGCACCCGCATGACGCCCACCGCCGCATCCGGGTTGGCCGTGACCAGCCGCATGAAGATGTCCGCCTCGATCTTCAGGACCCTCAGCGGGCCGACGGCGCGGACGGTCGCGGTGCGCGGCAGATTGCAGATGACCGCCATCTCGCCGAACAAATCATGTCGGCCGAGGGTCGCGACATGAAAGACTCCGGCGTCCGGGGTGGTCTCGATCGAGACCTTGACCTGCCCTTGATCGACGACGTAGACGCTGTCCGCCGGGTCGCCCTGGTGGCAGAGAGCCTCGCCGTCGTCGAAGTCCAGCGCGGTACTGGAGAAGGCCAGGAGCTTCAGGCTCGCGGTGTCGAGGGAAGCGAACAGCGGGATCCGGCGCAGCGCCGCCACGGCCTCGGTATATTCCACGGTCGCCTCCTGCTCTACTGCGTCGCGTCGGCGGACGCCGGCTCCGGCGGCGCCAGCACTTCGCGGACCGGTCCCTGCCCGATCACCCGACCGCCTTCCATGACGATGACGCGATCGAACGCCTCGGCCTGCTGCGGATCGGTGGTGACCCATACCACGCCCCGACTGCCTGCGCTTCTCCGCAGCGCCATATCGAGAAGCGCCGCCTGACCGGCGCCGTCGATCGCCGCGGTGGCGTTGTCGAGGATCAGCAGATCGGGCGCCTTCAGCAGCGCGCGGGCGATCGCCAGCTTCTGGCGCTGCGGCGCCGACAGCCGGCTGCCACCGATACCGACGCCGAAGTCGAGGCCCAGGTCGACGATCTCCCGGCGCAGGTCGAGCTCATCGACGACGCGGGCGATCAGCGCGCCGATCTCCCGCTGCGCCTGCTGCCGGCCGTAGGCCAGCTTGCCGAACAGGATGTTGTCCTGGACCGAGGCGGCGACGTTGTACGCTTCAGGATCGAAGAAGGCGACCGCCGCCTGCAGCTCCCGAGGCAGCTGTTCGGCGAACACGTGCCGCGCCTGCAGTAGCCTTCGCTCGGTTCCCTCGTCGACCAGCGCGAGGCGATGCCGCGCCGGGATCAGCCGGAACGGTAGCGACGACAGGAGATTCCGATCCGCGGGCTCGGCACCGCCCAGGCCGGCCGCTTCGGCCCGACGGATCGCCGCCTGAAACTCGGCCAGATCCTCCGAGCGGATGAAACTGAACCGTTCGAAGAACTCGTGCCCCGGGGGCAGGTCCTGGAACAGGTCGACCATGATCTTGGCGACGCGCAGGCCCGTCTCCAGGAACTCGCCACGGAGATCCACCTGGTCGAGGACGCTCTGCACGTAGGGATGGTCGCCGAGACGATCGAGCTCGAACGTGTGGCCGACCGGCATGCCGAACAGCAGGTTCTCGGCGACGGTCATGTTCCGATTGTACCGGTCGCGCTCGAATCCCTCGACGAGGCCCGCGTACCGCTGCTCCTGCAGCCGCCCACGCAGCGCTTGGCGAGCCTGCAGGATGCGCGCCGCAAGGCCGTCGCGCTTCGTCGGATCGACGGTGACGCGCAGGCCGAGCGAGAACAGATCCGGCTCCAGCTCCGTCGACAGCAGCACCTCGTGAACGCGCACCGCGAGGTCTTCCGGTCCCTGGAGACCGAGCGCGCGAAAATCGATCCAGTCGCAGCCGGGGTCGCTCGCCGTGTTCCCGGTCTTCTGCGCTTCGAAGACGAATCGATCGCGCTCCGCGGCATCGCCCCCGGCACGGGATCCGGAGCCGACCGGCCAGTGCCGCACGCCGTAATAGAGGTTGTCGCGGATACTGCCGGCGATGAGCGGAACGTTGTTGCCGACGTAGGCCAGCCGGCGTCCGGTGACCGCCTCCGGCAGCGTCGCGAAGTTCAGGTCGCCTGCGACGATGCTGCCGCCGGTGGGCTGCAGCAGCCTCGCCAGCAACCGCGCGACCACGTCCGTTCCGGAGCCGGGCGGTCCCAGCAGCGCCACCCGATCACCGATCTCGAATTGGAACGCGGCGCCCTCCACCGCCTTGACCCCGCCCTCGTCTTCCAGGGTGAGATTGGACGCGACCAGCGTGCCGGAGAGCCGCGGCACTTCGCCGTCGATCCGTTCCTGCAAGGCCTCGGGAAGCAGGCCCGCGGGCCGGAACTGCTCCACCAACTGGTCGTACTTGACCCGCGTGTCCTCCTTCTGCTGATACCAGTCGAGAAGCTCTTTCCAGGGCGAAGACAGGTCCTTGTATGCGGAAAGGACGGCGACCAGTGCGCCGAACGTCAGTCCTCCGCGGATCACCAGGTATCCACCGACGGAATAAAAGAAGAACGGCGTGAGCTGCGCTATGAAATTGTTGAGAAACTTTATGAAGAATTTCTTGCGATAGATTCTCAGGCGAATGTCGTAAATCGTGCCGGCCCAGCGGGAGAAGTCGGCACGATGCCACTCGGACGCGTCGTGCCCGTGGATTTCCTCGATCCCGGAGATCCCTTCGCCGATCCGCTCGGCCAGGCGGCGGACGGTGCGGACCCGCTCCTTCGCCAGCAGGTTGACCTGTCGCTGCAGCTTGGGAATGAGCCACATCTGTAACGGGTAGAGCGCCACGGCCGCCAACCCCAGCACCACGTCCTGCGCGAACATGAAGCCCAGGATGGTCAACAGCGTGCCGCCCTGGAACGCCGGCTGCGCCACCGCGTCGCCGATGAAGCCGCCCAGCGGTTCCACCTCCGAGGTGATCATCGCGATCACCTCGCCCTGTGACGTCCGGCGGAAGTGCGGCAGGGGGAATCGCAACGTGTGGGCGAAGAGCTGGTAGCGCAGCCGCCGCAGCATCCGTTCGCCGAGCCGGCCCTTGAACACGTTGATGAAGTACTTGAAGGCGCCGTTCACGCCGACCAGTACAAAGAACAATCCGCAAAGTATCGCCAGATATTCGAGCTGTTCCAGAGTGATCCCGTGAAACGACTTGGGGAAATCCGTCGCCGCAATCGCCTGATTGATTATCATTTTCGGCAATTCAAGCGACGCATATAGAAACGGGAACGACAGGCACGTGAACACGAGCAGCAAAATCTGCTCACGCCAGCTGTAACGCCGGATATACTTTGAAAGCGTGGGCTCCATGTGACCTTTGCAGCGGCGGGCGATCGATGCCCGCTGCCTCCAGCGGGGTATGACGGCCGCGATTTGGCGTTCGCGCTTGATGTTTCACGTTTTCGGCTGATTAATGCGCCAAGGCCGGGGGCAATGCAATCGCCGCCCATGGTCGGAATCTCGGGCATGTCGTGACGCACGGCGGGTGATCAGGGGATGCGGCAGAACGGCGGACAGTCCCGGCTGCTGATCTACAGCCACGACACATTCGGCCTCGGGCACCTCCGGCGTTGCCGCGCCATCGCCCATGCGCTGGTCGATCGCCGGCCCGACATCTCGGTGCTGATCCTGTCCGGCTCGCCGATCATCGGCAGCTTCAGCTTCCGCTCGCGCGTCGACTTCGTGCGCATTCCGGGCGTGATCAAGCTGAAGGACGGCGACTATCAACCGCTGAGCCTGGACATCGGCCTGGACGCGATCCTGGCGATGCGGGCCAAGATCATCCGCCACACCGCCGAGGCGTTCGACCCGGACATCTTCCTCGTCGACAAGGAGCCGCTGGGCCTGCGCGGCGAGGTCAAGGACACGCTGACGATGCTGAAGGCGCGCGGCCGGCCGCTGGTGCTGGGCCTGCGCGACGTGCTCGACGAGCCGGGGCACCTCGCCGAGGAATGGGAGCGCAAGAACGCGGCGGCGGCGTTGACCGAGCTGTACGACGCGGTCTGGGTGTACGGCCTGCCGCAGATCTGCAACGCGCTGGAGGGGATCACGCTGCCGGCCTCCGCCCGGGCGAAGGTGCACTACACCGGCTATCTCCGGCGCGACCGGGGGCCGACACTCCGCCCGGCGGCGGCTCCGTCACCCGTGGACCCGCGGCCATACCTGCTGGTCACCACCGGCGGCGGCGGCGACGGCGCCGCGCTGGTCGACTGGGTGCTGCGCGCTTACGAGTATGATCGGACGCTGCCGTGCCCGGCGATGCTGGTGCTCGGGCCATTCATGCACTCCAGCCTGCAGGCCGAGTTCATGGCGCGCGTCGCCCGCCTGCCGGACGTGAGTGCCATCACCTTCGAGGCCAACATCGAGACGCTGATGGCGGACGCCGCCGGGATCATCGCCATGGGCGGCTACAACACGTTCTGCGAGATCCTGTCGTTCGACAAGCCGGCGCTGATCGTCCCCAGGACCGAGCCGCGGCTGGAGCAGTTCATCCGGGCGTCGCGCGCCCAGGCGCTCGGCCTCACCCGGATGCTGGAGATGGACACGGACCCGGGGCCGGAGCGGATGGCGGCGGCGATCCGCGCCCTGCCGGACCAGCCGCGGCCGTCGGAGGTCCGCATCCCGGGTCTCCTGGACGGGCTCGACGTCATCGGCAAGCGCGTCGAGAAATGGCTCGGCCGGGCGTCCGGGCCAAGACCGCGGCTGTCGGTCGTCGGCGAAGCCGGCTGAGGTGGCCGGCCCGATCGCCTTTGTTCTCAAGGGCTACCCGCGTCTGTCCGAGACGTTCATCGCCCAGGAGATTCTCGGGCTCGAACGCCGCGGCCTGGACATCCGCCTGTATTCCATGCGCCTGCCCACCGACCCGCACGTGCATCCGGTGCATCGCGAGATCCGGGCGGCGGTGCATTATCTTCCCGAATATCTGCACCACGCGCCGCGGCGCGTACTGCGCGGCTGGCGGGCGGCCCGGGGCATGGCCGGCTACCCGGCGGCGCGTTCGATGTGGCTGCGCGACCTGCGCCGCGATCCGACGCGCAACCGGCTGCGCCGCTTCGGCCAGGCGCTGGTGCTGGCGGCGGAACTGCCGGCGGAGATCGGCTGGCTGCACGCGCATTTCCTGCACACGCCGGCCTCCGTCACCCGCTACGCCGCGGCGATGCGCGGCCTGCCCTGGAGCGGCTCGGCGCACGCCAAGGATATCTGGACGACGCCGGAGTGGGAGAAGCGCGAGAAGCTCGCCGACTGCCGCTGGCTCGTCACCTGCACCGAGGTGAACGCCGGGCACCTGGGCGCACTCTCGCCGGAG
>Ga0209573_1002791_pt1 | contig 20977 bp, 24 predicted proteins | sample TNRBio252014_DNA_FD_185870 | JGI IMG/M metagenome (GOLD analysis project Ga0209573, IMG submission 185870) | Wastewater treatment Type I Accumulibacter community from EBPR Bioreactor in Madison, WI, USA - TNR Reactor_6/25/2014_ DNA (SPAdes)... | ecosystem: Engineered > Bioreactor > EBPR >...
TAGGCATTATCTGGATAGACTATTTACTCCGGTTAGACAACTCCATTCAAAGTTGGTTCACCAGGAATATGGGGATCACTATTAGCAAGACTACGGTTGCTTTTTTCGCTTTCGTCGCTCCTGTTTTCAGTACTGGCGGACGGAATAATTCCGTCCGCCAGCCACTCCCGGAAAACCGCATTCAGCGGCTCCGGGCCAGGGTGAACAGCAGGCGCCAATGTCGGCCCCGGCGTCAAGCGCGCCAGTTCCGTTTCGATCCAGTCGTTCAGAATCGGGATGCGCGGCCCCCAGGCCAGTTCCTCACCGCCCTGCTTGAGTCTCAGCAGGTGTTCAATCGCGTCGCGTAATGCGCCGGACGGGACCAACGTCTCCACCAGTTCCCGGAATGGCGTCGGCGCTACGCCCCGCCCGCTTTCCAGCCAGCCGACCGCCAGCAGCGGGCGCAGCACATACAGGTATTTTTTCAGCCGCACCGGGTCGCCTTGCAGGTATTCCCGATAGTTGCCCCGCGCCATGTGAAGATAATGCCAGGCGCAGGCCAGCGGCATGTAATAGCGCGGCGTCAGCGCCTGCATGGCTTCCTGAAAACCCGGCTGCGTCCGATAGACGATAGGCGAATGCAACCACTCGAACAGAGGCGGATTGCACTTGTGCATCAATTGCAGAGCCTTGCGCCAGTCCCAGCCGTTGATGTCCAGCACGCCGTCAATCGGATATTCAATCACATCGCGGCGGTGCTCCAGATCAATGCCCAGATACCAGTCGCGGGGCCGGGCGTAGATAAAGCGCACGTCATAATCGCTGTCCGGCGAAGCGAAGCCCCAGGCCCGGCTGCCGGATTCGCAGGCATAGAGAATGCGCACCGCGTGGGTTTGTTCGATAGCCGCCAGGCGCTCCAGGATGGTCGCAGCGATGGAATCAGAGGGTTGCATAATCTTGCTCATCCATAACGGGAAATACGTCTCTCAATTTTATCTACGGCACAATGATCTTCAATCCGTCGCTGAGGGGAGGCTTCGCCCGCAAGGCACATAACGCCATGACCACCCACGGATCGAATCTACGACAATACTCCCAACATCACAAATCCCCCCACCAATGTCCACAACACGCTGCGCGTCGTCGCGGCGATCACCATGGCCGCCAGTCCCGCCATCAATCGGGCGTTATCCCAAGCCAGCCACAGCATTCCCTGCGGCATCAACAAATCGGGAATCACCAGCGCAGTCAACGTCGCAACCGGCGCAAACGTCAACAACCGGCGAAAGCCCGGCGGAAAAATGACTTTCCCCTCTACGGCAATGAAAGACAGGCGGATAACAAACGTAACCACGCCACACAGCACGATCAAGAGCCAAACGTTCACCGGATGCTTCCCGCCAGCCGCCAGCCAATCGCCATGCCCGCCAGCGCCGCGACCAGCAGCCCCAGCTTGAACGGCAGTCCCGCCATCAGCAGCGCTACGATCCCGGAAACCGCCGCAACCGCCAGCATCGTCCGGTTACGGATCAGCGGGACCACAATCGCAATAAAAGTGAGCGGCAGAGCGAAATCCAGCGGCCAGTCCGTCGGCAACCGGGCGCCGAGCAGCACGCCGACAGCGGTGGACAGTTGCCAACTGCCCCACAGCCCCAAACCCGCGCCCAAATAAAACCAGTGTCGATGGGGGCCGGGCGCTTCACCGAGCGCCTCACGTCGGGCAATCACCGCATAGGCTTCATCCGTCAGCAAATAGGCCAGCGCCAGCTTCCAGCGCCGGGGCAGGTGGGCGATCTGCGGAGCCAGCGCGGCGCTGTACAGGGCATGGCGCAGATTGAGCAGGCCAACTTCAGCGACGACAATCAGCGCCGGAGCGCCCGCGCCAAACAGTTGGCAGAACAGGAATTGCGCAGAACCGGCGAACAGAATCGTAGACATCGCCAGCGCCGCCGCCGGACTCAGGCCCTGACTCAACGCCAGCGCGCCGTAGATCATCCCGAACGGCGCGACGCCGATCAGCAAGGGCGCCACCGCCAGCAGGCCCGCCCGGAACTCCCGAAAGTTGGAGCGCGCCGGATGATCCGCTGGCGGAGATGCAGCCGGGGAAGAGGGTTGTTGAGGCACAATCGGGTTGCAGGGGTGCGATTGGGAAAAACGCGACATGGTTTTTCAGGCCGGGAATGTTATCTTAAGCGCCGATCAGAATCATTTGAAATCCTCCCTCGGAAATGACGCCATGAATAACCCTGCCATGCTCTCACAGCCGCTCTCGCCCGCACAGCCGCCGGTTTTCCAGGCCCCCACCTGGACTCTGGACGCCGTGCTGGCGTTGTTTGAATTGCCTTTCGCCGATCTGCTGTTCCAGGCTCAGAACGTTCTGCGCGCCAACTTTGCTCCCAATGCGGTGCAGCGCTCCTCTCTACTGTCGATCAAGACGGGCAACTGTTCCGAAGATTGCGGTTACTGCTCTCAGTCCAAGCGTCATCAAACCGAATTGCAAACGCAAAGCCTGCTGGCGCTGGATGAAGTCATGGCCGCCGCCCAGGCCGCCAAGGACAAGGGTGCGACGCGATTCTGTATGGGCGCCGCCTGGCGCGGCCCCAAGGACAAAGACATGGGGCCGGTGCTTGACATGGTGCGGGCGGTCAAGGCGCTGGGCCTGGAAACCTGCGTAACTTTGGGTATGCTCAAGGACGGGCAAGCGGCGCAGTTGCGGGAAGCCGGGCTGGATTACTATAACCATAATCTGGACACCGCCCCGGAATTTTACGAAGAGGTTGTAACCACGCATACCTATGAGGATCGGCTGGATACCCTGCGCAGCGTGCGCGAGGCCGGCCTCAAAGTGTGCAGCGGCGGCATTGTCGGCCTGGGCGAATCGCGCCTGCATCGCGCCGGACTCATTGCGACGCTGGCCAATCTCGCCCCCCCGCCGGAGTCGGTGCCGATCAACAATTTGGTGTCCATTCCCGGCACGCCGCTGGCGAACAGCGATCCAGTCGATATTTTTGAATTTGTCCGCACCATCGCCGCTGCGCGCATCACCATGCCGCGCAGCTATGTCCGCCTGTCCGCCGGGCGGGAGTCGATGAGCGAGGCTGAACAGGCGCTGTGCTTCCTGGCCGGGGCCAATTCCATTTTCTATGGCGATAAACTGTTGACGACCAACAACTCACAGGCGGACCGCGATAATGCGCTGTTCGAGAAACTGGGGTTGCAGGGCGTCTGAATACGGATCGGCGCCGGTTTCCAGCCGGCTGGCCGGACTGGAAACCGGTTGCGGGCCAAATCCCTCAACCGATTTGAAAAAAATCTATCTTGCAACGGAGTCGGATCATGACTGACAAATTTCGCCTAGTCACCCGCAGCGATATGGACGGCCTGGTCTGCGCGGTTCTGCTAAATGAGTTGAAGCTGATTGATGACATCAAGTTTGTCCATCCGAAAGATATGCAGGATGGCAAGATCGAGATCAGCGACCGGGATATTACCACTAACCTGCCCTATGTGCCCGGCGTTCATTTGGCTTTCGATCATCACTCTTCAGAAGTGCTGCGCAACGTCGTACATGACAATCATATTATCGACCCCAAAGCGCCTTCCGCCGCCCGGGTAGTTTTTGATTATTATGGGGGCGCCGCACGCTTTCCGAGCATCAGCGCCGAGATGATGATAGCGGTCGATAAAGCGGACGCCGCCCAGTTTTCCCGGGAAGACATTCTCGAACCCAAGGGTTGGGAATTGCTGTCGTTTCTGATGGATGCGCGCACCGGTCTGGGACGGTTCCGCAATTTCCGCATCGCCAATTATCAGTTGATGATGAATCTGATTGATTATTGCCGCAACCACGGGATTGACGAGATTCTGCAACTGCCGGATGTTAAAGAGCGCGTCGATCTCTATTTTGAACACGAACCTAAAGCCAAAGAGCAAATTCAGCGTTGCAGCACAGTGCATCACAATTTAGTGGTGCTCAATCTGCGGGGTGAAGAAACGATTTGGGCGACTAACCGCTTCATGATTTATGCGCTGTTTCCCCAAACCAATATTTCCATTCATCAAATGTGGGGCGTGCAGAAACAAAATACCGTATTCGCCACTGGCAAATCGATTCTGAACCGAACGTCAAAAACCAATATCGGCGAGTTGATGCTGCATTATGACGGCGGCGGCCATGAGAATGCCGGCACCTGCCAAATTGATAATGATCGGGCCGACGCGGTGTTGGCGGAATTGATTGCCCGCATCAATCAAGACGGCTGAAAAGGGCGTGCAGCGATCATGACTTCCATCACAGACTCCGGCTGGCTGGCGCGCAGTCGCGCTGCGGTCTGGCATCCCTGCACCCAGATGAAGCTCCACGAGACCGGCGCGTTGCCGTTGGTCCCGATTGCCCGTGGCGCGGGCGCGTGGCTTTACGACTTCGAGGGCCGGCGTTACCTGGACGCAATCAGTTCCTGGTGGGTCAACCTGTTTGGCCATGCCCACCCGCGCATCAATGCGGCGATCAAGGATCAACTGGACCGCTTGGAGCATGTCATTCTGGCCGGCTTCACGCACGCGCCGGTGGTGGAATTGTCGGAACGGCTGGCGGCCCTGACCGGACTGGGCCACTGTTTCTACGCCTCGGACGGCTCGTCGGCGGTGGAAATTGCGCTGAAAATGTCGTTTCACTACTGGTGCAACCAGGGTCGGCCAGAGAAAAACCGGTTTCTCTGCCTGACCGGCAGTTACCATGGGGAAACCCTGGGAACGCTGGGGGTGAGCGATGTAGAACTCTATAAGGAAGCCTACGGCCCCCTGATGCGCCAGGCGATGACCGTTCCTTCTCCCGACGCCCGCCAGGCGGCGTGGGAAGAAACGGCGGAAGATGTAGCGCGACGAGCGGCGGCGGGACTGGAGGCGGCGCTGGCGGCGCATCATGCCTCGGTCGCCGCCTTGATCATCGAGCCATTGGTGCAGGGCGCGGGGGGGATGGTCATGCACGATCCCGAATATTTGCGGCTGGCCTGCGCCCTGTGCGACCGCTACAACGTCCATCTGATCGCCGATGAAATCATGGTGGGCTTTGGCCGCACCGGAACATTATTCGCCCATGAGCAGGCCGGAATCCGCCCCGATTTTCTCTGTCTGTCCAAGGGCCTGACCGGCGGCTATCTGCCGCTGTCGGTGGTGTTGACGACCGATGTGGTGTACGCCGCATTTTATGATGACGCCGTGACGCGCGGCTTTCTCCATTCCCATTCCTACACGGGCAATCCGCTGGCGTGCCGGGCGGCGCTGGCGACCCTGGATATTTTTGCCGAAGAGCGCGTTCTGGAGCGCAACCGGGCATTTGCCGAACGGTTTACCGAAAGGCTTGCGCCGCTGGCCAGGCATCCCCGAGCGCAGCATTTCCGCCATTGCGGAATGATTTGGGCGGTGGACATTGCGACGGATGACCCCGATTTCCGGTTGCGCTTTTACCGGGAGGCGTTGCAGCGCGAGATTTTATTGCGGCCCCTGGGAACAACGGTTTATTTCATGCCGCCCTACATTCTCGACGATGCGGATGCGGCGTTGCTGGCCGAACGGGCCGTCGCCGCACTCAATGCGGCATTGGCATGATCGCGGTCAATAGGCCATTCCCGCTCCCCGGCGTAGAGCGGGCCAAGGTGAGAGGGGCATGATTCATGATCTGGGATGAGCTGGAAGCCGGTTTGGCCCAGTTGGCGACGGACGGTCTGGCGCGCCGCCGCCGGGTGCTGGATTCCCCTTGTGGCCCGGAGGCGGTGGTGGATGGCCGTCGCCTGATCGCCTTTTGCAGCAACGATTACCTGGGCCTAGCCAACCATCCCGCCCTGATTGCCGCTGTTCAGGAAGCGGCGGCGCGCTGGGGCGTGGGCAGTGGCGCGTCGCATGTGGTCAGCGGCCACCTGCGCCCGCATGAAGCGTTAGAAGAGCGGCTGGCGGCGTTTGTCGGTCGGGAACGGGCGCTGTCTTTCACGACCGGCTACATGGCCAATCTGGCGATTGCGCCGGCGCTGGTCGAACGCAATGACGCCATTTTCGCCGACCGGCTCAACCACGCCTCATTGATCGACGCCGCCCAACTGGCGCGGGCGGAACATATCCGCTATCCGCATGGCGATCTGGACCGGCTGACCGACCGCCTGAAACACAGCCGCGCCCGCCGCAAGCTGATTCTCACCGATGCGGTATTCAGCATGGATGGCGATCTGGCGCCGTTGCCGGAGTTGTTTGAGCTGGCCGAACGCTTCGACACCTGGCTGGTGGTTGATGACGCCCACGGTTTCGGCGTACTCGGCGCCCACGGGCAAGGCAGTCTGGCCCATTTCAATCTGCCGCCGTCGCCACGCCTGATTTTGATGGGTACGCTGGGCAAGGCGGCGGGGGTGTCCGGGGCGTTTGTCGCCGGCGATCAGCGCGTCATGGAATGGCTGATGCAGCGGGCGCGCTCGTACATTTTCACGACCGCCGCCAGCCCGGTCATGGCTGCCGCCTTGTTGACCAGTCTGGAACTGATCGCCGCTGGCGACGAGCGGCGAGCGCATCTTCAGGCGCTGATAACCCGGCTGCGGGACGGACTGGCGGGATTGCCCTGGCGGCTAATGCCCTCGCTGACGGCGATTCAGCCGCTGATCATTGGCGAGAATCAGGCGGCAGTGGCGCTGGCGGAACGGCTGCTGGAGCGCGGCTTGTGGGTTCCGGCCATTCGCCCGCCGACCGTGCCCGCCGGGACGGCCCGGCTGCGGATTTCGCTCTCGGCGGCGCACACAGTGGATCAGGTGGATGCGCTGCTGGCTGCATTGCAGGATTGCGCCGATCCCTTGGTCCGGACTCTCTCCCCCCACTCCGGGCGGAGAGCGGCCGTGACCGGCTGATGTGGCGTTCCTCCCCGATGTTGCCCGGCAAACAGCGCATTCGTCAGGCGTTCGATCAGGCGGCAACGACCTACGATGAGGCGGCGGACGTGCAGCGTGAGGTCTGCGACCGGCTGGCCAGCGATTTCGGACAGGTCGGCGCGGATTGCCAACCCGGCGCTATTCTGGACGCCGGTTGCGGCACCGGCTACGGTGTGCAGTGGCTGGAGCGGCGCTGGCCGTCTGCGGAACTGACTCTGGTTGATTTCGCGCCTGGCATGCTGATGGCCGCGCATGTGCGTGGCTCCCGGACGCTGCGGATTTGCGCTGACATCGAGGCGCTGCCCTTCGCGGATGGTCAATTTGACCTGTACTGGTCGAGCTTGGCTTGGCAGTGGAACGATCCAGAGCGGTGCCTGGCCGAGGCCGGACGGGTGCTTAAGCCGACGGGGATGTTGGCGGTGGCGACGCTGGGAATGGAGAATTTTCCTGAGCTACGCCATGCCTTTGCGCAGATTGATGACTACAGCCATGTACTGGCGATTCCCGACCCTGAGCGATTGCTGGCGGGCTGCCAGATCGGCGGTTGGCGGATTCGCCTTTGGCGGCGGCAGCCGGTGCGCCGCTATTATCCTGATTTGCGCGCCTTATTGCGCCGCGTCAAGGCGGTCGGCGCACGCGAAGTGGAACAGCGGCGGCCAACGCCGTTCAGTCGCGCCGCCTGGCAAGCGATTACGGCCCGTTACGAGCGGTTGCGGGAAGCCGGGGGATTGCCACTGACCTATGATGGGGTTTGGCTGATTGCGACCCGGCGCGGAGAGCGGGAATGAGAGAGGATTTTGCATGAAAAACGCTTTTTTCGTCACCGGCACCGATACCGGCGCGGGTAAAACACACGTCACCTGCGCCTTGCTGCACGCGACTCGTCAGTTGGGATTAACCACAGTTGGCATGAAGCCCATTGCGGCGGGCGTCGAAGACGACGGGCGCAACGGCGATGTCACGCAGTTGCTGACCGCCAGTTCCATCCAGCCGCCTCTGGCGTTGATCAATCCTTTTTTGTATATCCCGCCGATCGCGCCCCACCTCGCTGCTCAGGAAGCCAATCGCCCCATCGACATTGCAGTGATTCGTCAAGCCTTTGAACAGTTACAAGAGCTGGCGGAGGTGATTTGGGTGGAAGGCGTGGGTGGATTTCGGGCGCCCCTCGGCGACCAAACCGATACGACCGACCTGGTTCAAACGTTGGCGTTGCCGGTGATTCTGGTCGTGGGAATGCGGCTGGGCTGCCTGAATCATGCCCTGTTGACCACTGAGGCGATTCAGGCGCGGGGCATCCGTTTGGCGGGCTGGGTCGCTAACCGGATCGATCCGGCCATGGCCCGCTTCGAGGCGAATGTTGAGACGCTGCGCGCCCGGCTGGATGCCCCATTGCTGGGGGTGACGCCCTACAGGGCGAGTCCCGCCCGGACCGCCGAGGCGCTGCGGTTGGCGGAGTTGCCGGAGTTTGGGACAGGTCCGGCCCTTTCCGCAAGCTGCTAGAGTTCCTTGGCCATGACTATCGCGTCTTCCCGGCAGCCCTTGGCGGCCGGATAATAATCCGGTCGCAAACCGATCTCGCAGAAACCGGCGGCGGCGTAGAGACGGAGCGCCGGAGTATTGGAGGCGCGCGCTTCCAGGAAGACGGTTTTAACCGTCTCGGATCGGGCGATGTCCAGAAAATGGGCCAATATCCGCCGCGCCAAGCCGCGCCCCTGCAATTCTGGACGCACGCAGATATTGAAAATATGCGCCTCGCCGACGGCCGCCGACATCACCCCGTAACCTTGGATGGCCCCCCCGTTCGGAACCGCCAGCACCTGACAGTGGTAGCCTACCCGCAGGCAATCGCGAAAAACGCCTTCGGTCCAGCAAAATTGATAAGCCCGGTTTTCGATCAGGAGAATTTCCCGCAAATCCGCGTAAAGCATCTTGCGGAACTGGCTGTGATGGGCAGGCTCGCGCAACGCACTGATCGGCAATGCACTCATGGATCGGTGGGCCTCCCATCCACATTGACCGGCTCCGCCGCCAGCGTGCGGCGCGCCAAGCGCAGATCGTCCCAGGCTTTGCGCTTCTCACGCGGCGAACGCAACAAATAGGCGGGATGGTAGATCACCACCACGGGAATGCGCGCCGGGCCAAAACGATGCGCCTGGCCGCGCAGCTTGCCAATCGGCGTGTCGGTGTTGAGCAGATTCTGGGCGGCGATGCGGCCCATGGCGAGAATGATGCGCGGCCGGATCAAGGCAATCTGCCGTTCCAGAAAAGGCCGGCATTGCGCCGCTTCTTCCAGCGTCGGTTCACGGTTTTCTGGCGGACGGCAGCGGACGATATTGGTGATGTACGCCTGCTCGCGTCGAATACCGATCGCTAACAACATCGGATTCAGCAACTTGCCCGCCCGCCCGACAAAGGGTTCGCCCTGCTGGTCTTCATCCGCGCCGGGTCCCTCGCCGATCACCAGCCATTCCGCCCGACGGTCGCCAACGCCGAATACGACCTGGGTGCGGGTTGTACACAGTCCGCACGCCTGGCACTGACGGGCTTCCGCAGTGAGTTCTTCCCAATCCATGCCGGCAATGCGCGCCTCGCGGCTCATGGCGGGCGGCGGCGCAAAGTCAGCATCGTCGAGTTCGCTGACCGGCTCCCAATCGTCATCTATCGGCGGCGTCCAGTCGTCGGCAGGGAAGGATTCGGGTTCGTTCGGGTTCATCATGGAATCCGGCAAAGGTTGACTTTGCGGTAAGCGCACGGCTTCCTCGGTCCTCTCCCCCAACCCCTCTCCCGCGGGCGGGAGAGGGGCATTGATGGGTTGCGGGTGGATGGCCAGGGTCTGGCGCGGCAACCACAGCGGGATGCCGAGCGCTTCCAGATAAGGGCGTTTCGCCGTCATCGCCGGCATTCAGAGCAATTGCGGATGCGCCCGCTCCATCGGCTGCGACACCTTGTTCAGCGCATTCACATAGGCTTTGGCCGAAGCAATCACAATGTCCGTATCCGCGCCTTGACCGTTGAAAATCCGTCCGCCCTTGGCGACGCGCACCGTGACCTCACCTTGCGAATCGGTGCCGCTGGTGATGTTGTTTACCGAGTACAGCAGCAGGTCAGTATCAGTCTGCAAGATGCTTTCAATCGCCTTGAACGCGGCGTCCACCGGGCCGCCGCCTTCAGCGACGGCGCGACGTTCCTGACCGTCCACGGATAAAATCACTTGGGCGTTTGGCGTCTCGCCGGATTCCGAACAGACCTTTAGATAGAGCAACTTCACGCGCTCGTTTTCCGCAACCAGATAAGCATCCGTGACCAGCGCCTGCAAATCCTCGTCGTAAATCTCGTGTTTCTTGTCCGCCAGTTCCTTGAAGCGGGCGAAGGCGGCGTTCAATTCCTCCTCGGTGGCGAAGCTGGCGCCCAGTTCCTCCAGACGGGTGCGGAAGGCGTTACGGCCTGAATGTTTGCCCATGACCATGCGGTTGGCGCTCCAGCCCACATCTTCAGCGCGCATGATTTCGTAGGTTTCCCGGTGTTTGAGCACCCCGTCCTGATGAATGCCGGATTCATGGGCGAAAGCGTTAGCGCCGACAATAGCTTTGTTCGGCTGCACCGGGAAGCCGGTGATGTTGGCGACCAACCGCGAAGCCGGCACGATTTGCGTCGTATCAATGCCGGTTTCCAGGTTGAACACGTCGCGCCGGGTGCGCACCGCCATGACGATTTCTTCCAGCGAGGCGTTGCCGGCCCGTTCGCCCAGCCCGTTGATCGTGCATTCCACCTGCCGCGCCCCGGCCAGCACCGCCGCCAGCGAATTGGCGACCGCCAGCCCCAGGTCGTTGTGGCAATGCACCGAGAAAATAGCCTGGTCGGCGTTCGGCACCCGCTCGATCAGACTGCGGATGGTGTGGGCGAATTGCTCAGGGACGTTATAACCGACCGTGTCCGGGATATTGATCGTGCGCGCCCCAGCGTTGATGACCGCTTCCGTGATCCGGCAGAGAAAATCCAGTTCCGAACGCCCGGCGTCTTCGGCGGAAAATTCCACGTCATCGGTCCAGCGTCGGGCGCGGCGCACCGCCTCAATGGCCCGTTCCAGCACCTGATCCGGCTCCATGCGCAGTTTCATCTGCATGTGAATCGGCGAGGTGGCGATGAAGGTGTGAATGCGGCAGGCCGCCGCTTCTTTCAGCGCCTCGCCGGCCCGGTCGATATCGACATCGCTTGCCCGCGCCAGTCCGCAGACCGTGCTGTCCTTAACCGCCCGCGCCACCGCCCGCACCGCTTCAAAATCACCGGGACTGGCGATGGGAAAACCGGCCTCGATCACATCAACCTTCATCCGCTCCAGCATTTTGGCGATGCGGACTTTTTCTTCCTTGGTCATCGACGCGCCCGGGCTTTGTTCGCCATCGCGCAAGGTTGTGTCAAAAATAATCAGATTGTTCATGCGGCGCTCTCCGGGTGAAATTCTGATAGCGATTATGGCGATTTTGCCGGGTTTGTCAGCCGAATGTTGAAAAACGCCTGTTTTCGGCGCGCCGTCATGTCGCGGCGGACGAAGCGGGGCAGTCACACGCGCTGATCGCTAGGGTCAGGACGCTCAAGAGGAGGCATAACCGGTCAGCGTCGTTGCGGGCGGCGCGAAGTTTTGCGGCGGCGACCGTCGTGCGGAGGGGCTATTGCAAAATATCAAGCCGCGCATACCGTCGATGACGGGCATTGCGGCGGGGATCAGGCCGGGATAAAGCGATAGCCCTGGACCCCATAATAGCGGGAAATTGGCTCAGCCGCCGAAATGGGCCTTGACGCGAGCGCTGACGACGGCCATATCCGCCCGACCCTGCGCCTGGTCTTTGATCAGGGCCATCACCTTACCCATGTCGCGCACGGATTGAGCGCCCGCGACCGAGATGGCGTTAGCGATCAGGGCGTCCAGATCGGTTTCACTCAAGGGCGCAGGCAGATAAGCCTGAATGATTTCGATCTCGAAAGATTCCTGCGCGGCCAGATCTTCACGGCCAGCGCTTTGGTAATGCGCCAACGATTCCCGGCGCTGTTTGATCATCTTCTCCAGCACGGCGAGCGTCTGGACATCGTTCATCTCGATGCGCTCATCAATTTCGCGCTGCTTGATCGCGGCCAGGATCAGGCGAATCGCGCCAAGGCGTTGCTTGTCCTTGGCGCGCATGGCGGTTTTCATGTCATCCTGAATGCAGTCTCTGAGGGACATGGCGAGATCCACGACTGGAGAAGGGAAAGACGGGCTCATTCAATAAAGGCGGGTGCGGCGGGCGACATCCCGGGAAAGTTTCTTCAGATGACGTTTGACAGCGGCAGCCCGCTTGCGCTTGCGCTCCTGGGTCGGCTTTTCGTAAAACTCGCGGCGGCGGACCTCGGACAGGACCCCGGCTTTTTCACAGGAACGCTTGAAGCGGCGCAGCGCAATATCAAACGGTTCGTTATCCTTGACTTTCACGGCAGGCATTAAGACAGCACCTCATCTTTCATGGTTTGGACCCAGGGAAAAGCTGGATTGTTGGAAAACTTTGGATTGTAATCGCCCCTATCGCCAAATGCAAAATCAGGGAAACACTAAAGCTATGCTGGTTCTGGGTATCGAAACGTCCTGTGATGAAACCGGGGTCGCCATTTACGACAGCGAACGCGGTTTGCTGGCCCATACCCTGCACAGCCAAGTCCGGTTGCACGCGGAGTATGGCGGGGTCGTGCCGGAACTGGCCTCGCGCGATCATGTGCGCAAGACGCTGCCATTATTACGGAACATTTTCCAGCAGGCCCGGGTGGAGCCGCATCAGGTGCAGGGCGTCGCTTATACCCGTGGGCCGGGCTTGATCGGGGCGTTGCTGGTCGGCGCGGCGATTGGACGCAGTCTGGCTTGGGCCTGGAAGGCGCCGGCGCTGGGGGTGCACCACATGGAAGGTCATTTGCTGGCGCCCATGCTGGAAGCCGAGCCGCCCGAGTTTCCTTTCGTGGCTCTGTTGGTGTCCGGGGGCCACAGCCTGTTGGTGCAGGTGGATGGAATTGGGCGCTACCAGATTTTGGGGGAATCCATCGATGACGCAGCGGGCGAGGCGTTTGACAAGACAGCCAAGCTGTTAGGGCTGCCCTATCCGGGTGGGCCGGCGCTGGCGAAACTGGCGGAACAGGGAACGCCGGGACGTTTCAAGTTCCCGCGACCGATGACCGACCGGCCTGGTTGCGATTTCAGTTTCAGCGGGTTGAAGACCGCCGCCATCAACGTCTGGCGAAAATTGGAGCCGACGCCGGAGAATCAGGCGGATGTGGCGCATGCTTTCGAGGAGGCCGTGGTGGAGACGCTGGCCATCAAATGCCGGCGGGCATTGCAGGCCACGGGGTTGAAGCGACTGGTGGTGGCCGGCGGCGTCGGCGCCAACCGGCGCTTGCGGGAACGGTTGCGGGAGTTGGCGGAAGAACGAGGCGGGCGGGTTTATTACCCCCGGCTGGAATTTTGCACCGACAATGGCGCAATGATCGCCTATGCCGGCTGGCGGCGACTGGCGGCAGGTCAAATGGAAGACGCGGCGATTGACGTGCTGCCGCGCTGGCCGCTGGATAGTCTGCCGCCTGTCTACTGAGGCCCGCTTTCACGCATCATTATTGCCCAGCACGACCCGTTGCCGTTGCCTGGCGAAATCCAGCAACCGGCGAATCGGCAACGCGGCCCGCTCCCGGATTGCCTCATCAATCACAATCTCGTTAGCGCCAGTCTCCAGCACCCGCGCCAGATTGCGCAACCCGTTCATCGCCATCCATGGACAATGCGCGCAGCTGACGCAGGTTGCGCCTTTACCGGAGATCGGCGCTTCCAGCAGGATTTTATCGGGCGCGGCCAACTTCATTTTGTGGAACAGACCGTTGTCCGTCGCGACGATGAATTTTTTCGCCGGCAGTTCTCGCACCGCCTTGACCAGCGCCGTCGTGGAACCGACCAGATCCGCCTGGGCGATCACGTCCAGCGGCGATTCGGGATGCACCAGCACCTGAGCGTCGGGATGCTCGGCCCGCAATCGCCGCAAGCCATCCGCCTTAAATGCCTCATGCACCACGCAAGCCCCGTTCCACAGCAGCATGTCAACGCCGGTTTCCCGTTGTACATAAGCGCCCAAATGCCGGTCCGGCGCCCAGATCAATTTTTCGCCCTTTTCCGCCAGGTGGCGCACCAATTCCAGAGCGATCCCGGAAGTCGCCACCCAGTCGGAACGCGCTTTCACCGCCGCGCTGGTGTTGGCGTAGACCACCACGGTTCGGTCAGGATGCTGGTCGCAGAAGGCGGTGAACTCATCAATGGGGCAACCGAGATCAAGCGAACACTCGGCGTGTAAATCCGGCATCAACACCCGCTTTTCAGGGTTGAGAATCTTCGCGGTTTCGCCCATGAACCGCACCCCGGCGACAATCAGCGTGCTGGATTTACACTCGGTCCCGAAGCGGGCCATGTCCAGGGAATCCGACACATAGCCGCCGGTGGCGTCGGCCAGTTCCTGCAATTCCGGCGCGGTGTAATAGTGCGCGACCAGCGTGGCGTCCCGCTCGACCAGCAAGCGTCGAATTCGTCCAACCAGGTGGGCCTTTTCGGCGGCGTCCAGGGTTTCAACCACCGTTGGCGGCACCTGCGCCGGCATCAGGCGGTAGTCCTTGATGGCGAGGGTGACCGCACTCATGAAGATTCTCCAGTCAGTAAGTAAGTTAGCTTTATTTTGACACTATTACGGAAACTTAGTTTTATTTTGACACTATTACGGAAACTTGGCGAATATTTTACCGAAGAATGAAGCCGGGCCGCAGGTGATTTCAGTTAGAATCTACACCTTCATCAATCATCCGGGCGGGGAGTGGCTCATGACGGCTCAGCGCGAGACCGTAGTGTTAGTGCATGGTTTGTATGTGCATGGTTTGTGGATGCGTCTGCTGGAGTATTGGCTGGAGCAATCCGGTTATCACACGGTCAATTTTTCTTACCCGAGCATGACCCGTTCGCCGGCGGAGAATGCTGAAGATTTACACCAGCATTTGGAACGAGTGGATTCGTCCACCGTGCATTTCCTAGCGCATAGCATGGGCGGATTGGTGGTGCGGCATCTCTTCCATCACTATCCCCAACAGCGGCCAGGCCGGATTGTCACGCTGGGGACGCCCCATCAGGGCAGTTACGCCGCTCAAGTGATGCATTACAGCGGGCTAGGGTTTTTCGTGGGCCAAGCTATGGAAAACGGACTGCTGGGCCAGGCGCCGACCTGGACCGCGCCGAATCTGCTCGGCTCCATCGCCGGCACCCTGAATATTGGCGTGGGTCTCCTGTTTCCCGGTATGCCGGCCCCGGCGGACGGCATGATCGCAGTGGTTGAAACACAATTCCCTGGCATGACCGATCATATCTGCCTGCCGGTGTCGCACATGCAGATGCTGGTGGACCCCTCCACGATCACTCAGGCTTGTGCATTTTTCGCCACTGGACGGTTCCATCATCCGCCACATCATCACCCGTAGAACAAGATGTTAAACTGATCGCTCGATACCACATCCCAAAGTACATCAGGCAAGAGGCTTCGCATGGCAGGACATAGTAAATGGGCGAACATTCAACATCGAAAGAATACCCAGGACGCTAAACGCGGCAAACTGTTCACCCGGTTGATTCGGGAAATTACCGTGGCGGCGCGCATGAGCGGCGGCGATCCGGGCGCCAATCCCCGTTTGCGGCTGGCGATGGACAACGCGCTGACCGCTAACATGTCCAGGGACACCATCGACCGGGCCATCAAACGCGGAACGGGAACGCTGGACGGCGTGGAATATGAGGAAATTCGCTACGAAGGCTACGGCCCAGGTGGGGTAGCGGTGATCGTTGACACCATGACCGACAACCGCAATCGCACTGTGGCGGAGGTGCGCCATGCTTTCAGCAAGTGTGGCGGCAATCTCGGCGCCAGTGGTTGCGTCGCCTTCCAGTTCACCGAACGGGGCGTATTGAGTTATCCCGCTGGCGGTGACGAAGATCGCATCATGGAAGTCGCCATCGAGGCCGGGGCGGATGATGTGGTGAGTAACCCGGATGGCTCAGTGGATGTATTGACCGAGCCAGCCGCGTTTCAAACGGTCAAAGCGGCGATGACGGCGTCCGGTCTGGAGCCGGAGGCGGCGGAAATCACGCAACGCGCCAGCTCCAATATCACCCTGGGGCTGGAAGATGCGCAGAAGATGATCAAGCTGCTGGATCTGCTGGAAGATTTGGACGATACCCAAAACGTTTACTCCAACGCCGATATTCCCGACGACATTCTGGCGAAACTCTGAGCGTGACAATCATCCGGCTGATGGGCATCGATCCCGGTTCACGCATCACTGGCTATGGCGTTATCGACATGGAGGGGCCGCGCAGCCGCTATGTCGCCAGCGGTTGTATTCAGACCGCCAGCGACCGGCCCTTACCAGAGCGGCTGAAAACCATCTATGCGGGCGTAGCTGACGTGATTGCGCAATACCAGCCGGCAGAAGTCGCAGCGGAACAAGTGTTTATGCATCGCAATCCCGATTCGGCGCTCAAACTCGGTCAGGCGCGCGGCGCGGCGTTGTGCGCGGTGGTGATGGCTGGTTTGCCGGTGAGCGAATATGCGGCCCGCGCCATTAAACAAGCCGTCGTGGGCAATGGCGCAGCGGACAAGGCCCAAGTGCAGCACATGGTGGCCTTGCTGCTCAATTTGGCGGAGCGGCCCCCGTCCGATGCCGCTGACGCCCTGGCGGTAGCGATCTGCCACGGTCACACCCGGCAGACTCTGCACCGACTAGGCGCTATCGCTTTACTCCCCCAGAGGCGGCGGCGATGATCGGCCGGCTGCGCGGACTGCTGGTCTGGAAGCAGCCCCCTTATCTGATGATTGACGCCCACGGGGTCGGCTACGAACTGGAAGCTTCGCTGACCACCTTTCAGAGCCTGCCGGAAACTGGGGCGGAAGTCACCCTGCTCACGCATTTAACCGTGCGCGAAGATGCGCATACGCTGTACGGATTCGCCAACCCGGCAGAGCGCGGCCTGTTCCGTCATCTCATCCGGGTCACGGGCATCGGTCCGCGCCTAGCGCTGTTGATTCTGTCGGGGATGAGCGTAGAAGCGTTCAGCCGCTGTGTGCGCGACGGCGACGCTGCTTCCTTAACCCAGTTGCCCGGCGTGGGCAAGAAAACCGCCGAGCGGTTGATCATCGAAATGCGCGACCGCATTGGCGAACTGGGCCTGCATTCAGCCACGGTTCGGCTATCAGCAGGCCAAATAACGCCGCCAGAGGTCAGCCCGGCCGAAGACGCCATCAGCGCCCTGGTCGCGCTGGGCTATAAACTGCCCGAAGCTTCGCGCATGGTGCAAAGCCTCGACACGGACGGATTGACCAGCGAAGCCATTATCCGGTCAGCGCTACAAACCAGCGTTCGCCGTTAGCGGTCAAGATTCAATCTTCAAGCCTTCAACCTTCAACCCTCAACATTCAGCCTTGACCATGAACGCCGCCAACCGTCTGATTTCCCCAGCCATCAGCAGCGAAGACGCTTCGCTGGACCGGGCGGTGCGTCCCCGGCGGTTGGCGGACTACATCGGCCAGCAGGCGATGCGCGAGCAGTTGGAGATTTTTATCCACGCCGCCCGCGCTCGCAGCGAGGCGCTGGATCATGTGCTGCTGTTTGGCCCGCCCGGTTTGGGTAAAACGACGCTGGCGCATATCGTCGCCGCCGAAATGGGCGTCAATCTGCGTCAGACTTCGGGGCCGGTGATTGAGCGACCGGGCGATCTGGCCGCATTGCTCACTAATCTGGAGCCGCGTGACGTGCTGTTTATCGATGAGATTCATCGCCTCAGTCCAGTGGTCGAGGAGGTGCTGTATCCGGCGATGGAGGATTATCAGATCGACATTTTGATCGGCGAAGGGCCAGCAGCGCGGTCGATTAAATTAGAGTTGTCCCCGTTTACCCTGGTCGGCGCAACAACCCGCGCCGGCTTGCTGACTTCGCCGTTGCGGGACCGTTTCGGCATCGTTCACCGGTTGGAGTTCTACACTCCGGAGGAATTGACCGAGATCGTGGCGCGCACCGCACGGATTCTCGGTGTGGAAATCGACTATCCAGAGGGGGCGACGGAGATTGGCCGGCGTTCACGCGGCACCCCGCGCATCGCTAATCGGCTGTTAAGGCGAGTGCGCGATTTCGCCCAAGTGAAGGCAGATGGTCGAATTACGCTTGAGGTGGCGCAGCAGGCGCTGGATTTGTTGAAGGTGGACGCACAGGGGTTTGATGAACTGGACCGGCGGCTACTATGGCTGACCATTGACAAATTCGGCGGGGGACCGGTGGGATTGGACACGCTGGCTGCGGCATTGGGCGAAGAACGAGGGACGATTGAAGATGTACTGGAGCCGTATCTGCTTCAACAGGGGTTTTTGATGCGCACGCCCCGTGGACGAGTCGCGACTGCTCATGCCTACCGACATTTCGGACTGACCGTTGCAGAACCCGCAACCTGCGGTGATTTATTCAACGCCGCGCCTCCCTCCCCGTGAAGGAGAGAGGTTAGGGTTGATTGAGGGACCTAGGGTTTGGAAGGCGGCGGTGCGGTTTTGTCCAGGAGGTTCGGTGGACGGGCGTTATCCGGCGGCGAAAATTTTTTCATGGCAATATCATATTCATCGACGCTGAGTGTGCCGTCTTCGTTCGTGTCGGCAGCGTCAAAATCCAGCGCCTCGACCGTAGCGGCCTCGTCAGCGCTGACCAAACCATCGCCATCGGTATCCACTTCCTCAAAGGTCAATGGAGCTGCGGCAAAGACAGGCAGCGCAGCCAGCAACAGAATCGGTAGAATAACAGTGCGCATTGGGTGGTCCTCCACAAAATCGCCAAAGTTTGCTTGAGGAATAATTATTGTATCAGGTTCGATCAATCGGCATCTTAGCGGAAAACTGAACCGGGGGAGATCGCGGGTGACCCATGAAATGTCATTTTGGAACTTGATCGTTAACGCCAGCCTGATCGTGCAATTGATCATGCTGGCGCTGGCGATCATTTCGCTGGGGTCGTGGTGGGTGATCGTCAAAAAACACCTGGTGCTGGCCTCTGCCCGGCGAGCGGGCGACCAGTTTGAAGACGATTTCTGGTCAGGCATCGACCTAGCGTCGCTGTATGCGCGCATCAATCGCCAGAAGGAACCCGTCTGGGGAATGGACGCCATCTTTCTGGCTGGCTTCCAGGAATTTCTGCGGCTGCGCGCCCAGCCAACCATGGACCCGGAATCGGTGGTGAGCGGCGCGCAGCGGGCGATGCGGGCCGCCGGTTCGCGAGAACTGGATGAACTGGAAATGTATATACCGCTACTGGCGACCGCCGGCTCTACCAGTCCGTACATCGGCTTATTGGGCACCGTCTGGGGCATCATGAACTCCTTCATTGCGCTAGGCGTGACTCAGCAGGCGACCCTGGCGCAGGTGGCGCCGGGCATCGCCGAGGCGCTGATTGCCACCGCTATGGGGCTGTTTGCGGCGATCCCAGCGGTAATTTTCTATAATCGCTATGCACACGACGTGGACCGACTGGCTAACCGTTACGAGACCTTTATGGAAGAATTCTCCAATATTTTGCAACGCCAGTCTTACAACCTGCGCAAAAGTCATTCTGACGCTGTCGCCCGCGCGGCGGCGGCCCAGGGTTGAGTGAGCCATGGCCCGGCGTAGCTCGCACAGCCGTCTGAAGGCGGAAATCAACATCGTACCCTACATCGATGTCATGCTGGTGTTGCTGGTGATCTTCATGATCACCGCGCCGCTGCTCAATCAGGGTGTCGAGGTGGACCTGCCTCAGGCCCCGGCGGAGCCGCTCGATACCCAGAATCAGGAAAGCGAAGTAGTGGTCATGTCGGTGCAGAAAGACGGCGCCTGCCATTTGAATATTGGCTCGGCGCAGGCCCAATCGGTTCACTGCAAGACCCTGGAGCCGCGTTATGCAGAGATTCAGCAGCACTTGAACCGCAAGCCGCAACCGCCGGTACTGGTCCGCGCCGACCGCGAAGTGCGCTACGAACAGGTGATTGAAGCGATGGCGGCCTTGAAGGGCGTAGGAGCCGTCAAAGTAGGATTGTCCACAGCACCGCCGGATTTGCCGCCGAGCGGTCGGTGACTCGCAGCAATGCCCTTGGAACGCGGCGCACGACAGCAGGATTTGATCGCGACGATCTCCACCATCGTCGTACATGCTTTTGTCGGTGTGTTTCTTTTGTTGAATCTGAGCCTATCCGATGTATCGCTGCCAGAACCCGTTGAAGCCGAAGCGATTTCGGCTGAAGTGATCGACGAGGTCGCTATTCGGGAAGAATTGGAGCAGTTAGCGGAACAAGACCGTCAACAGCAGCGGGCGGAAGCCGAACGGCAGGCGCAATTGGCGCAAGCGGCGCGTGAGGCGGAAGAACGCCGGCAAGCGGAAATCCAGCGCCAGCGGGAACAGGAAGCGAAACGCCAAGCTGAACAGGCGAAACGCCAGGCTGAACAGGCGCAGCGGGAGGCAGAAATCCGTCGGCAAGCCGAGGCCGAGAAGCGGAAAGCGGCTGATGAGGAACGCCATCAAGCTGAGGAGCGCCGCAAGGTCGAAGAACAGCGCCGCGCCGAGGAGCGCCGCAAAGTCGCAGCGGAAGCTCGCCGTGAGGCTGAAGAACAGCGCAAAATTGAAGAACGACGCCAGAGCGCCGAAGCAGCCAAACGCCAGGCAGAAGCCGCTCATAAGGCTGCAGAAATTCAGAAGATCAGCGAACGCCGTAAGGCCGAGGCAGAAGCCAAGCACCAAGCCGCGAACGAGGCAAAACGTAAAGCCGACGCCGCAGCAGAAGCTAAACGTAAGGCCGACGCCGCAGCAGAAGCCAAGCGCCAAGCCGCGAATGAGGCAAAACGCAAAGCCGAGGTCGACGCCGCAGCAGAAGCTAAACGCAAGGCCGACGCCATAGCAGAAGCTAAACGTAAGGCCGACGCCGCAGCAGAAGCCAAGCGCCAAGCCGCGAATGAGGCAAAACGCAAAGCCGAGGCCGACGCCGCAGCAGAAGC
>Ga0209573_1002792_pt1 | contig 20974 bp, 18 predicted proteins | sample TNRBio252014_DNA_FD_185870 | JGI IMG/M metagenome (GOLD analysis project Ga0209573, IMG submission 185870) | Wastewater treatment Type I Accumulibacter community from EBPR Bioreactor in Madison, WI, USA - TNR Reactor_6/25/2014_ DNA (SPAdes)... | ecosystem: Engineered > Bioreactor > EBPR >...
GTTATAATAACATAACAATTGATGAAAGAACATACTAATCAGCTTATCAACGAAACAAGTCCTTATTTGCTGCAACATGCTCATAACCCGGTAAACTGGTATCCCTGGGGAGATGAGGCATTAAACAAGGCAAAACAGGAAAACAAACCCATTCTGGTTAGCATTGGCTATGCAGCCTGTCATTGGTGCCATGTAATGGAAAGGGAAAGTTTTGAAGATGAAACAACCGCAAAGCTGATGAATGATCATTTCATCAATATTAAAATAGACAGGGAAGAACGGCCAGACCTGGACCTTTTTTATATGGATGCCGTTCAGGCAATGACGGGAAGCGGAGGTTGGCCTTTAAATGTGTTTTTAACACCTGAGACAAAACCGTTTTACGGGGGTACTTATTTTCCCCCACAAAGAGCCTTTAACAGGCCTTCGTGGCAGGAAACTTTGTATGGTGTTATACAAGCATTTAGGGAAAGGAGACATGAAATTGACGCTCAGGCGGAAAACCTTACCGAACATCTGGCGAAATCAAATGATTTTGGAGTACTTGGGTCTTCAGTAACAGATGACTTTTTCACCAATGATAAAACAGACGATTCATTTCAAAACTTAATGAGATCAGCCGACCGCCAGTGGGGCGGTTTTGGAAAGGCACCCAAGTTTCCCCAAACTTTTTCCATACAGTTTCTGTTACGCTACTATTATGCTTCAAAAAATGAAGAAGCGCTTAATCAGGCTCTGCTCTCCCTTGATAAAATGATTGAAGGAGGTATATATGACCAGGTCGGCGGCGGTTTTGCCAGGTATTCAACAGATACAGAGTGGCTGGTCCCTCATTTTGAAAAAATGCTTTATGACAATGCACTATTAGTCGCAGTATTTAGTGAGGCGTATCTGTTAACTAAAAAAGAAAGATATAGAGAGGTCATTGATGAAACAATGGCCTTTATTCAAAGAGAGTTACTAAGTCCGGAAAAAGGATTTTTTGCAGCATTAGATGCAGATAGTGAAGGAATAGAAGGAAAATTTTATGTATGGAGCTTAGATGAAATACATGAAATACTTGGAGTAGATGCCACAGACTTTTGTGAATACTTTGATATAACTGAGCAAGGCAATTGGGAACATACCAATATTCTTTGGGTAAAAGGACCAATGGAAGATTTCGCAGTATCCAAAAATAAATCAGTCGGCGAGTTAAAAAGTAAATTAGAAAGCGGTAAAAAAGTATTACTTGATAAAAGAAACAAAAGAGTAAGACCGCTGCTGGACGATAAAATCATATTAGGCTGGAATGCTTTAATGAATACGGCTTGTAGCAAGGCGTATGAAGCGACCGGTAATGAATTATATAAAAAGCTTGCAATTGATAATATGTACTTTCTGCTGGCGAGCTTTACTAACGAGGGCAATTTACCTTTTCGTCATACATATAAAAACGGGATTGCCCGGTATCCTGCTTTTTTGGATGATTATGCTTTTTTAATTCAGGCCCTTCTTCGTTTGCAGGAAATAACAGGAGAGACAAAATGGATAGAGAAAGCAAAGAAACTGACAAATCATGTTATAGAGAATTTTAGTGAAGCGGACAGCCCTTTCTGTTTTTATACAACGGCAGGCCAAAAGGATATTATTGTGAGAAAGAAAGAAATGTACGACGGGGCGGTACCATCAGGCAATTCAATAATGGCATATAATCTTCATCTTCTTTCCATTTTATGTGATAAAAAGGACTGGGCGCAAAGAAGCAGGGCGATGCTTACCTCTCTTGGCAATGCCATCATCCGCTACCCGGGTTCTTTTGGCAATTGGGCCTGTCTTCTTCAGGAAATAATCCAGGGAACTAACGAAATAGTGATAACAGGCGAAAATTTATCGGTCCTGCATCGAGAAATTTTGAAACAATTTATCCCGCACAGGGTAATGATGCTGACAAAAAAAACGGACAATAACTACCCTTTACTGGCAGGCAAACAAATTAGTGAGAATCCTACTATATACCTGTGCCGTAGTTACACTTGCCTTAATCCCGTATTTTCTGCAAAAGAGCTTATGTCGCTGATAAACAAGGGCCAAAAGCAATAATTAATTTTTAGTTAATACAATAAAACAGAGCCGGTATCCGTTAGAAAATTTACTTCGAAAAATACGTTTTGATTTAAAAAAATAAATTATAACCTTGTGCCAGAGAACAGTTCTAAACATTATATTTGCCCAATACCCTTTAAGTGTATGAAAATGAGAAACCTTTATTACACCTTGTATGCAGTCGCCTGTGTGTCTGTATTAACCAGTTGCGGAATACTGGGAGGTAAGAAAAACAAAGGCGGTAGCCTTCCGAATGATGGTCAGGTGCATGGAGTTGCTCCTGGAAGTAAGTATACACTTCCTAAGCCTCCGGGCATGGTGTATGTACCGCAAGGTACATTCCATATGGGTCCCAGTGATGAGGATCCTGCCTACGCATTCAGTGCCCGTAACCGCTCTGTGTCTATCAGTGGCTTCTGGCTGGATGCAACTGAGATTACCAACAACGAGTATCGTCAGTTCGTATACTGGGTTCGTGATTCTGTTGTAGCTCGTAACATGGGCTACCTGAAAACCGGTAAAGATGGCAACGAATATGTTGACTGGGCCAAAATGAAAACCTTTAAGTGGGGTGATCCAAATGAAATGGAAAAACTGGCCGCTACACCCATGATACTCCCTCCGGATGACAGGGTTTTCGGAAAAAAAGAAATCGACCCTTCTAAAATAGTATTCCATTCTGAGACCTTCGATTTGAAAGAAGCTGCCAGAAGAGAGAATGCTGGTAAGCCCCGCTCTACTTTTATTGTAAAGAAAGACGTAGCAATTTATCCTGATACGTTAGCATGGATCCGCGACTTCTCCTATTCTTATAATGAGCCGATGACAAAAAGATATTTTTCTCACCCGGCTTTTGGTAACTATCCTGTTGTAGGTGTAAACTGGAAACAAGCAACTGCATTCTGCGAATGGAGAACCCATTTCCTGAACGCTTACCTTGATTCAAAGAAAAGAACACAAGAATCTGATTTCCGCCTGCCTACAGAGGCGCAATGGGAGTATGCAGCCCGTGGCGGTCGTTCACAATCAATGTTCCCCTGGGGTAACTATTACCTGAGAAATAAAAAAGGATGTTTGATGGCCAACTTTAAACCAGGCCGTGGTAACTATCCTGAAGATGGTGGATTCTACACTGTTCGTGCCGATGCTTACTGGCCTAATGATTATGGTCTGTACTGTATGTCTGGTAACGTGGCAGAGTGGACCTCTTCAATCTATTATGAAGGTCGTAATAACTTTCAGCATGATATGAACCCTGATGTTCGCTGGAACGCAAAAGATGATGATCCTCCCCTGATGAAACGTAAGATCATTCGTGGTGGTAGCTGGAAAGATGTTGGTTATTACCTGCAAACAGGTACCAGCACTTATGAATACCAGGACTCCACTAAATCTTATATCGGCTTCCGTTGTGTGATTGATTTACCCGCAGCTCCGCAAAAAGGACGTCGCAGATAAAAAATAACGAACTAAATCAAACATATTGAGAGGGCAGTAAAGTAAAATCTGTCCTCTCTTCTTTCTCTCTTAATTAATATCAACAAAACCACTTTTAAAAAATCCAATTATGGCAGCAGCAATTCCATCTAAGGTAAGTAAATGGGTAGACGTAGGCGTTTCTTTTGGCGCAGCATTAGTAATCTGGGGTGCACTCAGAAAAATTACCCACCAGCCTGATGCAGACACCTGGTTGTGGATCGGTCTTACTACAGAAGCAATAATTTTCGCCTTGTACGGCGTTTTGTATGCAATATATCCTCCTATCAAAGATGCCTCACATGATGAAGAGCAATTCTCGGTTGCAGGTGCCAAAAGCAGGGCTACTTTCGGAGCTATGGATAAAATGCTTGCAGAAGCTGATATTACACCTGATACAATGAAACGTTTGGGCGAAGGGTTTAAACAATTAAATACTACCGTTACAGGTATGAACGGTATTGGTGATACTATCAATGCAACAGCTGACTTTACTACGAAGACAAGAGAAGTAACCGGCCAGCTTGACAAAGTAAAAGATGCTTACACAACAGCTGCTTCTTCAGTAGGGGCCTTCAATACGGCAACAGAAGGTGCCAAGGTATTCCATGAGCAGATTCAGGTATTGACCAAAAACCTGTCTTCGCTGAATACAATCTATGAATTGGAACTGCAGGAGAGCAATAACCACCTGAAAGCATTGAATGCATTCTACGGTAAACTTTCCGAAACATCTAATTCAATGTTGAACAGTGCTGAAGATGCGAAGAGAGTACAAGAACAAATAGGACACCTGGCTTCTAACCTGGGCCGTTTGAATAATATCTATGGTAACATGTTAACAGCCATGCAGGGTCGCAGCTAAAACAAAACTTTAAAAGAACGAATCCGTATCCGTGATTCAAAGAAGTCACTATTTCTAATTTAAAAACCACGAATCTTCATGTCTTTACCTAAAGAACCCCGGCAGAAGATGATCAATATCATGTACCTGGTGTTGACAGCCTTACTGGCTATTAACATTTCGGCTGAGATCCTCAATGCCTTTAAAACGATAAATGAAAGCCTGGAGAAAACCAATAATGCGGTAAAATTATCCTCAGACCGGGTCTTTGCTTCATTGACAGAGAAAATATCTGACCCTACCACTAAGGCGAAGGCAGAGATCTGGCAGCCAAAAGCAAAACAAGTAATGGACTATTCTGCCACGGCTTATAGTTTTATAGAAAATCTTAAGAAAGAATTAATTGCAGAGTCATCAAAAGGCGGCAAGTTTAAAGAAGACGAACAAAATGCAACTACAAGAATATTTGTACAGCAAGGAAAGGGTAAGGAGCTTTACAAGATTCTTGAAGCATATAAAAAGAATGTATTAGGCGTTGATTCAGCTATAGCAGCAGAATTTGCAAATTCACTTCAGGTTGATCTTACACCACCAAAGCCAACAACTTCCAAGAAGAAAACATGGGAAGAAGCATATTTCTACATGGCGCCGGCTGTAGGAGCTTTAAGTATCCTCAGTAAATTTCAGAATGATATCAAAACATCAGAAAACAAAGTCGTTACATTCTGTCACGAGCAGGTTGGTAAAGTTGAGCTGAGATTTGATTCTTTTGAGGCAATAGTTGGACAGAACTCTAAGTATCTCATGCCGGGTCAGGAAATTGAAATTACTGCCGGTCTGGGTGCGTTCAGTAAAACAAAACTACCCACTGTTACTATCAATGGTTCGGGTGTGTCATTAAATGAGAAAGGTCAGGCAATTTATAAAGCAGCAGCAGGCGGTGTTGGTTCACACACCATTAATGTTACTGTAGCATTTACAGACCAGGATGGAAATCCTCAAACAAGGACTATACCTGTTGAATATACTGTCGGTTCAGCTAATGCTTCAATAGCACTTGATAAAATGAACGTATTGTATATAGGAGTTGATAACCCTGTTACAATTGCTGCCAGTGGCGGCGGTGATGACAGGATCAAAGCAACTATTAACAATGGTTCTTTAATCAAAGTACCGGGCACCGGTAAATATGTTGCTCGTGTAAATACTGTTAATGATAATACGATTATCACTGTTACAGTTGACGGCAAAGTCGCTGGTGCAAGCAATTTCAGGGTTCGTACTATACCGGAAGCGCAAGCCTATGTTGGAGGAAAGCAAAGTGGTGAACCATTTTTGGCAGGAGCTTTTAAAGCTCAGGGAGGCGTAGGGGCAGGTATTAAAAACTTCCCTTTCGAGCTGAATTACGATGTGGTAAGCTTTACGTTTACTTGTGATACAGACGATGATATTATTTCGATACCCGTTCAGGGAGCTGCTTTCTCTGGTGCAGTAAGAAATGCTATAAATCAGCATGTTAAAGCTGATAGAATGGTAACAATTGACGATATCAGGGTAAAAGGTCCGGATGGACGTACTACAAAGGCTCCTTCACTCGTTTATTATATTAAATAGTGCGATATGAATATGAAATTCTTAAAGTTCGGTTTATGCTTGGTAGTTTCAGCCTTTTTGCTGATCGATGCAAATGCACAAAGACCATCCAAGAAAAGGAAGGATACAAATAATCCTTCTACAAATCCGGCCCCACCTACCACTGGTGGTAATGAACAGCAGCAGAATAATAATAATCAGCCTCCGTCTGGTTATGATCCCTTGGCTAATTTACCGATAACATATGATACTACAAGTAATGATATCTCCCCTAAGAAGTCGTTGAGAAATGATAACGCTTTTGATAAGGGTAGCCTTACTCAGCGTACCCCACTCATCTATGAGCATCTTCGCTGGGACGATGCATTGTATGCAGAGAAAGTATGGAGAGAACTGGATCTCAGGGAGAAAATGAATAAAATATTCATGTATGAAGCAGTAGACGATAATGGCAGCCAGATATTCGTTAATATGCTGATGAAAGCGGTACAAACCGGAGAAGTAACTGCTTTTTCTGACGATAGATTTACTACTCCGCTTGCTATTGCGGATGTTCAGCAACTAACCTCAGGTAAGCTCGATACTTTCCCAATTTACGATACAAAGCAAATTGATAAGATAGTTGGATGGAATGTGACAAGAGCAAGTTTTGATGCAAAATCTGTTACAAGAATCCGTTTGAAAGAAGAGTGGGTCTTTGATAGGGAATCAAGCCGTATGTTTGTTCGGATCTTAGGTATAGGGTTACTCAAAACTGAGTATATTCCTAATACAACAAAAGAAAGGGGTACATCTTCATTGTTTTGGGTTTACTACCCTGATTTGAGACCCATGCTTGTAAAGGCTGAAGTATATAACCCCAAGAATATGGGTCAGAGCAGGATGACATGGGAAGAACTGTTTGAGAGCCGTATGTTCAGCAGTTACATTGTAAAATCAACCTTGGATAATCCAGGAAATAAAATGATCAGAAACTATATCAATGACCCCATCCTGAGGCTGTTGGAGGGAGAAAATATTAAAGAAAAGATATTCAATTTCGAGCAGGATCTCTGGTCGTACTAATACTTTAGTGTTTGTTTAAACATCAATCAAAAAGCCCCTGTTAAGGGGCTTTTTTGTCGTATAACTAGCTCAGTATTAGAAGAAAAAAAGTTTCGAAAATCGTAAAAGTCCTATAGGATAATTGGATAAAAGTTGTACTTTCGTCTTGGTTTTTCATAGGATATTGGATTTTAAAAACGGGGCTGAATTTCTATTCCGGCCCCATTTTTTTTGCCCCTGGTCGAGTGAAAAACAGGGTATTCAAGCGATTCAGGAAATTTGTTTTTGATAATACTCAATAAGGATCCGGGCCTTTGATCTGCCTATTATTGCAGCTAATTTTTCCTCACTCATTTCCCTTATTTTTTTTACTGATTTAAACTCTTTCAGCAGTATATCAGCTGTTGATTTACCGATTCCATGAATCTCTTCTAATTCATTTTTAAAGGTTCCCTTGCTTCTTTTTTGCCGGTGAAAAGTGATACCGAAACGATGCACCTCATCACGGATCCTCCTGATTATTTTCAGGCTGCTGCCGTTGTAAGGCAATTTAAGAGAGCTTGTGTCACCTGTAAAAAATATCTCCTCCTCATTTTTTGCAAGACCCATAAGGGTAGTTTTTCCGGTCAGGCCCAGTTCTGCTATAGCCTCATTGGCAGCGTTTAACTGGCCTTTGCCGCCATCAATAATCACTAATTGTGGGAAAGACTGTCCTTCATCTTTGACTCTTTTATATCGCCTGAAAACAGCCTCTTTCATGGTCGCAAAATCATTAATGCCCTCCACGGTTTTAACGTTGAATTTTCTGTAGTCATTCTTACTGGGTACACCATTTTTGAAGCATACCATGGCGGAGACCGGGTAACTACCCTGGAAATTAGAATTATCAAAACACTCAATATGAACAGGCATATCCTGTAATTGCAAATCTTTCTGCAACTGCTCAAGCACTTTAAACATATCAGCATTCTTGATATTAAGCTTTAGTCTTTCTTTGGCTTTTAATTCCTCAATAAAATGATTGGCGTTTTTCTCGGAAAGTGATAAAAGTTTTTTCTTGTCACCACCTTTTGGAACAGTCACAATAACTTCATTCTGTGGATAATCAATATTGAATGGAACTATTATTTCGGCAGCATCGCTATTAAATGTATCCCGCAATTGTGCGACTGAGAAGCTTAATATTTCTTCCGGTTCTTCATCAAGATGGGTTTCTACTTTATTAGTTTGTGTTTGTATGATGGCCCCATTTCTAACCATCAGGTAATTTACATAGGCAATTTCTTTTTCTTTTAGTATAGAGAAAACATCTATACTGCCAGTTTTTGTATTGGCAACTATAGATCTTGACTGATAATTCTCTAAAAAATCGATCTTCTTTTTTACCAGCGAGGCTTTTTCAAAAGCAAGTTCGGCTGCCATATTTTTCATTTCCTCTTTGAAATGACGTATAACCGGCGCCAGGTTTCCCCGAAGCAGGTTTTTAAGTTGAATAAGGTTTTCTATATAATCCTCAGCGGTTTGCAGCCCCTCGCATGGTCCTTTGCAATTACCTAAATGATATTCGAGACAAACTTTGTACTTCTCCTTTTTAATGTTGGTCTCGGAAAGATTCAGGGAGCAATTTCTGAGCTGTATTGTTTGTTTAATGAACTCCAGTAATTCCCTTACCTTTTTAACAGACGTATAGGGTCCCAGGTACTCGGAGCCGTCATTGACTTTTTTCCGGGTAAGAAACACTCTTGGAAAAGGCTCATTCTTAATAACGATGAAAGGATAGGTCTTATCGTCCTTCAGGTTTATGTTGAACCTGGGCTGAAATTGCTTGATTAACGTATTTTCAAGCAAGAAGGCATCCTGCTCTGAGCTAACAATGGTAAACTCAATCCTGGCAATCCGCTGAACCAGTTCATAGGTTTTATAGCTGGTAAAAGTTTTTGAAAAGTAAGAGCTTACCCGTTTACGCAAATGCTTTGCTTTGCCTACATACAGCAGTTCATTATTGTTATCAAAGTACTTATAAATGCCTGGTTGTGCAGGTATACTGGAGGCTATATGTTGAAATTCTGAAGCGGTCATTGATCATCTTCCTCGTTCCAGGTCACTTTAGTTGTAGTTATTACTTCAGGTTGCCCGGGTTTTTGTGTGGAAGTTACCACCTGGAAACTTTTATCCATTTGCCAGAGCATTTCTTTTTGTAAAAACCCATCCCTGTTATTAATAACCCGGCTGATTAAAATCGTATTGACTTTATCACCAGTCGCTATATTTGGCGTTACAAGTATTTCCTGTTTTTGTATTTCTTCCTTTTCGGGATTTAATGGAATATAACTGATGATAACACGATTGAGTAGTTCATCGTAACGGGTTTCTTCTTTATAACGTTTTGCGACTTTTTTTGCAGACAGGTCAGGGATTTCTAAAAAGTCCTTTGCCATAGAGCGAAACTCCTCCCTTGGAATATACAGGGTATCAATATGCAGGCTGTCTTTAATGACATATTTCGTAATGGCATAAAGCGATGTATCTATATGTGCCACTTGTTTTTCTATTAACGATAATACAGAGATGAATTTTTTTTCATCTTCCTTTTCTTTTTCCTTGCAAGCGGATGAAAGGACTACAACAGCCAGTATTAATTGAAAATATTGTTTCATGGCCTAAAATTAGCGTAAACACGGTTATTGAAAACAAACAGAAAGCAAATATCCCGCCTGTTGAAGCAGACGGGATATTCTAAGCAAAGCGGCAGTTAGTATCAGTTTTACTTTTTGAGCATTATGCCCATTTTTAAACCAAAATCAAAAAGATATTCTCGAACAGGGTATTCTTTTTTAAAGCTTGACATTGTTTGATAACGAACTTGCGGACCCACTCTCAAGTCTGTTTTCCCTACAGAGAAGCCGGCAAAGGCTTCAAAGCCTGTATTAATATTCCACTTTCTGGTCAAAGAAGGTATTTCTGCATAATTCTTATAATCCGTTGAAATGACATAAGCTGTATTGCCCAATACATAGGTAGGTTGAACAGTACCGCTAACACCCCAATATGTCTTTTTATTGCTAGCGAGCTTGAGCTCAATGCCAATAGGCACTGATGCAGAAACATAAAGATTACGAAGCCAGTTTGCCTTACTACCGCCTGCGCTACGATAGTTGGTGATAGTTGAAACCGTACTAGTAGCCCCACTGGCCGTACTCAGTGCAATGGTGGCAACTTCACCCGGATAGTTGTAGGCCCTAATATCGTATTTACTTACGTTAAATTGCAGGCCACTTACAACTGTTACTTTTTTAGAGAGAGGATAGCCAGTAGAAAATCCTAATTGAAATCCCAGGTCCGGTTTATGTGTAACGATGCTATTTAAATCCGGAGAAAATACTACAGAAGTAGAAGTAAGATTTGAACGGGCGGCGTTTATAAATTGTTTATTTTCTTTTAATTCCCTATAGCTGATGGTAGGTGTAAAGTAAACCTGCCAAGATAATCTCTTTGATTTTCTACTGCTTTTATAAGAATTAATAACACTTTCAATACTCAAAGGGTATATGTCTTTTTGCGCTGCTGTGCTTACCTCGTCAGTTTTATCATTTTCAGCAGGGACACGAGAGGGTTGGTCAATTTTTTCTTCATTAATGATAGCCGGAACTATAGTAACAGCAACATTATTTTTTGGTGTTTCTGCCTTAACAGCTGCCCTATTATTTCCGGAAGTATTTACTTTAGACACAGGAGAAGGAACTGATGCTATTGTAGCAGGAAGGTTGCCTGGTGAATTGGAAATCGGGATAACAGCATTTGTTTTTTGTAATTCTGTCAACTTATTATCTTGATCTTCAACTATAGGGGTGGCCAAAAAAAGATTTTTCTGGTGGTTACCCGGAGAGGCTATTAATATTTCTTCATCTATATCTTTCTTTTTAAGAGGGGTAATAACAATTGGTTGTTGTTCCTTTTGAATTTTTTTAACGGGAATTATCACCTGCTTATTAGCAGCCAGTTCATTTTCCTTTGAAGATGGGCTGCTGGTTAGCATTACCCAAGTCACAGCACCTGTGGTAAGGAGGAGAAGTGCAAGACCTATACCGTACCATCTTCTGCGGGTATGCAATGTACTGTGGATGCCTTTCCATACATTTTCAGATGGAAACATCCGGTACTGGTCAGCATTTTGCTTCAGGAACCGCTCAAAATCTCTATTATTAAAATTACTCTCCATAACCAGTCAGCAATTAAGGGTACTTTTAAATTTATCTCTGGCTAACAGCAGCAAGCCAATTATTTTCATGTTTTGGTTTTTGTAATAATATTCTTTTACGGATCAAAATATCTTCAAGCATAGCTTTCGCCCTGGTATATTGGCTGCGGCTGGTGCTCTCCTCAATATCTAGCATATTAGCAATTTCCCGGTGGCTGTAGCCTTCCACTGCATACAGGTTCAATACAGTTCTATAGCCTATCGGTAAAAGCCTTATACATTCCACAACCTGTTTAGCCTGAATAATTGCTGGCACACTTTCTTCTCTGATCTGCACCCCGGTGGCATGTATTATATCAACACTTTCATTGAACTTCTTATTCTTTTTGAGGATATTGATGCAGGTATGAACTATGATTCGCCGTACCCATCCTTCAAAAGCTCCCCGATTTTCAAAGGTGTGAATCTGCAGGAAAACCTTTATAAAACCTTCCTGAAGCATATCCTCAGCGTCTTCCCGGTTGTGAGCAAAACGATAACACACTGCCAGCATTTTGGGGCTGTACCTGTTATACAACTCCCGTTGGGCTGTGGCATCATTTTTTAAACAACCTTGTAATATGGCTTCCTCGGTCATAACTACCCTTTGGTTGCCTGTAAATTAGACATTTTTTCCGTACGATTGCTGCACCAAATTGTAAAATTTAGAGCAAAGTAACAGATAACGACCCCTCTGGGTTTGGGATTTTTACGCATTGGCTATCCCGGGGTTTGGCGAATACGGCTTTTTCTGAGCCTTTTAGGGCCATACCAAAGCCACAGGCCTGAAAGTATAAGCATTAGAAGGCTAAGTGCCATGATAACCGTATAACTGACTTTTATCTGATCGCCACCGGTTCCGAATATCTTATCCAGTATAGATCCATCATGTAGCTTTTCAATAAAATCACTTCTTCTTTTTTCCACCTGAAGCAACTGTCCTGTAGTACCATCTAACTGGAGGCCATTAAAATGATCTTTGAATATGAATTTCACAGTGCCTTTATCAGGCCTGATATCGATTCTGTCAAGATCAGTAGAAAGCCTTTTTGACACAGAATCCTGAAGATAACCAATTGCTTTTTTGTGTAAACTATCTACACTAAGCCAGGTAGAGAGATTAGCGGACGTTCCTTTTCGGGTTGGAGCTAGTAACCCCGTTTGTTTTTTTATGCCGAGTAATAACCCGGTGATAGAAATGACAAGGAAAAAAACAAATAAGAAAATAGCAATCTTCCGGTGTAGCCAGCGGAGCCAGCGAATCAATTTAGCTTGTTGTTTAGTATTGCTCATAATTAAAAAATTAAGGGCTTGCTTTTATACAAACCCTTCTTTGGTTAAAGCGAAGCTCTCAAAGAAATAATAAAATTAGAGCCAGCAGCCACTATGCCGGACGAATAAGGACGATACCGTTGGTTAGTTATGTTTTCCCAACCAGCTGTTACCAGCAAATTACTTGATACCTGGTAAGAGGCTTTCAGGTTCAATGCATACCATCCCGGCGAGTAAGGTTTGCCATCGGCATCTTTTGCATAAATATCTGTTTTTGCCTGCTCAGAAGGTGCCAGGTCTGCATTTTCAATTTCACTATTATACTGTACCGACGCTTCTGCAAATAGTTTTTTCAGGCGGTAACGCAGTAATGTGCTTCCATAAAAAGGAGGTGCATGACGAAGCGGTACCTTTTCATCTTTTACATCATCCGTTTCTTTTCCACTTATCCAGTTAGCATGAGTTTGCAATGATACCAATTTGGTAAAATAGAATTCTGCGCTTGCCTGAAAACCAGAAACGGTTGCTTTTGCCACATTTTGTAAAGCTTCTACCCGACTTAATACGCCATTGAACAAAATACTGTCAGCACCATTGAATGTGGTTGGGCGACGAACAATAGCATTATTTAAAACGGTGTGAAAACCATTTAACTCAATGCGTAATTTATTAGGAATATTTTTTACGATTCCCATTTCAAAATTCCAGGCATATTCAGGAGTTAGATCCGGATTTGGAACGGTAATATTTCCCGGCACACTTTCAAACAGTTTTCCAATATCATCTACATTGGGCATACGATAACCAGTAGAAATATTTCCATTCAATTGCCAGCCTTCTGATGGTCGAAATACAAGACCTGTGTTGCCAGTCAAAGCTCCGTCTCTCAGTTCTGCATTCTTGTACGGGAACTTCATAAATATAGTATCGAAAGTGGCATCTAATTTATTATAGCTGTATCGCAAACCTGTCGTCAATGTTACTTTTGTATGCAGGTTTATTTTATAACTACCATAGATACCAGTAGTGCTCCAGGTACTACCATCCGGATAGCGGCTTACTATTGGTGTTACGGCATTAGTACTGATATTGGTTCTTTCTCCAAACGAACCGACTTTGTTGTGCACATATTCAAGTCCATAAAACAACTGGCCGTTGCCAATATTTTTTGTTGCATCCCAATTGGCACTGATGGCATCAACCAATTCTGCCTGCCTGTTACGATTGTTGTTAGCTCTTGTGCGGTCAATACGGCTTTCTTCATAATCCTGGTAGGCCACTGTTAACCGGGCATCATTATAGATACTTGTTTTTTTGGAATGCAAAATCTGCAGGGCATGCATATTCCAGAGCATGGGACCATAATACCATTCTGCAAAACGCAGTGCTCCGTTCCGGTATTGAATCAACCGGTCGTAGCGAGGGGCTTCGCCTGTTTTTGCATGGGTAAAGCTGTATTGTAAATCCCAACGCTCATTTGGCCTGAAGCGTATTTTTTGTAAAAAATTCAACTGGTCATATCCGCTGAAGCGTTGAATGCGGGGATCGCCGTTTTTCACAATACTGTCTTTGTCATTTATCCTTTCAACGTACTCTGGTCGCAGGTAGCTGTTCTGTCCGCCATGCTTTCCCATTTTTAAATCATCAAACTGGCTGTAAGAAAGGGATGATAACAGCGACCATTTTTTCCAACCCAGATTAATATCAGCATGAAGGGTGTTTTCTTTATTGGCTGTTGAATACCTACCCAGCACACTTCCTTTCACCAGTATCTTTTTATCTTTTGAAAACCGGGCATCCAGGGTATGAAAATCCATTACACCACCAATGGCATCACTGCCATAGATAAGTGAGCCAGGGCCAAATATTACTTCGGCTGTTTCAGTACTCAAAGCATCAATACTTATTATATTTTGCAGGTTGCCGCTGCGGTAAATAGCGTTGTTCATACGAACCCCATCAATGACCAATAATACACGGTTTGTAGCAAAACCACGGATCATTGGGCTGCCACCACCCAACTGACTCTTTTGAATGAACACGGCACCTGTCTGTCCTAATAAATCAGCCGCCGTCTGGGGATTATTTTTTAAGATATCATATCTATTGACTTTTACAATTTTGTTGGGCACTTCATTCAGTTTTTGTTCCCATTTGTTTACAGATACGATGACTTCTCCCAACGTTTTTTCAGTTGTTGTATCTTCCTGAGTATTGCCAGCTTCAGTCATGCATACAATGGATAGCAGAGCAAGCAAGTATTTTTTGCTCATTAATATATAGTTAGTTAATGATGTGATTTGCTATGTATGTTTAGCAAATAAGCTGTGGAGGCGGAGTAGCTATTTTCAGGTACTGTGAAACTATTGCAGATGAATGTAAAGATGGGTAATTGTTTTGTTGTAGCGTTAAATCAAAGCAAAGCACAGGCTGCTCATAATAAAAGTTTTGCAGAAACTTAAACAACCGGGATAAAAGTTTCATGTTTTCTGTGCTTTGCGAGACAGGTTTTTGTTGTTGCTTTACCAGTTTTGTTTCCTCCTCATCGTATAATCCTTTAAAAGTGTAAATCCCTTTTTCAAGTTTAACAGTGCTGATATCAAACATTTTGTCATTTACATATATCTCATGTTTATCCATCCAGACAACTTCATTTTCAGGAAGTACAATAGTTTGTAATTCCTGTTTCTGGGAAGTTCTTTCATTCATGCGGATCTTAATATCCCATTTTCTGATATCAGATGAAAGAATAAACAATAAGGGGGTAGCCCCAAGCAGGATGAAGAAAAGACTGACTGTTTTTTTTGAATTGGCTTTCACATTGAATTGGTAGTGTAAGGTACTAATTTTTTTTGCGTACCAGGCTATCAATCGGATATTTCGATTTCATATTGTCCATAACGGATTCAGCCCAGCTGATCAATTTTGTTTTTTCTTCCTCACTGAGCTTTGCATCTTTATGGGTCCAGGTATAAGAATTTAATGGCATCTCACCTTCTTTTATCATTTCAATCGTTTCTTCCATTTTATGATATTGGTACCGGAGCGGACGGTTAGTGTACTCGTCATAATTTAAATTTTTTTTCCCATCCTTTATATGTTTTTCCATCCACCAGTGAACAGGTTGAAGATTGGCATACCATGGGTAGTTGCTATTATTACTATGGCAATCGTTGCAGGCTTTTTCAAGTATTGTTTTTACATCCGCCGGAACTGTAAAATTATTTCCAATATAATTGGGCTGGGAACCTTCTGCTTTATTCTTTTTTGGATGTATGAATTGTATTATTATAAGGGCTACTAATAATGCCAGCATAATTTTTTTAAACATATTTCTCTATTTGGGTTTAAAATTAATTAATCAGGATATTACCTGTCATTTCTTTTGGTACCGGTAATTTCATCATGGTAAGAATAGTAGGCGCAATATCTCCCAGTTTACCCGGTTTTATTGTTCCTCTCCATTCCTTGTCGATTATAAAGAAGGGTACAGGGTTCAGAGTATGTGCCGTGTTTGGAGAACCATCTTCGTTGATCATATAATCTGAATTACCATGATCTGCTGTCAGGAATATAGTATAGCCGTTTGCAAGCCCTGCTGTAACTACTTTTTCTACAGATTTATCAACAGTCTCAACTGCCTTTATAGCGGCTTCCCAAATGCCGGTATGACCCACCATATCTGCATTAGCAAAGTTCAGACAAATGAAATCTGCTGACTTATTCTTTATTTCTGCTACAATTGCATCAGTTACCTGGTATGCACTCATTTCGGGCTGCAGATCGTAAGTGGCTACCTTGGGAGAAGGGATCATTATTCTTTTTTCTCCTTCAAAAGGTTTTTCACGGCCACCACTGAAAAAGAAACTTACATGGGGGTATTTTTCTGTTTCTGCTATCCGTATTTGTTTTAACCCGCTTTGCTCCAGTATTTCGCCCAAAGTATTATTCAGATTATCATTTTCAAAAATTACTTCTATATTATCGTACGTTTTATCGTATTCTGTCATTGTGGTATAATGAAGGGATAGCTTATTCATATCAAATTCCGGCAGGTCCATTTGTGTAAGTACTTGTGTAATTTCCCTGCAGCGATCTGTTCTGAAATTAAAACAAATAGCTACGTCTCCATTTTTAATAGTTGCCAGTGGTTGCTGTGACTCATCCACTATCACTGTCGGTTTGATGAATTCATCTGTTACATTGTTTTTATAGGAATTTTCAACAGCTGCTACTGCATCTGTAGATTTGGCTCCTTCTCCTTTTACCAATGCATCATAAGCCAGTTTTATCCTTTCCCATCTTTTATCCCGGTCCATGGCATAATATCTTCCGCTTACAGATGCAATTTTTCCAATACTATAGTTCAGGTGTTGTTGCAGTTCGATGATAAAGGTCAGTCCGCTCTTTGGGTCACAATCACGGCCATCGGTAAAAGCATGAATGAATACTTCTTTTAGCCCCTCATTATTACAGACATCCACAATAGCCTTTAAGTGATTAATATGTGAATGAACTCCTCCATTACTTACCAATCCAAGCAAATGCAGGGGCTTGTTATTTTCTTTTGCAAAATGCACAGCACTCAGCAATTTCTGATTCTGCGCAAAAGAGCCATCTCTTACTGCTACATTAATTCTTTGCAGTTCCTGGTATACTATCCTGCCCGCACCCAGGTTTAAATGGCCTACTTCAGAGTTGCCCATTTGCCCGTCAGGCAGACCGACAGCCTCACCACAAGTAACAAGAGTAGTATTGGGATATTTTGAGTAAAGACTTTTGGTAAAAGGTACATTAGCATGCTGGATAGCATCAGAGGATGCAACTTTTCCTAATCCCCAGCCGTCCATGATGATAAGAATTACTTTTTTAGCTGACATGTAATATTATTAAGGGGTATAAACATATTTTTAAGGGAATAATTCCCGTCCGTACCCTGTAAAACTACACCCAAATCAGCTATTTCCCAGCCGGATTTATCAAAAGATGCTGATTTTTAGTATTTTAGTACCCGTTGATTACTGATTTATAACATGGCATGTTTTTAGTTTAGTACTTCTGTGAAAACCAACATTTGAATTGATATGAAACAGATTTTTACATCTTTACTGCTCTCTACCATTTTGCTGTTTTCTTCTTTTAAAGCACAGGAAGGTATTGATGAAGTTATCAACGCTTTAAAGTCTGGTAACGCTTCGGAGTTGGCTAAATATTTTGATGATACGGTAGAATTGACCTTACCTGATAAAAGTGATAGCTACAGTAAAGCCCAGGCACAACTTATTGTTAAGGACTTTTTTTCTAACAATGGTGTCAGGGGCTTTGAGTTGAAGCACAAAGGAACTTCTCCCGGCGGCTATTTTGCTATCGGCACCCTCCAAACTAATTCAGGTAATTTCCGCACTAACATTTTTATGAAGTCAAAAAGCGGGAAAGATGTTGTTAAAGAAATACGATTTCAGTCGATAGACTAAATTGGTAAAATACTTATTATCCCCGTTATAATCAATATAACGGGTTTTTTTTGCTTATACCCTATCATCAGTAAACGAAATAGTATTTTTGCAGCTATGAGTTTTGACGAGCAACTGCATCACCTGATTGATGAAGCTTTAAAGGAAGATATTGGGGATGGCGATCATTCTACTTTATCCTGTATCCCGGCAAGTGCAAAAGGGAAAGCAGTTCTGAAAATAAAACAGGATGGTGTGCTGGCGGGAATGCAGGTGGCCATTAAAATTTTCAGTTATAAGGAGCCGGCTTCAGTTATTACTGTCTTTAAAGAAGATGGGGAAGAAATGAGGTACGGGGAAAAAGCGTTTGAAGTAGAAACTTCAGTACATACAATTTTGCAATGTGAAAGACTGGTACTTAATTGTATGCAACGAATGAGCGGTATTGCCACTTTGACAAAGCAATACACTGACAAATTAAAAGGATACAAAACAAGGCTGCTGGATACAAGAAAAACGACTCCTAATTTCAGGCTGCTTGAAAAAGAAGCGGTACGAATTGGGGGAGGGTTAAACCATAGATTTGGGTTGTATGATATGATAATGCTGAAAGACAACCACATTGATTATTGCGGGGGACTTGAAAAAGCAATTGACCAGGCAGCAGAGTATGTAATGAAAAAAAAGCCAGGGCTTAAAATAGAAGTGGAAACAAGAAGTGTGGAAGATGTAAAAAGGGTGATTGCTGCCGGAAAAGGAAAAGTATTTCGCATAATGCTTGATAATTTTAGGCCTGAACAAATTAGCGAGGCCTTATTGTTGATCAAGGATAATTTTGAGACAGAAGCCAGTGGAGGAATCAATCTTGATAATGTAGAAGATTATGCCAGAACCGGGGTCGATTTTGTAAGTGTTGGGGGATTAATACACCAGGCCCGTAGCCTTGATCTGAGTCTAAAAGCTGTTATTGTTTAATATGTCCAGGAAGAATAAACCCGATACAAGAGGATTTGTATACAGTACTGATCCTGATTTTTCTTTTGAAGAGGAAAATAATTACCAGGAAACACTTGAGCCAAAACTGCAAAAATTAAAAGTGAAGCTTGATACGAAGCAACGAGCCGGGAAAGCAGTTACACTAATAGAGGGATTTGCAGGGAAAAAAGAGGATCTGGAGGAGCTGGGAAAAAAACTAAAATCATTTTGCGGTACCGGCGGCTCAGCAAAGGATGGAGAGATTATTGTGCAGGGAGACCAGCGGGAAAAAGTAGTGCAGTGGTTGATAAAGAATGGCTATAAGCAGGCCAGAAAGGTATAAGAGGTTAATTCATTTCACTAAGTTCTTTTTCGAGGCTTCTTGTATCAAAACCCATTTTCTTTTTCTGTTCAATTGCTTTTTTCTTCCACAGTATTGCATCTTCTTTTTTTCCCGCTTTGTAAAGTAAAAGGGCATGAGTATTCATTGAGATATAACTCTCAAAGAAAGTATTTGCTCTTTCACACCACTTAATGGCTTTAGCAATATAGAGCTGATCGTTAGTCATCTCATAGAAAGCTAATGCAGCATTGTTTAGTTCCCTGTTGTAGTATTGGGTAATGGGGCTATATTGCACTACTTTTCTGGAACCGCCATTTTCAAGAGGGGTTATGGGGGCTTTTTCAAACAGAGCTTTCCTGTTAAGCGAGTCTTTTGTTTTTATTGAATCCACTTTGATAGTCATGAAATAATTATCATAGAAATAAACAGATCTGATCAGATAGTTTAAAGTATCTTTTGTTTCGAGATAATAGCGTATCATTTCTTTTTCAGATGCCTGCTGGCCTCCTTTGGCATCAGAAGAATAAGTTCTTTTTCTGAAATCGGCCACCTGGTAAGCATAACTTTCATTTTTCTCGCTAATGGCTTTGTTCATCGATTTGTAAACGATCAATGCGTTGGTAGCGATTCTTTTTTGCCCTGAAAGCTTATTCCAGGCTTCGATAAAAGAATAATAATGTTTGCGCAGAGAAGAATCTGCCTTGCTGTTCAGGACAGGGGCCATTTCAGCTATAAACAGGAGTGTTCTTACAGATTTTAATGAATCCTGGGGAATCAGTGTTACATATTCGTTCAATAAACTATCGGTATCTAACCGGAGCGTTTTTCGGGCAAGCATATATTCTTCAAGAAATGCTAAATTTCTGTTTCCCGATTGATATTCTGATTGAAAACTGCTGATACGAAGGCCTTCACCAGCTTTGTACAGGGCTTTATCAATTTCTTCCTCATAACTCTTTGGCTGACTTGAAGTTTTGGAATAATTATGTATAAGTGTTCCGTCGCCGGTTAAAAATATAGTGCCAAAACTTCTTTCACTCTTGTTGTAGGCTGCGGCGATCCTATTCCTGTCAGGGTGATCGGCTGTTATTCTTAGTGGAATTAGTGTTGCATTAACCAGTTCGCCAAGTTTAATGTCTTTAAATGCCTTATCAGCCACCTCATTGCATTGATTGCAATTGACAGATTCAAACTGAAGGAAAATTACTTTCCCTGTTTGTTTTGAAGCAGACAGGGCCATATCAAATGAAAGGTCGCTGAAATTTATCTGTGCATTCAATTGCAGACTGCTGATTGCCGACAGTAATAAAAAGATAAGGTTTTTGTAAATTTTCATCTGGTAAATATAAGTTATTCCTTAAAACCAATTTTCCGGTGACTACCATCGCAATAAGGTTTATGATCAGAAGATCCGCAACGGCATAAAGCCACCGTTCCGGTTTTTGTTTCTTCAGTTCCATTACTATGTACAATAACACATTCGGTTTTTATCAGGTAAGGACCATCAGGAGTTACTTCCACTTTCATAAAATTGGCAGATTCCGCAATTACCTTATCCGGCGACTCCTGAGTGGCTGCATTCAGGTAATAGCTTAATGCCCCACTGGGACATTTTCGTACCTGTTCAATTATTTTCTCAGTTGTTGCCCCAT